>Ga0222707_1000269_pt1 | contig 17614 bp, 11 predicted proteins | sample AntAcemetage1574_FD_179831 | JGI IMG/M metagenome (GOLD analysis project Ga0222707, IMG submission 179831) | Saline water microbial communities from Ace Lake, Antarctica - #1574 | ecosystem: Environmental > Aquatic > Non-marine Saline and Alkaline > Saline | place: Antarctica: Ace Lake...
AGAACGTCCCACACCTGCGGACGCGAGCGCTCGACCATGCGCTTAGCGCTCTTGATGTTCTGAGCGTGGCCCAGATCGATGAGGCGCTTGATCACGAAGGGCTTGAACAGCTCGAGTGCCATGATCTTCGGCAGACCGCACTGGTGCAGCTTGAGCTGCGGGCCGACCACGATGACCGAACGGCCCGAGTAGTCGACGCGCTTGCCGAGCAGGTTCTGGCGGAACCGGCCCTGCTTGCCCTTCAGCATGTCGCTGAGTGACTTGAGCGCGCGGTTGCCGGTACCGGTGACGGGGCGCCCACGGCGTCCGTTGTCAAACAGTGCGTCAACGGCCTCTTGCAGCATGCGCTTTTCGTTGTTGACGATGATCTCGGGAGCCCCGAGGTCAAGCAGGCGGCGAAGACGGTTGTTGCGGTTGATGACGCGACGGTACAGGTCGTTGAGGTCAGAGGTCGCAAAGCGGCCACCATCAAGCTGCACCATGGGGCGAAGCTCCGGCGGAATGACGGGGACGACATCGAGGACCATCGCAGCCGGTGAATTGCCCGTCTGCAGGAATGAGTTGACAACCTTCAGACGCTTGATGGCACGAATCTTCTTCTGACCCTTGCCCGTGGCGATCTGCTCGTGCAGCACTTCGCTCTCGGTGGCGAGGTCGAAAGCCAAGAGGCGCTTCTTGATGGCCTCGGCACCCATGTGGGCGTCGAAGTACAGGCCGAAGCGGTCTTGCAACTCTTGGAAGACAGAGTCTTCGGGCTTCAGGTCGCCGACTTTGAGGGTGCGGAAGTCTTCCCACACGCGCTCGAGCTGGGCGATCTGCTCGTCGAATGACTTGCGAATCTGGCCCATCTCTTTTTCGCCAGCGTCTTTGACCTTGCGCTTCTGGTCAGCCTTGGCGCCCTCGGCCTCGAGCTCAGCGAGCTCGGTTTCGAGTCGCTGCATACGCGTAGCGATGCCACTGTCGCGCTGGCCTTCGAGCGTCTTGATTTCAAGGCGCAACTCATTCTCAAGCCCCGGAAGGTCGGCGTGCCGGCCATCCTCATCAATGGAAATGACCATGTACGCGGCGAAGTAGATGACCTTCTCGAGGTCTTTTGGCGCCATGTCGAGCAGGTAGCCCAGGCGGCTGGGCACACCCTTGAAGTACCAGATGTGCGTGACCGGAGCGGCGAGTTCGATGTGGCCCATGCGCTCGCGGCGCACCGACGACTTCGTGACCTCGACGCCGCAACGCTCGCAGACGATGCCCTTGAAGCGCACCCGCTTGTACTTGCCACACGAGCACTCCCAGTCGCGGGAGGGCCCAAAGATCTGCTCGCCAAAGAGGCCGTCTTTCTCCGGCTTCAGCGTGCGGTAGTTGATGGTCTCAGGCTTCTTGACCTCACCGTGTGACCAGCGGCGAATGTCGTCGGCAGTCGCCAAGCCAATGCGAAGCTCATCGAAAGTCTTTACGTCGAGCACGTTATCTCTTCTCTTGCAGTCGTCAGCGTCGTTCGAGGATGCGAATTATCCGTGCCCGGTTTAAATCTCGTCGATCGACGAAGATTCAAAGCGGGTGGAAATGTTGATGCCCAACTCTTCAGCGGCACGGAAGACTTCGTCGTCCGTGTCTTTCAGGCTGAGCACAGTGCCGTCGGCCGAGAGCACCTCGACGTTCAAGCAGAGTGACTGCATCTCTTTGATGAGCACCTTGAAGCTCTCAGGAATACCCGGCTCTTGGATGTTCTCGCCCTTGACAATGGCCTCGTAGACCTTCACGCGGCCGAGGATGTCGTCAGACTTGATCGTGAGCAACTCTTGCAGCGCGTAAGCGGCGCCATAAGCCTCAAGTGCCCACACCTCCATCTCGCCGAATCGCTGACCACCGAACTGCGCCTTACCACCCAGCGGTTGCTGCGTGATCATCGAGTACGGGCCCGTCGAGCGGGCGTGAATCTTGTCATCGACGAGGTGGTGCAGTTTCAAGATGTACATGTAGCCCACTGACACTGGGTCAGGGAACGGTTCACCGGAGCGGCCGTCGAAGAGACGAGCTTTACCGGAGGAATCGATCAGGCGTACGCCGTCACGGTTCGGCAGGGTTGAGTCGAGTAGCCCGGCGATTTCAATCTCGCTGGCACCATCGAACACGGGGGTAGCAACCTTCGTGCCCGGAGCCACTGAACGCGCGTTCTCGGGCAGGTTTGCGGCCCACTCGGGAATGCCCTCAACGTTCCAGCCGCGCGAGGCAGCCCAGCCCAAGTGAATCTCCAGCACCTGGCCGAAGTTCATTCGACCGGGAACGCCGAGCGGGTTGAGCACGATGTCGACGGGCGTTCCATCTTCGAGGAACGGCATGTCTTCGACCGGCAGGATCTTGGAGATGACGCCCTTGTTGCCGTGGCGACCGGCGAGCTTATCGCCCTCCGAGATTTTGCGCTTCTGCGCGATGTAGACGACCACACGCTGGTTGACACCAGAACCGAGTTCGTCGTCACCGTCAAGAGCATCGAAGACCTTGACGCCGATGATTGTGCCCTGCTCGCCGTGGGGAACCTTCAGTGAAGTGTCGCGCACTTCGCGTGACTTCTCGTTGAAGATTGCGCGCAGCAGACGCTCTTCAGCGCTGAGCTCGGTCTCGCCCTTCGGCGTGACCTTGCCAACGAGGATGTCGCCGGGGCGAACCTCGGCACCGATGCGGATAATGCCGCGCTCGTCGAGGTCAGCCATGAGCTCGGGGCTCACGTTCGGCAGGTCGCGAGTGATCTCTTCTTTTCCGAGCTTCGTGTCGCGAGCATCCACTTCGTACTCTTCGATGTGGATCGACGAAAGCGTGTCGTCCTTCACCAGGTTCTGGCTCAGGATGATGGCGTCTTCGAAGTTGTGGCCCTCCCATGACATGAATGCCACGAGCAGGTTCTTGCCGAGCGCCAACTCACCGTTCTCGGTGGCCGGGCCATCAGCGATGACCTCGCCGATCTCGATGCGATCACCCGCATTGACGACAACACGGTGGTTGTAGTTCGTGCCCTGGTTCGAGCGGTCGAACTTGCGCAACACGTAATCTTGCGTTCCGCCAGCATCCAGCTGCACCGTGACCGAGTCAGCTGACACCGAAGACACCACGCCGGGGGCTGTCGCCGTGATGACGTCACCCGCATCGACAGCGGCGTAGCTCTCCATACCGGTGCCGACCAGCGGCGAGTCCGAACGGAGCAACGGAACAGCCTGACGCTGCATGTTCGCGCCCATCAGCGCGCGGTTGGCGTCATCGTGCTCGAGGAACGGAATCAGCGAGGTAGCAACCGACACCATCTGGCGAGGGGAGACATCCATGTAGTCGACCTGATCCGAAGAAACCAGTTCGACCTCGCCACCCTTACGACGAATAAGCACGCGCTCTTCAGCGAAGCTGCCGTCTTTCGCCAGGGGCGCACCAGCCTGAGCAACGACGTGATCGTCTTCTTCGCTGGCGGTCAGGTAGTCGATCGTTCCCGTGACCTTGCTCTTGATGACGCGGCGGTACGGGGTCTCGATGAAACCAAACGAGTTGATACGGGCAAACGATGCCAGCGAACCGATGAGCCCAATGTTGGGGCCCTCAGGCGTCTCAATGGGGCACATGCGGCCGTAGTGGCTGGGGTGCACGTCGCGCACCTCAACGCCGGCGCGCTCGCGTGACAAGCCACCCGGGCCGAGCGCCGACAAGCGACGCTTGTGGGTCAGACCGGCAAGCGGGTTGTTCTGATCCATGAACTGGCTGAGCTGAGACGTGCCGAAGAACTCCTTGATGGCTGCCACAACGGGACGAACATTGATCAGGGTCTGCGGTGTAATCGCTTCGATATCTTGCGTGGTCATGCGCTCACGCACAACACGCTCCATACGGCTCAGACCCGTGCGCACCTGGTTCTGAATGAGTTCACCCACGGCGCGGATACGACGGTTGCCGAAGTGGTCGATGTCGTCGACGTCAAGGCGCAGCTCAACCGGCTTGCCATCGCGCTGGCCAGGAAGAGTCGCGCGACCCTCGTGCAGCGACACCATGTAACGGATCGTCGCAACAATGTCATCCACGGTCAGCACCGAGTCAGACAGTGCCGCGTCAACACCCAGCTTGCGGTTGATCTTGTAGCGACCCACCTTGGCCAAGTCGTAGCGCTTGGAATTGAAGTAGAAGTTGTCGAGCAAAGCCCGAGCAGCTTCAGCGGCAACCTGCTCGCCCGGGCGCAGCTTGCGGTAGATGTCTTTGAGCGCCTCTTCTTTGGTGAGGATCGCGTCTTTTTCGAGAGTCTGCTCAATCGAGTCGAAGCCCGCGAACTTCTCGCGAATCTCTTCAGTGGTCAGCCCGAGGGCTTTGAGGAACACGGTGACTGACTGCTTGCGCTTGCGGTCGATGCGCACGCCGACCTGGTCGCGCTTGTCAACCTCGAACTCCAGCCACGCACCGCGGCTGGGAATGATGCGGGCGGTGTACACGTCTTTGTCACTGATCTTGTCGAGCTGACGCTCGAAGTACACGCCCGGCGAACGAACGAGCTGCGAGACGACGACACGCTCGGTGCCGTTGATGATGAAGGTGCCCTTGACCGTCATGAGCGGGAAGTCCCCCATGAAGACGGTCTGGGTTTTGATTTCACCCGTCATGTGGTTCATGAACTCGGCCTCGACGTACAGCGGGGCAGCGTAGGTCTTGCCGCGCTCCTTGCACTCGTCAATCGAGTACTTCTGCTCTTCGAGGTACGGGTTGGTGAACGAAAGCTGCATCGTCTCACCGAGGTCTTCGATGGGGCTGATCTCTTCGAAGATCTCTTCCAGGCCACTGCGCGAGGGAACATCGTTGCGGCCAGCGGCCTGAGCCTCAGCCAGGCGGGCCTTCCACGAATCGCCTCCAACGAGCCAGTCGAAGTTCTCCGTCTGCAAAGCGAGCAGATCGGGAACGATCAGCGTGTCGCTGACCTTGGCGAAAGAGAGCCGCGATGCGGTGCGGCCGTTCTTGAGGGACTGGTTCTTCGCGGTGCGCGCAGCAGCCAAGGATCTAACCTCCGTGGGCAGTCAAGCCCGAATACTGTCAAGTTTCGACAGGTGAATGCGGTCGAATGGACGCGCCAAGCCCGTGGGAATTCTCGACAACCAGAATTCACCCCGCCGCTATACTCGGGGTTCGATCGCCGCCCGCAATATGGCGGCTGATCAGACAAGGGAGCGCAAACCTCAATACTAGGCGCGCTCGCACCGCCGTGTCTAGTCCGGTTCTTGACCAAACGCGTTTGCTGCGGTATGGCAGCCCACCCGCACGCCCAGGTGTGAGACTCTGGCGAGTGTGAACGACATCGTCGAGCGGAGCCTTTCGGGCGGACAGCACGCCGTTATTGAGCCGGATCGCTGGTCACCCAGCAGTTTCACTCTGGTCGTCGATGGCACCCCTCAGTCACACGTCGACCTTGATGATCCCGCGCGACTCTTCTTCGAGTACGTACAGCGCATCGGGCACGTCATCGACCAGTGGGGCATCGCGGGCCAACCGATGACAGCGCTGCACCTCGGTGGCGGTGGCCTAACCCTGGCGCGGTACATCCACGCCACGCGACCAGGCTCACGCCAGCAGGTGATCGAGCTTGATGAAGAGCTGATCAGCTTCGTGCGCGAGCATCTGCCACTGGCCCGGCAGTCAGGAATCAGAGTGCGTTACGGGGATGCCCGCGCGATGCTGGCACGGCTGCCCGGTGCCCTGCACGGTGCAGTCGACATCATCGTCGTCGACGTCTTCAGCGGAGCGCGCATACCGGCCCACGTCACCAGCGTGGAGTTCTACCGAGAGGCAACAGGGTTTCTTGCGCCCGGCGGCATCATCGCGGTGAATGTGGCCGATGGCCCCGGTCTGGCGTTTGCGCGGGGGCAAGCTGCAACGATGCGTCACGCCGGCATCGACGTGCTCGCCCTCGCCGAGACCAGCGTGCTCAGGGGGCGCCGATTCGGCAACGTCGTACTCGTTGGCTCGGCAACGCCACTGCCGCACGAGTGGAAACCACGCCTCCTCGCCCGCGGCCCGCACCCCGCCGCCGTGCTCGGCGACCGTGAGCTCACCAACTGGATTGCGGGAGCATCCGTCGTCACCGACCAGAGCGCCGTGCCCTCACCGGTGCCCGCGGCAAGCGTCTTTACGCGCGGCGGGCACGTCGGGGCGTGAATCGGGGCGTAAGGAAGGGCCGACGGGCGGTTCGGTAAGCCGCGTGTCGGTGGTCCCACTTACTATCGGGGCTGTGAGCGATCTAGAACGCGTCCGGCACTGGGCAAATGCCCTGCTCGCGCTGCACCTCGATGCCTCGTGGAGTTTCGACTTCGACCGGGCTACTCGCCGCGCAGGCCAGTGTGACTTTGGCCGCAAGCGCATCACGGTGTCACGCCACCTCGCTGACCGCTTCGACGACGACGCGATTCACCAGACACTGCTGCACGAGGTAGCCCACGCGCTGGCCGGGCCCGGAATTGGCCACGGGGCCGTTTGGCGGCGAATAGCGCACGAACTCGGTTACGTCGGTGGCCGCACACACGACGGGCCCATCGCCGACGACCGAGCACGCTGGCGAGGTGCGTGCCCTGGAGGGCACGAATTCGTGCGATTTCGACGCCCCCAGCGTGACCTGTCGTGCGGCCGTTGCTCTCGAGGATTCAGCCGTGCCGCGCTCATCACGTGGCACGAGCTGAAGCCAGCTATTCGCTGACCGAGACCTCTTTCCAAAACGCGACGTAGTTGCCGAAGTCTTTACCGACCCGCGTGACGCCGCTCGCGTGCGGGGTGGGATAACTCCACGCGCGGTCCTGCATCGCTTGGCCGTCGACGGTCACCGTAAAGTACTGTGCCGCACCCTTCCACGGGCAGGTGTAAGCCGTGGGGCTTTTCGACAGAAACCCGTCGACAATGCTGGCGGGCGGAAAATACCAGTTGCCCTCAATTTTGATCAGGTCTGCTTCGGGAGCTTCGGCAACAACTGTGCCGTTGACGTGAGCCTTCATAGATTCTCCTTCATGTCTGCGCGTGCAATTGAGCACGTGCGTTGGAATACGCGCATTTCACGCTTGCAAATGTGGGCAGATTTTCGCCGCCTCCTCACACTGGCATCTCTCCCTGGCGCACCACCATCAGATCGGAAGATTCCCAGCGCCCGCGGGCTGCACGCATCGCCTCGGGCCCTCGCTCTGCGGCAAACGCTTGACCACCAACCGATGCGGTGATGAGGTGCCCCACAGCACCCCGCAACCCCTGAAAAGCCGCCGCCGCGACCGCAGCCTCTGGGCTTGTTGCGTCGATGCCGACTGCGCCGAGTGCGTCAACCACCGCCCCCGCGAGAAGGTGATCTTCGATGGGGATGCCCTGCGGCGCACTGCCGGGCGCCGCGCTGTTGAGCGACCCTGCAGCAATCACGGCCACCATCGTTCGCTCACCGCGGGCTGCCTGCACCGCCAATAACTGCTGGGCGATCGCCCCGGTCGCCCCGAAGCGCGCGTCAATGATCTGCAGGTGCGCAGGCAGGGCATCCAGCGGCACCGGCACTGCTGCAAGAACATCACACCAGACCAGAAGGTGGGCCGACTCGCCGATGCGGCGGGCCCCATCAAGCCCAACATCGAAACGCACCTGATAGCGGTGCTGAGATTCGGCGGTGAAGTCATTGATCGGCGCGGTCACAGGTCGATGGTAGCGAGGTGGCCCAGACTGAGCGCATGCGCGTGCACCTGAACTTGCTGCTCGACTGTCCGGCAGATGCGGCCTGGGAGGCCGTGCACTCCCCCGCCGTCTTTCGCGCGGTGTCCGGCCCGTTCACGACGGCTGACTCGCTCGAACCCGGCGGTTTTCCGCAGCGCTGGGCAGGCGCCACGCACCGAGTGCGGCTGCGCCTGCTCGGAGTGCTCCCCATGGGTTCGCAACTCATCAGCCTGCGTGACGAGATATTGGTCGACGGCACTCGCATCGTGCACGACGAGGGCGGGCCGCTCACCGGCGCCATGCGCATCGTCACAACGTGGCACCACCGCATGGCGATTCGCGCCGCATCCGGAGGATCGGGTGCCACTGCGTCGGGTGCCACAGAACTGAATGCCGCGCGGCCAGTTGCTGCCGCGCCGCCTGAGCGTACACAATTTCGCGACACTCTCGAAGTCGGCGCGGGCATCTTGACTCCCCTCGCATGGCTGGGCTTCTGGGTCTTCTGGCAGTTGCGAGCGCGCCAACTACGCCGACTCGCACCCGGTTGGGCGAAGCAGTTCGGCGGCGCGGGCTCGCTCGAGTCGCCAGATATCACGGCGTGAGCCAAGCATCCGCGGCGCAGACCCCCGACCGTGCCATAACGGCCCTGGCCATCGCCGACTGGCGGCGCCGCACCGCTGCTCTTTACGCAGAACTGCGCATCGCCACTGATCTGCCCGCGGCGCACGATCACTGGCGCCGCACGCGAGACCAATTGTTTGCCCACCATCCCGCGTCGCCGCTGCAACCAGCCGACCGCGACGCGTTCACGGGCCTGCGCGTGAAGCCGTACGACCCAGCCTGGCGATTCGAATGCGTGATTCAGGATGCTACGGCGCAGCGACTCGACATCGGCACCGAGACCGACTCCGACGGGGTGGTGTCTTTTGACCGCGCCGGGCTTGTCGACGTTGCCGGTGTCGGCTCACTCGACGTGTGGCGGCTGACGTCATACGGAGGCGGAATCTTCGTTCCCGTGCGTGACGCTCTGTCACGTGTGGCGGGTGGCACCTACGGCGGGGGTCGATACCTGCTCGACACGGTGAAGGGCGCCGACCTTGGCGGCGGACGCGCTCCGTGGTCGCTCGTGCTCGACTTCAACTTTGCCTACAACCCCTCGTGCGCCTACGATCCGGCGTGGGCGTGCCCACTCGCACCCCCCGGCAACGTTGTCGACGTCGAGATTGCGGTCGGGGAGCGTTACGGTGACGGTCGGCTCGTGCTCTAGCTGAGCGCAACGTTGTTGCTCGGGGTGACGCTGTCACTGGGCGGCCTGAGCGGCACCTGCTACTGTTCAGGTATAGGTAAAGCCAGTTCGGGCTTTCCTGCGTCGTAGAACGCTTCCTCATCCCGCCCACTGCGCACCGACTCGCGCATCCCAGCGGTTCGATACTTTCTCACGGCGAACGATGTCGGCCACTGCCGCCGTCGCCATATTCCTTCCCCAGCCCAGCTCTGCACTGCGCGCTGTCGTCACAAATCGTCGCTCGCTCACCGCGCAGTCGACAACGTGTGACGACAGCGCGAGCGCGAGGGTGCGTGGGTGAAGAAAAGCTCTTCGAAAGGCACCACCCATGACCACCGAAAACATCTCTTTTAGCGCGCTCGGCGTGCCGTACCCCCTCGTCGAGGTGCTCTCCACGCAGGGCAAGACCGAAGCGTTTCCGATTCAAGTCGACACGCTTCCTGACACCCTCGCCGGGCGCGATGTGCTGGGCCGCGGCAAGACCGGCTCGGGCAAGACACTGGCCTTCGCCCTTCCGATGATCGCGCGCCTCGGCACGCGGCTGGCCGGCGGATCACGCCGCAAAGGCTCACCCCTCGGAATGATCCTCGCCCCCACGCGCGAACTGGCCACCCAGATCAACGCCGTGCTTGAGCCTCTCGCCCAGGCCTACGGCCTCACCACCACCACAATCTTCGGTGGCGTCTCGCAAAACCGCCAGGTGCAAGCCCTCAACGCCGGTGTCGACATCATCGTCGCCTGCCCGGGCCGCCTCGAAGACCTGATGAAGCAGCGCTACGTGAGCCTCGACGCGGTCGAAATCACCGTGCTTGACGAAGCCGATCACATGGCCGACCTGGGCTTTCTTCCCGGCGTCACCCGCATTATGAAGGCCACGCCGCCCGACGGGCAGCGCCTGCTCTTCAGCGCCACGCTCGACAACGGCGTTGACAAACTGGTCAAGCAGTTCTTGCACAACCCCGTCATGCACTCGGTCGACGAAGCCAATTCACCGGTCGCCGACATGACGCACCACGTGTTCGAACTGTCGGGCACCGATGAAAAAAAGCGCATGATCACCGCCCTTGCCTCTGGAAGCGGTCGCCGCATCCTCTTCATGCGCACCAAGCACACCGCCAAAAAGCTTGCCAAGCAGCTCACTGCCGACGGCATTCCCGCCGTCGACCTGCACGGCAACCTCTCGCAACCGGCTCGCGACCGCAACCTGGCCGCATTCGGCGACGGTAGCGTGCGCGTTCTCGTGGCGACGGATGTCGCGGCACGCGGTGTGCACGTTGATGACATCGAACTCGTGATTCACGTCGACCCGCCCACGGAACACAAGGCATACCTGCACCGCTCGGGCCGCACCGCCCGCGCCGGAGCCGCCGGCGACGTCGTCACCCTGGTGCTACCCGAACAGCGTCGCGACACGGCCGACCTGCTGCGTAAGGCGGCCATTCGCGTTCAACCTCAGCAGGTCACCAGCGAGTCGGCTGCCGTCACGCGCCTGATCGGCGAGGTTGCTCCCCTCGTCGCCGCGCATGACCTACCAGCCGTATTGCAGCGTCAGCCCGAAGGCGGCGGACGCTCGCAGGGCGCCAACGCTCAGCGCAAACGCTCCGGTCGCGATGGTGAAGGGTCTGGCGGCCAGGCATCAAGCGGTCGCCGATCTGGCGGACAGCGCTCGGGCGGGCAACGCACCGGTGGTCAAGGATCAGGCGAGCAGTCGCGTGGCGGGCGCTCCGGAACCACCTCTGCCGCGCCGACTCGCGCTGGCGCCAGCACGCAGGGCCAGAGCGCTCACAGCCAGAGCACGCAGGGCCACTCGGCTTCAGCCGCGCGCCACACCGACGCCCCGGCCGCCCCGCGCGGGCGTCAAGGGTCACGCCGCGCATCATCGGCGGCAGGCTCGGGCTCAGGCGCGAGCGCCGGAATCCGTGTCGGTCAGGTTGTACGCGGCACGGGCAGCACCGGCGGCCAGCGCCGCGGGCGCTGACTTCGCCCCACACAATACGTGAGAAGCCCCCGTGCCACATGGCGCGGGGGCTTCTCACGTGATGCGCAGTCGTCGCTACGGCAGCACACCCACCGAAGCAAGCCCGGCACGCAGCAGCGCCCCGCGCCCACCCTCGAGTTCGTCAGCAACCGACTGCGACGCAGCTTCATCAGGGGTCATCCAGGTGAGCTCAAGTGCGTCTTGCCGAGGCTCGCAGGTGCCCGTCACTGGCACAACGTAGGCAAGAGCGACCGCATGCTGCCGGTCATCGCTGAAACGCGTTGGGCTCGGAAAGGGGAAATACTCCGCCACCGAAAACGGCGTAGGCGAAGGGGGCAACTGCGGAAAAGCCATCGGACCGAGGTCTTTCTCCAAGTGCCGGAACAGGGCGTTGCGCAAAGTCTCGCCATACATCACCCGACCACTGACCAGCGTTCGCGTCATGCTGCCCGCCGGATTCACCCGCAGCAACACCCCCACCTCTTTGACGGCTCCGAGCCCATCGATGCGCACCGGCACCGCCTCGACATACACAAGAGGCAGGCGCTGACGCATCTGCTCCAACTCCTCATCAGAAAGCCAGCCCGGATTCGGATCGGGAGTACGCACGTTCGCCATACTCCATTCTGACCCCCCGCGAGCCTGTCAACTCACCTGGCACGATAGAGGCATGAACGCTGTGCAGCTCATCGACCCCACCGCCATCGTCTGGTCAGCCCCCGAAGCCGACCGAGCGGGTCGGCCGCTGCTCGTTTTACTGCACGGCTACGGCTCAAACGAGGGCGACCTGTTTGGGCTCGCCCCGCACCTTCCACTGCAGCCCGTCATTGCTGCGCTGCGCGCCCCTCTGCGAGCAGGGCCGGGTCACAGTTGGTATGAACTCGATGGCGCGACCAATCAGACACGCTCTGACGGAGCCGACGCGGCGGCGCGTGGAGTGTTGCGGTGGCTCGACGGAGTGCAGGCCACCTCCGTCGGGTTGCTTGGGTTTTCGCAGGGTGGTGCGATGAGCATCCATCTGATGCGACACGCTCCTGAACGTTTTGCCTACGCAGTCTCACTGGCCGGATTCGTCGTGCCGGGTGATGCGCCGGCCGACGTGCGGCTCGCCGCCCTCGCGCCGCCCGTCTTTTGGGGGCGAGGCACGGAAGACACGGTCATCCCGCGCTCATTTATCGAAGCTACGCAGCGCTGGCTACCGCACCACTCCACGCTGACCGAACGCATTTACGAGGGCCTCGGGCACTCAGTGAGCGACGCAGAACTCGCCGACGTGGTCACGTTTCTGCAGGCGCAATACGCCTGAGCCTGCAGCCCGCAGCCCGCGCGTCCCGCCCCGTCCCGCCTGACGCCCCGCTCCACTCCGTCCCGTCCCGTCCCGTCACAAATGAAGGACTTCGGATTCCGAGACTGCGGTCTTCGCCCATTCGGCAACGTTTCTCCTTCATTTGTGGCAGGCACGGGGGTGCCGGGGCAGGGGTGTGGCCGGGGCGGGGCGGGGTGTCAGACTGCGGGGCCAGAATGGGGGGATGACCGAGCCCGCGCCCGACACTGTGCTGGGACGGTTCGCCCCGGCCACGCGCGAGTGGTTCGCCGGCGCGTTTCCTGCACCAACGCCCGCGCAACTCGGAGCGTGGGATGCCATTTCGACCGGCCGACACGCATTAGTGGTTGCACCGACCGGCTCGGGAAAGACGCTGGCCGCTTTTTTGTGGTCGATCGACCGACTTGCCGCCGATGCAACGCCAGAGGATGCCCGACTCCGCACCCGCGTGCTGTACATCAGCCCGCTGAAGGCTCTCGGCGTCGACGTGGAACGCAATCTGCGATCACCTCTCATCGGAGTCACCCAGACGGCTGCCCGCCTGGGCCAGCCGACGCCGTCGATCACGGTGGGGGTGCGCAGTGGCGATACTCCGAGTGCCGAGCGTCGCGCGCTGCAAAAGAACCCGCCCGACATTCTCATCACTACGCCCGAAAGCCTGTACCTGATGTTGACGGCGAGCGCCCGCGAAACGCTTGACGGCGTGACAACCGTCATCATCGACGAGGTGCACGCGGTCGCGGGCAGCAAACGGGGTGCCCACTTGGCCCTCACCCTTGAACGGCTGGATGCCCGCCTCGCGCGCCCCGCCCAGCGCATCGGGCTCTCTGCCACGGTGCGCCCCCCGGAGGAGGTCGCCCGTTTTCTGGGCGGATCCCTGCCGGTGACAATCGTGCAGCCTGTTGCGACCAAAACGTTCGACTTGAGCGTGGTCGTGCCGGTTGACGATATGACGCAGCCCCCGATCATGGCGGCGGCGGTCAGTGCCGGCAAAGCTGGCGGGGGCGGCGGCGGCGGAGGCAGCGACGGCAGCGGGGGCGGCGGCACGGGCACGGGCGCCGGCACCAGCACCGCCACGAGCAACAGCCGCGGCGCCGACGCCTCGGGCGCCACTCAGGCGCCATCAATCTGGCCGCACGTGGAAGAAGACATTGTCGAGCGCGTACTGCAGCATCGCTCGACCATTGTTTTTGCGAACTCGCGTCGCCTTGCCGAGCGGCTGACCGCCCGACTGAATGAGATTTACGCGCTGAAAACTGAGAGTGATGAGTTGCTTGCCCGCGCCCACCACGGTTCGGTAAGTAAGGAGCAGCGGGGCGAGATTGAAGACGCACTGAAGACAGGGGTTCTGCGCTGCGTGGTGGCAACGAGCAGTCTCGAGTTGGGCATCGACATGGGCGCGGTTGACCTGGTCATTCAGGTGGAGGCGCCACCGAGCGTGGCCAGCGGTCTGCAGCGGGTGGGCCGTGCGGGGCACCAGGTGGGCGAGATTAGCCGTGGCGTGCTCGTGCCTAAGCACCGGCTTGACGTGTTGCACGCGACGGTGACGAGTGAGCGTATGACGGCGGGGCTCATCGAAGAGTTACGCGTGCTCACTAACCCCCTTGATGTACTCGCCCAGCAGACGGTCGCGCACGTGGCACTCGAGGCCTGCGGGGTTGAGGAGTGGTTTGAGCAGGTGCGCCGCAGCGCCCCGTTCGCCACGCTGCCGCGCAGTGCCTATGAGGCGGTGCTCGACCTGTTGAGTGGTCGCTACCCGAGCGACCGCTTCAGCGAACTTCGCCCCCGCATTGTGTGGGATCGCGTGAACGGCACCCTCACCGGCCGCCCGGGCGCGCAACGGCTGGCGGTGACGAGCGGCGGCACCATTCCTGACCGCGGTCTGTTTGGGGTCTTCATTGCGGGCGAGGGCGTCGGTCGCCGCGTCGGTGAGCTTGACGAAGAGATGGTCTACGAGTCGCGCGTGGGTGACGTGTTTGTGCTCGGGGCGACGAGCTGGCGCATCCAAGACATCACACATGACCGCGTCATCGTGACCCCTGCTTTCGGTCAGCCGGGCAAGGTTCCGTTTTGGAAGGGTGACGGCTTGGGTCGCCCCGCCGAGCTGGGTCGCGCACTCGGTCAGGCCACCCGTGAACTGGGCACTGCGCCGCTGGATGCCCGCCACAAGCGTCTCGTCGCCGCGGGCCTCGACTCGCGTGCTATCGCCAATCTTGACGCGCTGTTGCTCGAGCAAACCGCGGCGACCGGCCAACTGCCGAGCGAGCAGACGCTCATCGTCGAACGGTTTCGTGACGAGCTGGGCGACTGGCGCGTGGTGTTGCACTCGCCGTATGGCACGGCAGTGCACGCACCGTGGGCGCTCGCGATCACGGCGCGCATTCGCGACCGGCACGGCTATGACGGCGCAGCGATCGCCGCCGATGACGGCATAGTCGTGCGCCTGCCCGACACTGAGGCGCAGCCGCCCGGCGCCGAACTGTTTTTGTTTGAAGCCGACGAATTGCACGACCTGGTGACGGCTGAGGTGGGCGGATCTGCCGTTTTTGCCGCGCGCTTTCGGGAGTGTGCGGCGCGTGCGCTCCTGCTGCCCCGCCGCGACCCCGGGCGGCGCAGCCCGCTGTGGCAGCAGCGTCAACGCGCCAGCCAATTGCTGGAGGTGGCCCGCGAGTTTCCTGATTTTCCAATCGTGCTGGAGACAGTGCGCGAAGTGCTGCAAGACGTTTACGACCTGCCCTCGCTCATCGAGGTTGCGGCGAGTATTGCTCAGCGCAGCATCCGCATCATCGAAATCGAAACCCCCAGCCCGTCGCCGTTCGCGCGCAGCCTGCTGTTCGGTTATGTTGCGGCGTTTTTGTATGAGGGTGATAGCCCACTCGCCGAGCGTCGGGCGGCCGCGCTCAGCATCGATCCGGCGTTACTGGCAGAACTTTTGGGCCGGGCTGAACTGCGTGAAGTGCTCGACCCGGCTGTCATCGCGCAGCTGGAATCTGAGTTGCAGCGCCTCGCCCCCGATCGCCTGGCGCGCGATGCTGAAGGCGTGATCGACCTGCTGCGCATACTCGGCCCAATGTCGATCGTCGAACTTCAGGCCCGCACGCGTGACGACGTCGACGTGAGTGCGGCCCTCACGGAGCTTGCCCGCGCCAATCGAGTGTTTGCGGCGTCGATTTCAGGTGACGCGCGCTGGGCAGTGGTCGAAGATGCCGCCCGATTGCGTGACGCCCTCGGCACGCCCATTCCGCACGGGGTACCCAGCGCCTTTCTCGAACCCGTGCCCGACCCCATTGGCGACCTTGTCGCCCGCTTTGCCCGCACTCACACACCGTTCGCCGCCAGTGACGTGGCCAGCCGGTATGGCTTGGGTGTGGCAGTTGCTACGGATGCTCTGCGCCGGCTGGCCAGCGACCGACGCATTCTCGAGGGCGAGTTTCGCCCCGGCGCCTCGGGAACAGAGTGGGTCGACGCTGAAGTGCTGCGCCGCCTGCGCTCGCGCAGTCTGGCAGCGCTCCGCAAAGAGATTGAACCGGTCAGCCCTGGCACGCTTGGGCGTTTTTTGCCGGCGTGGCAAAACGTTGGGTCGGCAGGTGCCGGCACCTCGTCTTCAAGCGCTACTGCCCGGTCGGCGCGCCCCGGCCTGCAGGGCATCGACGGGGTATTGCAGGCCATCGAACAACTGCAGGGGGCGGCACTACCGGCCAGCGCGTGGGAGACCCTCGTGTTACCGAGCCGGGTGCGCGACTATTCCCCCGCGTGGCTTGACGAACTGTGCGCGAGCGGCGAAGTCGTGTGGGCTGGCGCCGGCAGCCTGCCGGGTAGTGACGGCTGGGTGAGTTTGCACCTTGCCGCGTCGGCACCCGTCAGCCTCGCCGTGCCCGACGACGTGGAGTTGAACGAACGCCAACAGCGCATACTCGACTCCCTCGCCGGCGGCGGCGGCTTCTTCTTTCGCCAACTGGCAGTGCCGGGCGATGACGACGCCACCCTCATCAACGACCTCTGGCAACTGGTGTGGGCCGGGCACCTGACCAACGACACGTTCGCCCCCCTGCGCGCGACGCTCGGCGGCAGCGCGGGGGCTCGACGACCAGCCCCGCGAACTCGCACGTATCGGGGCTACGCGCGCCCCGCATCCGTCAGCCAATCGGGCCCGCCGATGGTTGCTGGCCGCTGGTCGCTACTGCCCGCCCGCGAAGCTGACGCCACCCGCCGCACAGCATTTGCCGTCGACCGTTTTCTCGAGCGCCACGGCATCGTGACGCGCGGTGCCGTGCAAGCCGAAGGACTTCGCGGTGGCTTCGCCCTGGCGTATTCGGTGCTTGCGCGCATGGAAGAAACCGGTTCGGTACGCCGCGGCTACTTCGTCGAGGGTCTCGGGGCGGCACAGTTCGCCACGCCCGCCACCGTCGACCGAGTGCGCACCTTCACTCGCGATGCGGATGCGGCGCCCGCGCTCGCCACCCTCGTACTCGCCGCCACCGATCCGGCTAACCCCTACGGCGGGGCACTGCCGTGGCCGGCAAGCCTGCCCGATGAGGCGGCGGGCGGCACTGCACACCGCCCCGGGCGCAAAGCCGGCGCCCTCGTCGCCCTGGTTGACGGGCACCTCGCGCTGTACCTGGAGCGCGGGGGCAAAAGCGTGCTCACCTTCACCGACGACGAGGCGGTGCTGGATGCTGCCGCGTTCGAGCTTGCCGCCGTGGTGCGCGCACGCCTTCGCTCGCTGCGAGTGGAACGCGTCAATGGGGCGAGCGTCTTCGGCACACCGCTCGCCGAAGCACTGCAGGGAGCGGGCTTTGTCGCTACACCTCAGGGCCTGCGAATTCGAGTGTGAGGGTCACCGATGCCTGAGGGCGACACCATTCACCGCGCGGCGGCACGCTTGCACGCCGCGCTCGCCGGCCAAACCGTACTCCGTAGCGACGTACGCGTGCCGCGCTTTGCGACCGCCGACCTCAGCGGCGAGCGTGTCGACGAGGTCGTCGCGCTGGGCAAACATCTGCTCATGCGCATCGGCGAGGTGACCGTGCACTCGCACCTCAAAATGGAGGGCGTCTGGCACGTGTACCGCCTCGGTGAGCGCTGGCGCCGCCCCGCCTTCGAAGCGCGCATGGTGCTCGAGACGACGTCATCCGACGGCGCACCCTGGCAGGCAGTTGGCTTCGCTCTGGGCGAGCTCGACCTGGTAGCCCGCGACGCAGAACACGAGGTCATCGGCCACCTCGGCCCCGACCCCCTCGGCCCCGACTTCGACCGCGATGAAGCACTTCGTCGCCTGACCGCCGACCCTCATCGACCCATCGGGCTGGCACTACTCGACCAAAAGAATGTCGCCGGCTTC
>Ga0222707_1000270_pt1 | contig 17471 bp, 19 predicted proteins | sample AntAcemetage1574_FD_179831 | JGI IMG/M metagenome (GOLD analysis project Ga0222707, IMG submission 179831) | Saline water microbial communities from Ace Lake, Antarctica - #1574 | ecosystem: Environmental > Aquatic > Non-marine Saline and Alkaline > Saline | place: Antarctica: Ace Lake...
CGTAATTCCGCCCCGCCACCTGGCGGAACAGCGATTGCAGCCCCGACCGCGCTGTCGCGATCAGCCATTCGGCTTGCTTGCGGTGATCTCGCAGTTCGGTTTCGGTCACGATATGGGCCGGCTCAGCGCGCATCGGGTCCATGCCGTAGAGTTCGACACACCGCCGCCACGAGTCCGAGACAAAACTGTCCCGCCCTGTCTGGCTGCCTTCGAGTACCCGTTCGATCTCCTCGACATGCCGTGCATCTGTCATAGCGCGCAGCCTCCCCAGAGTAAGCGTAACACAGGAGTACGTCATACGTAGAGGGGCTTTGGTCGTAGCGGCTAGAAGAGGCCTTGGGCTTGAGGGGGAAGTTCTTTGAAAACCACCCGGGTGACCAAACGAACGTCAGAAAGGGGGGCAGGTCAGCCACTCTGTGGGTGCTGTGAGACGAATTCGAACCAGTCTCAGTAGGCGGCCAAACGCCGTGACCTATGCTGAACGCAGTCGACGTCACTCGGCTAGGGCGGCGTCGCGTTTCAGCTTGAGATTTGACCGGCTCTAGAGATGGCGCTCCTGGTTAAAATGGTCGTGAACAGAAGCGTGGACGGAGACAAATTTCTGCAGGCTTCGCATGCGTAGAAGGCCCAGCATGGCCCTTTGCCGCCTGCGAAATGGCTGCTGTAAATTCTCAGCCCTGTGGTTGAGCCAGTGGCCAGTTTCCTGTTTGTCGACATTGCCGATGATCGTCATCGCCGCGCCGTAGGAACGTAGCTTGTCGGTGACGAAAACATGTGGGCGGCCATGACGTTTCATGGTTTTCCTGAGGAACTTCAAGGCTGCCTTGCGATCACGACGCTTAGTAACGAATCTTTCCAAGACATCCCTTCTTGATCCACAGCCCGCCATAGGTTGCACATCTCGCCGCTGATCTTCACGAACACCTCATCCAGATGCCATTGCCAATGTATCCCAGTCCGCATTCGATCAACCCGTCTGCAGCGGATCTCAGCGGCAAACATCGGGCCAAATCTGTTCCACCAAAACCGAACCGTTTCGTGGTTGATGAAGACGCCGTGTTCGTGAAACAGATTCTCAAAATTCTCAAAATTCTCAACATTCTCCAGCGAGAGCGGAAACCGCACATACATCATAACAACTAGGCCGATGATCTAGGGGATCGTCTTGAAGTGCTTGAATGGGCAACGTTTTTTTATGCATAGCGGCGACGTGGCCGCGCTGCCCCTCCTTAGCAGATTTTCTCTGACAGTGCCCCTATGGCGGATATGACCCCATACTCAGGCGGTCTGCTTGCGTAACCGGCGCAGATGCCAGCGGTAGACGACCGGGGCCAAGACGTAGTCATAAGGCGCCGAAGCGAACTGTTTAACCACTGGCAGGCCCACGACTTGGCCCAGCCACCGGTATTTGGGCATTTGCTCCCAAAGTGTCAGAAACGCCGGAATGCCCGATGTCAGCACGCTATCATACAACACATAAGGTCGACGCGCTGCTGTGTCAGCATCAAGCCCCCACTGCACGTGCGCGTCCGAGTTCAGATCGTCAAACCGGATCGGCAATTCGCTGTTACCCGAGTACTGCGCGTAGTGCTGTATTTCGAAATTACACACGGGGCAGTTGGCGTTATAAAGAACAGCTTTCTTCGGATTTTTTCGATAAAATGGAAGCAGGCCCATGGAACATGAAGTCCAAGAGGCGCTGTGTCGCGCAGTCATTACCAATGTCTGGCGGCGATCAATCACGAACGTTCAACAGTGACCGCGCAGGTGGCGCAGGTCACTGCACTGTCCTTAACCGCGATCGCCGCCAAAGCTGAACGATGACGCCAGTTTTCCTTATGGAAGACTGCTCTGGGGGGCGGGAGCGGCACTATCCTACATCCTACCAACGTCGAAAGGGGCGGGAAGCGGTCATTAGCTGCAACCGCAAATATCTTACCATTTTGAAGACTCCTCCGGCCCCTCGGTCGGAAGCCAGGCCTTCGATGCAGGTGCGACCCTGATGTGTTGATAGCCTGAAACCGGGCCTGAAACGGGCAACCGAAATACTCTTACCTTGTGCACTGCGTCGGTCCTGCCGAAGCCCAAATGCCAAGCCCTGCCGGAAAAAATTAACAGTTCCATAAATTCATTAAATCAAGAACGGCCATGATCTGTCTTTGGTAGGTTTCGCCGACGCTAAAGTGCAGATTTAAGAGCGCAGACCTCTACAACCGAAGTCGATCAAAGGCCCGCTTAGTTGAAAATAAATGGCCTTACAGGATATGGTTCTGCTGCAAATCCTCGCGCGTTTGGTATCGGTGCACAAGCAGCGACCGCACAAAACAATAGACATGAAAAAGTCAACCGTATCGCAGGCATAGCGCGTTCATTTTATCAACTTCTAATATTTAAACATATTACAAACTCTCAGTTTCTTAAAATAAGAAACCAACAGGATTTATCTGTTGCAATTCATATTTCTGGATTATAGATCTTAAAATTTTACACTTAATGGCACTTATGATTTTCCCAGCAATTCATTCTCGTTCGCCATTTCTGCTTCACATTCTACTCTTCATGGTTGCGATGAGCTATAGCTTGTCAGATGAGATATTCCCATAGAACCTATTAATGGCTAACATCTTGAATTTTCTCCAAGGTGTGATTGGCCGCCCCCAATACGCAAAGAAGCGGCCAACGCAATCGCTGACTGTGTAACGCACGGATTGGTCCTAACGATTAAGATCGATTAATTCCTGTGCATGGATCTTACCGCTCTCGTCATAAAGTACAACGATAATATCACCGCCGCCACGTCGTGCTGGCAAGCGTACATCGGTAGTCAGGCCCGCCTGAATGGGGGTCCTCCCGAAGCTTCGAGTTGCTTCTCCATTGACATATTCTGTGGTAACGGCCCAGCCAGGGTGGGCGGCCACGATAGTATCAAGAACGACAAATGACCTAGCGTCTTGCTGGTGCTTCATTATGATGTAGTTATAGCCATCCGCGTTTGCAGAATGACCGGCAACAAGCGTTACAGCCATGGCGACGGTTAGTAGGAATGGGGCTCTCATTTTATTACTCCTTATGAATGGGGTTGGCGTTATCCCATATAGGGATAAGGGATGACGGATTAAAAAATGATGGAACCATTTAAGCATCATTCCGATTGCAATGACTTCTAGCTCTAATACACATGCATAGCTTTGCACCAGATTAGAGGTTAGTGTTTAAACCCAATTTTAGCCAATTAAAAAAGAAGCTTGTAACTAGTTTCTTCCCACACTTCAGCAAACACCGATAAAAGTGTTTACAAGAGCACGTTACGTCATAAACAAAAAGAATGATGAATTATTTATAGCATTTTTTTCAAAAAAAATAAATAATGAAAGTGCGGAAGGTTGACGTTGGAAGGCCCACTCTTGTGGTATTTTTTGATACAACGATTTTGCATGCTGTTCTGACTACAGCGAAAATATAGCTATCTTTTTGAAAAAAGATGATTTTAATATCCCTGACTTTTCCTGGAATCCCAGCCGCTCCGTGTAGGCTAATTCTAGCCTATGGAGCAATTGGACGCCCCTTCATTCTGTGTATGCAAAGGTACATTCATCCTTTTTGTCAGGAGAACCCGACTTTCAAGATCTGCTCGATGTGATGAAAGTCAAGGTGACCGGCTTGTCTAGTACGCGAAGGCCCACAGAGTGGTCACGTCAGTAACCAGAATACTGTAGAATTGGTCGATGTCCGCTTTAGGGAAGCTGCACAACCGCGGCGGCGAGTGCGACGACCGGCTGCTAAGGGCCGGAAGTCACAGGCTTGGTAAATTCGACACGAAGGGCGGATAGCGGACCTTCGCTGCGCTTTCGCCGAAGTTCGGCTATGTCCGGCGGTTTCAACGGTTCGACGCAAGACTTTAATCTGTAGTGAAAGATGGGGTGTAAGCGATGAAGTATCGTCGGCCCGTATTTTCACGGACAAGCAGAAGTCTGAGATCTGGGATCGATGGCAACGCGGAGGGTCGATGAGCTCGATCGGGCGGCTGTTTGATCGTGCGTCGTCGTCGATTTACCCGCTCCTGGAACGCAGCGGCGGGATACGCCCGCCCAAACGCAGCAGATCGCGACTGGCATTGACGCTTGTGGACCGTGAAGAGATATCGCGCGGCCTCATGGCCAATCAGTCTTTGCGATCCATTGCCCGGAGCCTGAGGCGTTCCACATCGACCATCAGCCGTGAAGTCAGTCGCAACGGCGGAGCCAGTCAGTATCGTGCCGCACCTTCAGACGCGGCCGCATGGGGTCGTGCCCATCAGCCTAAAACCTGCGAGTTGGCAGGCAATGCCTATCTCTGCCGGGCGATATCAGCCAAGCCGACCCGCAACTGGTCGCGACAGCAAGTCGCAGGTTGGCTGATGCGCGAACATCCCGATGAGGACGATAAACGGGTCTCGCACGAGACGATCTACCGGAGCCTGTTCATCCAGACACGTGGCGTACTTAGAAAGCAATTTCTGGCGCATCTGCGCGCAACGCGGTCCATTCGTCGGTCGCGCCACGCCATCTTGAAGCGCATTGGTCTGGGCCGGTTTAACGACGCAGTCTCGATCCGTGACAGACCGGCAGAGGCAGATGACCGGGCCGTACCGGGGAACTGGGAGGGTGACTTGACTGCTGGCTCTGGCAACAGCTTCATTGCCACCCTGGTCGAGCGGCCTTCGCGGTTTGTGATGTTGGCAAAGGTTGGCAACAAAGACAGCCACAGTGTCATTCAGGCTTTGATCGAACAGTCACGCAAGCTGCCAAAGGAGCTGTATCGTTCCCTGACCTGGGACCGTTGAACAGAGATGGCCGGGCACAAGACATTCACCTTGGCTACCGACATAGACGTCTTCCTGTGCGACCCACATTCGCCGTGGCAGCGCGGCACAAATGAAAATACCAACCGAATCTTGCGACAGTACTTCCCAAAAGGCACGGATCTGTCGATACATAGCCAAGCAAAACTCAGCGCTGTTGCAAGACAGCTCAACAAACGACCGCGCAAGACACTGGGATACGAAACGCCCGCAGAGCATTTCAATCTATGTGTTGCCTCGACTCGTTGAAACCGCCGGACCAAGCAGGCCTTCGGCGAAAGCGCATAAGCTTTCGCTTCGTGCGAGGCTGACCAAGACGGTCGTGTTGTTTTGCCCCGCGCTACCCCAGAGTAAGGCATCTGCGTGGGACAAGACTGGGATCACCGATATAAAAGCACGGGGATTTTGACCGTTTGGATCATCGCCGTCGTGGTAGATCCGATGATCAGATTGCGGATACGGCTGTGACCGTAAGCGCCCATGACCAGCAGGTTGAAGCGTTCGGCTGCAACGAGATCGTTCAGGACGTCACCCGGTTCACCGGTGGCCGTGCGCGATGTCGCGGTGATGCCTGCGTCGTGCAGCTTTGCGACCGCTGCGTTAGCTGTGGCCTTTGCCTTGCCTGCGTCCTGTCCAATGCACAGTACCGTCAGATCGAGGTCTGCAAAGGCCGCGCTTGTCGCCATACGGTCGATCGCAACCTTAGCGCTAGCGCTGCCGTCGTAGGCAACCAGCACCTTTCTGATCGGCGTATAGGCGCGGGATGCCACAAAGACCGGCACCTTTGACGCGCGGATGATCCGTTCAAGGTTTGATCCTAAATGGCCCGAGGCATAATTCGCGCCTTCGCCGCGTTTGCCAATGGTGATGGCGCGAATGTCTGCTTCGACTGCATGAACTGCTTCCAAAAGATCACCTTTGCGCAAATGCAGTTTCACGCTTGGCACACCATCCTGTTCTAGGATCGCCTTTGCGTCCTCCAGAATGGCGTGGCCTTTCGCCTGTGCCAGCTTGGCGCGCTGTTCATCAAGCGACGATAGTTCGGCCAGCAGCGCAGACCGTGCCCCCAGATGAAGGGCCCCTGACAAGTCCGTCGGGGCAGCCCCTTCACGACGGCCGAGGACATGCATCGCATCGACGTCCGCCCCCAGCTTTTGCGCGATCCAGGCGGTGTGATGACAGACGCTTTCAGAGTATTCCGAGCCGTCCAGCAGTGCGAGTATCTTGTCCATGTTGTATCCTCCCTCAGTGACTCATCAACTTGTCCACCGCGCCGGGCTTGTCATGAATGGCAAGCTTGTCGACGATGGTTTCTGATGCTTCGTTCATGCCGATGACCTCGACTTCTGCCCCTTCACGGCGAAACTTCAGGATTGCCATGTCCAGTGCCTGCACCGAACTGATGTCCCAGATGTGGGCCCGGCTGACGTCGATTACGACGTGATCAGGTGCTTCTCGAAAATCAAACGCGTTGGTGAAATCCTCGGCAGAGCCGTAGAATAGCTGCCCTTCCATCACATAGGTGCGGGTGCGCCCATCGTCTGACAATGTCGAAGAGATGCGGAACAGCTGCGCGATTTTGGCGGCAAAGAAAATGCCGGACAGCAGCACGCCAACCAGAACCCCGATGGCAAGGTTGTGGGTGTAGACCACAGACACCACGGTCGCCAGCATCACGACAGTCGAGGATCGTGGATGCACCTGCATTGCTTTGATTGATGACCAGGAGAATGTGCCGATCGAAACCATGATCATGATCGCAACCAGTGCTGGCATCGGTATCCGGGCGACCAGATCGCCAAGGCCCACCACGAGGATCAGCAGCACAACACCGGCTGTGAAAGACGATAATCGCCCGCGTCCGCCGGATTTGACATTGATGATTGACTGGCCGATCATAGCACAGCCCGCCATGCCACCGATGAAACCGGTCGCGGTGTTGGCAATCCCCTGCCCGATACATTCCTGATCGCGGCTCGACTTTGTGTCAGTCAGATCATCGACGATGTTCTGTGTCATCAGGCTTTCCAGCAAACCCACGACCGCCACGGCTAATGCGTAGGGCAGGACGATCAGCAGCGTTTCGAGATTAAGAGGAATCTGGGGGATCAGGAACACCGGCAGCGTATCCGGCATGGCACCCATGTCGCCCACGGTCCGCACGAAGTCCCAGTCCATGACCACAACCAGCACCGTCAGCACGACAATCGTGACCAGCGGTGAGGGCACGGCAGTCGTGAGACGTGGCAGCAGGTAAATGATAGCCAGACCCAGCGCCACAAGAGCATAGGTCAGATAGGTCACGCCGGGATTGGCAAGGTTCAGTTCCGGCAGCTGCGCCATGAAGATCAGGATCGCCAGCGCATTCAGAAACCCGGTCATAACTGACTTGGAAACATAGCGCATGAAGCGTCCCAGCTTCAGGAAACCTGCCCCGATCTGAAGCAGGCCGGCCAGCACAGTGGCCGCCAGCAAGTACTCCAGACCGTGATCACGCACCAATGTGATCATCAGCACCGCCGTCGCGGCCGTGGCCGCAGAAATCATGCCAGGCCGACCGCCGACGAAAGCGATCAGCACAGCGATCGAGAAAGAGGCGTAAAGCCCGACCTTGGGGTCGACGCCTGCAATGATTGAGAATGCAATCGCTTCAGGGATCAGCGCCAGTGCGACGACAATTCCCGCGAGCACATCACCGCGGATGTTGCCAAACCATTGTTGGCGATAATCATAAAGTGTCATTAATATTCCACGACCCTGCATCGAGACGTCCTCAAAAAAGACCGTTCGGCATTAGAATTCAGGGTTCATCAAAAATTGTCCGGCGGATCAGCGGCCGGAAGAGCCACCCGGGCTCGCACCGGGTCCTTACGCTTAGAGGCTTACTGCGCAGATGATTGGCTAAAGATCAACCTGTGGAATGTCAGCTATGCGCCAAAGCCGCCTATTTGCAGGAATGATGGCAGAAAAAAGCGGTCTATTGCCGCCAGATCCATAAAATCATCCGCCAACGTCGTGGACGAGGGAGGCAGCACCATGCTGCTGGGAACGCATGATGATGGGACCAGGGTTACTTGCAACATGTCTCACGCAACCAAACATCAGGTTCAGACCCTAAGCAGTTGCTGACAGTTATTGAGAACCCGCAGACAGCAACCATTTGTTGCATGGCATGATATCGGTAGATGGGGCTCTTAACTGCCGTTCGCCGCCACCTGCATGAAAATCCGGTCAGCGGCGCGGTTTCAAAGTACAAAGTTGCTGTTCGTCGGACGAGCCGCTACTTCCGCTTCCAGCCCTAAGCGGACCTGTGAACAGCCCGCAGCCAACGGTAGGTTTGAGCCCAATTTTAACCATGCTGCAGCACGTACATGCCAGCATAAAGGGCGGGAACCGGACCTTCGATTCGAGCGCAAGCTAACCCAGACAAGACGCCGGCAGCTGACATTCAGATCAACCTAAAACCCGTTCATACGCTACGCTGCCGCAAGGCGGCTCCAAGCCCCGCTCATTCAGGGCTGTATTGCAGGCAGACCAGTTCACGGTTTTTGTAGCTTGGGGGTATCGGTTAGCTCATGCCGTCCCACTAGCAGCTCGAGTTCACAGGGCGAATCCCAACAAAGGGTTTATGCAACAAAGCGGGGCCAATCGCCAAACCATCCCGAAAATGGATATTAGTGATCCGAAATATCGACATTTTAGTAATCGCATAGGACATAAAATGGCCCAATTACTTAATTAATTAGAGCTGAGTTAAAGAAAAGTTAATGAGTGTTACTAGTGCCATGATGAAGGGATTATTACGTGTCCCTGCCTTGCTCAGAGTGTTTGTGAATGACGAAAAGGGGGCTGTAACTATAGATTACGTTGTTCTGACGGCTATTGTTGCGACTTTAGGAATGGCCGTTTTGACGCATATTAAGGCTGGGGGAATTAAACTTTCTGGCAACATTGCTGCCTCTTTGGAGGCACCCAATCAATCTCACTACGCTTCTGATGGTGGTAATAACGACATCAGCGGTAACAACGACAGTGATAGCGGCTTCGGCACCAGCGGCGGCAGCAACAGTGGTAGCAGCGACGGCTATGGCAATAGCAACAGTGGCAACAGCAACAGCAGTGGCAATAGAGGCAGCAACAGCAACAGTGGCAGCAGCGACGGCTATGGCGATAACAACAGTGGCAGCACCAACAGTGCCAGCAGCAACAGTGGCAGCAACAGCAACAGTGGCAGCAGTGACGGCTATGGCGATAGCAACAGTGGCAGCAGCAACAGTGGCAGCAGCAACAGTGGCAGCAGCAACAGTGGCAGCAGCAACAGTGGCAGCAACAGCAACAGTAGCAGTTTCGGTGGCAGCGGTGGCAACAGCAGCATTGACAGAGACGACGATGATGACTGCGGTAACAACGGCGACCTTGGTAATGGAGACAACAATCCTGGCTGCGACTACGCAGACGGGGGCAATTCTAACGACGGTAAGAAACCGAAAAAAACTAAAGACGGATCGGATTATTATACGATGTCGCCAGTCGATTTAAAGCCAGCTAAAAATTGATACGCAAAAGGTGATGTGACGGCTTTATCCGCCTTGCGTTCTCTATGGTTCATAAATGCTGCGTGATGCACGAATAGCCGCAATCACGGGCTGCACCGCAGCATCGCCGAAGTTGGGTGAATGTCCGGTTTGGGCGGCGATTTCAATGGGTCGACCCCACTAAAAGGAGGTGCGGAAACCGGAACCTCGCGGCGGTCAGCGCCAAGGGCAGCTTGGACATTAAAGCCGCGACTCGACCTTAGTTGGCTTTTTCAGACTGCTTAACCCTCGAAACGGGGCTGCCCTTGCGATATGCATGTAGTAACAACGTACGCTCACTCAAATCCCATTAGGTATCAATGAGCTATAACAACAGTAAAAAATGTGACGCATGCAAACGCATAAATGTGCTAGGCTTCTATCAGATGAGGTGGCCTCTGCTGAACCAACACATCAGAAGTGGCTTAGTTTGACAGTGGTCCAAGCATACCACCTCATCACCTCAATTGTGTTGTGTGCCTGCGAGCAAGTATGGATTTTACGGTAGATTGCCTGACGGCACTGTCAGAGGGAATATTCTTGAGGCGGGCAGGGCGGGCACTTAGCTTCGGTGGATGACAAAACACAGCCCCATCCGCTACTTCAAGGCGCGCCCCGAGATCATCCGACTGGCAGTTATGATATATGTGCGGTTTCCGCTCTCGCCGCGGAATGTGGAAGATCTTCTGCATGAACAGCGGCATCGACATCTGCCACTAAACACTTCGGTTTTGGTGGAACAGATTTGGCCCGATATTTGCCGCTGAGATCCGCCGCAGATGGGTTGACCGAATGCGGTCTGGGGACACATTGGCAATCGCACCTGGATGAGGTGTTCATGAAGATTAACGGCGAGACTCACTATCTTTGGCGTGCCGTGCATCACGAGGGGGAAGTCCTGGAAAGCTTTGTCACGAAACGCCTTGACCGCAAGGCCGCATTAAAATTCCTCAGGAAAATCATGATACGCCATGGTCGCCCACATATCTTCGTCACCGACAAGCTTCGTTCCTTCTGCGCGGGGATGAAGGAGATCGGCAACGTAGACAAACAGGAAACCGGACGTTGGCTCAACAATCGAGCCAAGAACTCACACCAGCCATTTAGACGAAAAGAGCGGGCCATGCTTCGCTTTAGGCGGATGCGAACTTTACAGAAATTCCTCGCCGTCCACGCCTCAGTCCATAACCATTTCAACGTAGAGCGCGACCTTTACAGCCGATCAAATTTCAAGCGGAACCGCGCCGCCTAACTGACTGAGGTTCCTGGAGAACCGAGACTGGTTCGCATTCGTCTGACAGCCCCCCAACAAATCCCGTCAGGGGCACTGTTGCACATGGGGCATTTCTCAGTGACAATTCTTACCTCTACCGGGTCAGTTTTAAGTGAGATTCAAAAGGCTTGGGGTAATCAAACGCGCGTCAATGACGTCAATTTCGCATCGGGGCTTTTGAGAAGCGCCTGTAGTTCAGCATTGCCACCAATAAGCATTTGATCCACGAAAATCATTGGGAAGGTTGCCCAGCCCGACCACATCTTGAGAGATAGTCGTTTGTGCCACTGTGAAGTGTAGCTGCCATATTCCAGATAGATGAATTCAATTCCTGCCTCTTGCAGGGATTTGCGGGCCTTCTTGACGATGGGGTTTTGCTTCATGCCTACGACGACAACACCGCTCGCAGCGATCGCTTGGCTGACCTCTTGCACAATGTCGCTATAATACGTGCTGACAATTTCGTTAATGGCAGGGTGGATCGCGTCAGAGCTCAAAAGTGGGCGCATTTATGAAACTTTCTGGTGGTTCCGTTGGGTGATTTTAACGTATCGAAACTTTTAAGACACCTGAAGCGCCAAAGGTATTTCGAACCCTTCCACATGGCATATCTATAAACGTCCCAATCATGTGGGGGCGGTATGCGCGTTGCAGCCACTAATGTAGGACGACGCTCACGGCCCAAACTGGCCTTTGACAGGATTGGCCTTTGCCGCAGCGCAGCTTCTGGGTTGCTGCCGTCCGCGTGACTTGCAGCATTGCATCTGGGATTTAGTCGTCAGCCACGCCTCACAGTTTGAAATATTAAGCCGGAAGCAAAGCTCTTTGAACCGCCTCATCCCAACCAAGGTAAAGCAGATCCCGATCCCGGATTACCGGGCGTGCCATCACCTTGGGTTGGGCGGATATCTGCGCCTCTGCCTCCGAATTCTTCAGCCAATCATTGAGCCCTCGGTAGTCATTTGATTTTCGATCCACCAACCGATCCCCGAACTCTGCAATCAACTCAGCCAATTCAGTTTCGCTCAGTGGGTCGGCCCGGACATCGCGGAAATTGACGTCCTTGCCATCTGCCTCCAACGCCTTTCGAGCCTTCTGACAAACAGTGCAGGTGTTCAGTCCATAGATCATCATGTCGTAATCTCCTCTGGCGATATTCCCGCAAGTTCATGCATCTACGCCTTCAGTGCAACCAATTCGATGGGTGCTGATGCAGCTCTGCTGGTTCTGCCGAATGATGAGCGACCGAAGCGATCTTTCACCAGATGGGGCGTGACACCAGTGCGACTGATCGGGTAGTCATGTTCTTATGAAACAAGTTCCCAAAGAAACTACGGACGATGCGCTTATTCAGGAATTCCTGAACAACGGTGGCAAGGTCAGCATCGGGAAAACCAAGCCTCTTCCAAGTGAGTTGGGCTTGAGCAACAATTCCTGGAACAACAAGCTCACCAAAGAAGAAAAGGCAGCGCGCGGAAAAAAATAATGCTATCAGCGAATACTGACTTTTCTCACGCGTCCCCCGCCGTTTCGGTCCTGAGCCGACCTTCAAAACTTGATAAGCATACTGTCGCGCACCCCACCGAAGCGGCCATTCGTGCTGAGCTCATCATTTTGTCGGCTCAATCGTCGGTCGCCTGAAATGACGGAGATTTCTACCCAGCTTTATAAAAACAAGGGGCGTCGAGGCCAACCAGGCACTGTTAGGGGAACTCTTCTTGAGGCGGGCAGGGCGACCACCTAGCCGGTCCGGATCACAGAACGTTTCCCCTTTCGTTACTTCAAGACGAGCCCCGAGATCATCTGCCTAGCTGTTATGATGTATGTGCGGTTTCCGCTCTCTCTGGGGAATGTGGAAGATCTTCTGCATGAACGCGGCATCGACATCAACCATGAGACGGTTCGGTTTTGGTGGAACAGATTTGGCCCGATGTTTGCCGCTGAGATCCGCCGCAGGCGGGTTGACCGAATTCGGTCTGGGACACATTGGCAATGGCATCTGGATGAGGTGTTCGTAAAGTTCAACGGAGAGACGCTTTATCTTTGGCGGGCCGTGGATCACGAGGGGGAAATCCTGGAAAGCTTTGTTACGAAGCGCCGTAATCGCAAGGCAGCCTTGAAATTACTCATGAAAATCATGAAACGCGATGGTCCCCACATATCTTCGTCACCGACAAGCTACGTTCCTACGGCGCGACGATTAAGGAGATCGGCAACGTAGACAAACAGGAAACCGGACGTTGGCTCAACAATCGAGCCGAGAACTCTCACCCGCCATTTAGACGAAGAGAGCGGGCCATGCTTCGCTTTAGGTGGATGCGAACTTTACAGAAATTTGTCGCCGTCCATGCCTCAGCCCACAACCATTTCAACGCGGAGCGCCACCTCTCTCGGCGATCAAATTTCAAGCTGAACCGCGCCGCCGCTCTGGACGAGTGGCGCGGTCTCTGTGCAGCCTAACAGATCGAGGTTTCCAGGAGACTGAGACTGGTTCGCATTCGTCTGACAGCACCCGCACTCTTCAAGAGGGTGGCACAGAGTGCCCTGAATACTGGTTGGGTTCAGTCAGCAGTTCCCTGTAACATAAGTGCTTTTTCCATCATCATGTGGACGCCTTTGCAACCATTGACAGTCTGCGTGATCCGGAGATCGCCAGCTAGGCTGCACAGCATATAGGCCTGCGCTCGGGTGATATGGGCCCGCGCCGACACAAGCGCGATCATGTCCCGCAACGCCATTTCGGCACATCGGTCGAGATCGGGATCCATGCCCATCGTGATGACATGAGTGGACGTTTCCGCTTGCGGATAGTTCAGCTTGAGATCGCGCCTCAAGGTCATTCGAAAGCGCCCGGTAAGGGCTGTCTCAATGGCGGTGATGCAAACTTCGCCGTCGCCCTGCGCGCCATGGCCGTCACCGCAGGAAAACAGCGCGCCGTCGGCGTGGATGGGCAGGTAAAGCGTGGTGCCCGCAACCAGTTCCTTGTTGTCGATGTTGCCGCCGTGCTTGCGTGGTTCGATAGTGGAAATCCAGCCCCAATTCGGCGGCGGTGCCACGCCCATGACGCCAAAGAATGGTGCTAGTTTAAGGTCCAGGCCCCAAGGCATCCGGGCGGTGCCACGTGCGGCGTCCAGCGGCAGGATCGTCAGGTGGGATTCTTCAAAGTCGTAGGGCAAGGTACCCGCCAGCGGGCGGATCACGTTGTAACCCCAGTCCTGCCGCAACTGAACGTCAAGGATGTCGACCTGCAACACATCACCGGGCACCGCCCCTTCGATTGCAACTGGTCCGGTCAGGATGTGACCGCGCATTGTCTCACCCTTCTCGTGGATCGCCAGCAGTTCCGGTGGCACATAGTATCCGTCGCCCGGCAGCACCTGCGGGCCGCCGGATACAGTATGGATCGTCACCTCCTCCCCGCTTTGGATAGTCAAAGCGGGCGGCAGCGTTGCGTCGAAAAAGCCCCAGTGGCAAGTGTCCGGGCTGGCATTCAGGATCGTCATACCGGCAACCTCTGTTCGGCCAGTTCCACCCAATAGGACGCGCCCACCGGAATGATCGCGTCGTTGAAGTCGTATTCCGGGTGGTGGAGCCCTTTGCTCGGTCCGTTGCCGATCTGGATATAGGCCCCGACGCATGTGTCCAGCATATAGGCGAAATCCTCGCCGCCGGTGGTGCGAGGCGCGTCGGTGTTGCAGGCCCCCGCCACGGCCTGTGCGGCTGCGGCGAAATCGGTCTCTTCCGCGTGGTTCGACATCACCGGATAGCCGTCCTCGGGCCAGTCGACGGCGGCGCTGGCACCGTAGGTCTCTGCTGTCAGCGCAGCGATGGATTTGAGCCGCGCTTCAATGTTCTTGCGCACCGCAGCGTCGAAGGTCCGGACCGTGCCGCGCAGGGTGACGGTTTCGGGAATCACGTTGAAGGCCTCGGCTTCTGTGCGGAAAGACGTGACCGTGACCACCGCTGCCTGTTGCGGATCGGTATTGCGCGCGACGATCTGTTGCAGGTTCATCACCAGCGCCGCACCTGCCAGTGTCGTGTCGATGCAGTTGTTGGGCCGAGCGGCATGACCACCCTTGCCGGTCAACGTGATCTCGAACAAATCCACTGCGGCATAGAAAGGGCCTGGACGGATCGCGAACGCCCCTTCCGGCAGTAGCGGCGAGTTGTGCATGCCGTAGATTTCGGAGATGCCGAAGCGGTCGATCAAACCGTCCTCGACCATCGCCAATGCGCCCGCGCCGCCTTCTTCGGCGGGCTGGAATACGACCGCCACCATGCCGTCGAAATTCCGCGTCTCGGCCAGATATTGCGCGGCCCCCAGCAGCATGGCCGTATGCCCGTCGTGACCGCAGGCGTGCATCTTGCCTGGGATGGTCGAGGCGTGGTCCGCTCCCGTCGCCTCAAAGATCGGCAGTGCATCCATGTCAGCCCGCAGGCCCACGGTCTTGCCCGACGCATTGGTCTTGCCTCGGATTAAGCCAACGACGCCGGTGCGGCCCAGACCTGTTACGACGTCGTCACAGCCGAAGGCGCGCAGCTTGTCTGCGACGATCCCGGCGGTGCGGTGGGTGTCATACAGCAGTTCCGGGTGCATGTGGAAATCGCGCCGCCACGCGGTGATTTCGGCATGCATGTTGGAGAGGCGTTTGCGAATTGGCATAAATTTCCTTTCAGAGATCGCGTAGCACAAGATGGCCGGGGGTCACCGTTGTTGAATTGTGTAAGAAATTAACCCAGTTTTCTGAAACGTGGTGACCACCAGCTGTCATTAATTCCGCATACTTTCCATGAGGTTATCAAAAGCCAGAGCGGTTAACGCGAAATGAAAAAATGGGTCAATTCGACCCGAAAATCAACACAATATCGAAAAACAGGAAACCGGACGTTAGCTCAACAATCGAGCCGAGAACTTGCACCAGCCATTTAGACGAAGAGAGCGAGCCATGCTTCGATTTAGGCGGATGCGCACTTTACATAAATTTGTCGCCGTCCACGCCTCAGCTCACAACCACTTCAATGCAGAGCGCGACCTCTCTAGGCGATCAAATTTCAAACTGATCTGTGCCGCCGCTCTTACTGAGTGGCGCGGTCTCTGCGCAGTCTAACAGATTGAGGTTGCTGGAGAACTAAGGCTGGCTCGCATACGTCTGACAGCACCCTCGGTATGAATGAGGGAGCCTCGGGGAGGGGGGGCACCCTTTTTTTGATGCGACCTCCACATGGAGCGACCCGAGTTTTACCCTTTCGTTCCCCAACCTGTGCGTGAGGTTGCCATCCGTTTTATTTATTAGCTCCATTCACATAAAAAGATCGCTGACTTTTTTTAATGTAAGTCCAAGCGATAAAGCGACTTGTTTTTTGCCCCTGTGCCATTTCGACCACTTTAAAATCAGCAACTTTAGCTTTTCCTAAAATTTTGTAGAGTGGCTGGAGGTTATCTTTTTTCGAAACCAACGAGCTGAACCACAGGCATTGGTCGGCGAACTCCATGCTCTGTTCAACCATGCTAGCGATAAACTTTATCTCGCCACCTGGACACCAAAGTTCAGCGTCTTGACCGCCAAAATTAAGTTTTTCTGAATGCCCCTTGCCAAGGTTACGCCACTTACGTTGGGTGCCTTTATTAGCTTGTTCGATGGAAGCATGGAATGGCGGGTTGCACAGGGTGATGTGAAAAATATCGTGGGGTCCGATCACTCCTCTAAAGATATTCTCTCGTATATGTTGTCGTCTAAGGGTGATTTTCAGCTTGTTGAATTGGCAAATCTGCTGTGCAGATTTGATAGCGGCCGGGTCTATGTCGACGCCAGTGAAGTGCCAGCCGTATTCACTCTGCCCAGTAAGGGGGTACACCAAGCTAGCACCAGTGCCTATGTCTAGCGCTTTGACATTACGCCCACGAGGGATTTCTTGATTGTTGCTGCAGGCAAGCAAGTCCGCCAGATAGTGGATGTAGTCGACACGACCGGGAATCGGAGGGCATAAATAATTGGCAGGGATATCCCAAAAATTTATATTGTAATAAGTCTTTAGCAACGCCTGATTAAGCATACGGACCGCCCACACGTCTTGAAAATCAATAGTCGTCTGACCTACAGGGTTGCTGATCGTAAATGCCTCAAGTTCAGGTGAATGCGCCACTAAACGCTCAAAATCATAACCTTCTCTGTGTTGATTGCGGGGGTGCAGCTTAGTTTTGGTGGCCATGAGGAAGCCTTCATTAAAATTGGTGGAAGTAACTAGCTAAACCGTTTTTTCACCTTAAGCCCTTATGCCGAAATAGTAAAATTAATAGGGTGTTACATGGGAATGATAGTAAGCGCTGCTTTCACTCCTGATAGTTCCATGGCAGCAGTTCATCAATCCGATGCCGTCCTGACTGAGGTTACAGACTGGCAGAACCGCGCTCTGGAACCGATGTATCCGGTTGTTTTCCTCGACGCGCTTCGGGTAAAAATCCGCGATGTGGAAAGTCATCAGGTCAAAAGCAAGTCCGTTTGCGTGGCCTTGGGCGTCGCTTCCGAAAGCGAGAGCGAAGTTCTAGAATTGTGGGTCGCAAATAATGAGGCTGCCAAGTTTGTAACTGCCCAGCATGTTGTGTTGAGGAATATTGTTGACTGAACGGCTCAAGCGTGAATCAACGGATACATGTCTGAAGGTTCAAAATTCCCATTTCTACCCTTTGCGGTGTAGATTTCCACGCAGAAGTGAGCCGGGTAAGCGGATAATTTCCACTGAGATTTGAGCCATGTGACCTTTCCTCCAGCGCGATGCGCAATGG
>Ga0222707_1000274_pt1 | contig 17363 bp, 16 predicted proteins | sample AntAcemetage1574_FD_179831 | JGI IMG/M metagenome (GOLD analysis project Ga0222707, IMG submission 179831) | Saline water microbial communities from Ace Lake, Antarctica - #1574 | ecosystem: Environmental > Aquatic > Non-marine Saline and Alkaline > Saline | place: Antarctica: Ace Lake...
TGCGGGCTGCGCGGGCGCTCATTGAGCAGGTCGGTTTCGGATGCGAATCTGCTGCCGAAGCGATGAGCCTGCTGCTCCTGCTCGATGCTGGTTTCATCCGTCCACAACAGCAGACCGTTTTTAGCGACTCGGAGGGTCCGATGATCGTCGACTGTTGGTGGCCTGAAGTGGGGCTCATCGGCGAGTGCGACGGCTTGACCAAATACCTTCGCACCGACCGCAGCGACGGGCTGGCAGCTTCGGCAGCAGTGGTAGCCGAGAAACGGCGAGAAGACCGGCTTCGAGCGCTCGGCTTTCGGGTGATTCGGTGGACTACTAACACTCTCAAAGACGCCCGCGCGTTCGTCGCACTGTTGACGACGGCTGGCGTGCCCCGAGTGCGGCGTTGAGCCCGGCGCCCCGCCCCGCCCCCCGCGCCCCGCGCAGGCCTTAGCGACGTCGAATGTGCCGTTTCTGTCGAAACTGGCACTTTGGCGCGGCTCACTCGACAGAAACAGCACATTCGACGAGTTTTCGGTCTGGGCGCCGTGCGTCGACGCGCGCGGGTGCAGCCGGGCAGGGCGGCGTGCGTCGACGCGTGCGGGTGCAGCCGGGCAACGGGCAGGCGCGGCCTCAGCCGGCGATGCTGAGCAGCACGTGGCCTGTCGCGACAGTCTCACCGACGACCGCGCTGACACCGGTCACGACCCCGTCTTTGTGGGCGGCAAGGGGCTGTTCCATCTTCATTGCTTCCAGCACCACCACGAGGTCGCCCATGACGACCGTGTCACCCTCAGCGACTGCAACCTTAATCACCGTCGCTTGCATGGGGCTCTTGACGGCGTCACCCGACGCTGCGGCGATGACTGATGAGGTGGAGTGGCGCTTGGGCGGGGCGGCGATTGCTGCCGGGCCATGAGCTGCTGAGCTCGCAACCAGTGTCGACGGTAGTGACACCTCGAGGCGTTTGCCCCCCACCTCGACAACGACTGTGTGGCGGGTGGTGGGCTCCGTGTGGCGCTCTGCGAGCGAACCACTCCACGGTTCGAGCTGATTGTTGAACTCGGTTTCGATCCATCGGGTGTAAACGGTGAAGGGTGCGCCGTCTGCGGGGGCGAAGGCGGGGTCGTCGACGATGGCGCGGTGGAACGGCAACACAGTGGGCAGTCCGGCAACTTCAAATTCGGCGAGGGCGCGTCGGGATCGTTCTAGGGCGTCGTCGCGTGTCTTTCCGGTGACGATGAGTTTGGCCAAGAGTGAGTCGAAGGCGCCCGAGATTACGTCGCCCGTGGTGACACCCGAGTCGACTCGCACTCCTGGCCCACCCGGAAAGCGCAGTACGTGCACGGGGCCGGGCATCGGCATGAAGTTCAGCCCGGGGTCTTCGCCGTTGATGCGAAATTCGAGCGAGTGACCGCGTGCAACCGGATCGTCGTAGCCGAGTGGTTCACCTTCGGCGAGGCGAAACTGTTCGCGAACGAGGTCGATACCCGTGACCTCTTCTGACACGGGATGCTCTACCTGCAGCCGCGTGTTCACCTCAAGAAATGACACGGTGCCGTCGGCGCCGATCAGAAACTCGCAGGTGCCAGCGCCGAGATAACCGACCTCTTTCAGAATTGCCTTCGACGAGCGGTACAGCAGCTCTGTCTGTTCCGGCGTGAGAAAGGGGGCGGGTGCTTCTTCAACGAGTTTCTGGTGGCGACGCTGCAGTGAGCAGTCGCGGGTAGAAACGACGACGACGTTGCCGTGGGCATCCGCCAAGCACTGGGTTTCTACGTGGCGGGGTTTATCGAGATATTTTTCGACGAAACATTCGCCGCGGCCGAATGCAGCGATGGCTTCTCGGGTGGCCGAGTCGAACATTTCCGGAATCTCTTCGCGCGTGTGGGCCACTTTGAGCCCTCGCCCGCCCCCACCGAACGCGGCCTTGATGGCCACGGGTAACCCGTGAACGTCGGCGAAGGCGAGAACCTCGTCGGCACCGCTGACCGGGTTGAGGGTTCCGGGGGCGAGGGGTGCCCCCACTTTTTCGGCGATGTGCCGGGCACTGACTTTGTCACCGAGTTTCTCGATTGCTTCGGGGCTGGGGCCGATCCAGATCAGACCTTGGTCGATGACGGCTCGTGCGAAGTCGGCGTTTTCGGCCAAAAAGCCGTAGCCGGGGTGCACGGCGTTGGCCCCTGAGCGGCGGGCAACGCTCAGTAGCTTGTCGATGACGAGGTAGGTGTCGGCACTGGTCGTGCCGTTGAGCGCGTAAGCCTCGTCGGCGAGGCGCACGTGGCGGGCATCTCGATCTTGGTCGGCGTACACGGCCACGGTGGCTATTGCGCTGTCGCGGGCGGCGCGGATAACCCGTACGGCAATTTCGCCACGATTAGCAATGAGAATCTTCGTGATGCGGGCCATGGTTCACCAGCCTAGGGGTGCGCGCTACTGTCTCGTTTGTTAAGAATCCACAGAAGAAGAAGTTCTTCGTTAGCGATTCCAGAGATCTGTCCACCGGCCGCCGAGCTCGTGCACCAGCTTGCGAACAAGCGGTACTGACAGGCCCACCACGCTGTGCGGGTCGCCTTCGATGCGGTCGATAAATGCGGCGCCTTTGGAATCGATGGTGAAAGCCCCGGCGACCTGCAGCGGCTCACCGGTGGCGATGTACGCGTCGATCTCTTCGGTTTCAATGTCGTCAGCGAAGTGCACGATCGCCTGGGATGCGCGCCCGACCGCTCCACGCATCACACCACCGCGGTGGTCGATAAGCCAGTGACCAGAGTGCAAAATTCCGTTGCGGCCACGCTGTGCAAGCCAACGTTCCCGGGCCACGTGGGGCTCGTGCGGCTTGCCGAAGATGACCCCGTCAAGCTCGAACGCTGAATCGCCGCCGAGAATGAAGCCGTCGAGAGGGGCGTCGTCGAGCACCGCTTCGGCTTTCAGTCGGGCAAGGAGCTGCACCATCTCGGCGGCGCCTAGCCGGCCGTCAGGATGCGCGGCAGCGGCGGCATCGACCGCAGCTTGTTCATCGACTCCGGGCGCGAGAGTGATCGGCTCGATGCCGACCGCCCGCAGTGTGGCCAGCCGGGCAGGAGACGTGGAGGCGAGGTAGAGGCGCACCCCACGATGCTACGACTGCCGCCGTGCCCCCCACGTTCACCCGCCGCCGCGCACCCTACGCCGCCCACCTAAACTGGTCACATGGGTGAGAACATCGGGCGCGAGATTGAACTGACTGTCGACAAGATCGCGCACGGCGGCATCGCGGTGGGCCGTCTCGACGGCCGAGTGGTGTTTGTGAGCGACGCGATTCCGGGCGAGACGGTGCGGGCTCGGGTGAGCGATGACCGTAAGAAGAGCTTTTGGCGCGCTGACGCGGTCGAGGTCGTGCAGCCGAGCGAGCACCGCCGCGAGCACGTGTGGTCGGCTGCGGCAATTGACCGTGATCCGCGGGGGCGCGCCGGCGGGGCCGAGTTCGGCCACATCGCTCTCGCCCACCAGCGTGAGTTGAAGCGCCAGGTCTTAGCTGAATCCTTGCAGCGTATGGCCGGCATCGTGACCGATGTCACGGTTGACGCTCTGCCTGGTGACCCGGCGGTGAACGGCGTCGGCTGGCGCACGCGCATCCGCTTGCACATCGACGATCAGGGTCGATTGGGCCCGATGGCGCCACGCTCGCACTCGGTGATTCCGGTGCAGGATGTTCCGCTGGCGACCACTGCAGTGCAAGCCGCGACACCCTTTGCCGAGCGCTTCGCGGGCTTGGGCACGCTCGATGTGATTGCTCCGACGACGAGCGAGCCCCGCCTGGTGATCGGTGAACAGAAGCCCACGGTGATTCGCGAGTTGGTTGGCGAGCGTACCTTTCAGCTCGACGACACCGGATTCTGGCAGGTGCACCGCGCTGCCCCGGTGGCCCTCACGCGCGCCGTGCAGGAGGCGATTGACGCCTCGATCTTTGATGTGCGAGCCGACAACCTCGACTTGTACGGCGGTGTTGGCCTGCTCGCGGCCGCGGTTGCTGACCGATTCGGGGCGGCAACGCGCATCACCAGTGTCGAGTCTGATGAGCGGGCCACTGACCATGCCTCAGAAAATCTGGCGGAATGGTTGGGCGCGTCAGCAGTAACGGGCCGAGTCGAGCGCTGGTTGCGTGACCTTGATGCGAGCGCATCAGCCACTGACCGCAACCGTTTGCGTTCGGCGACGGTCGTTCTCGACCCGCCGCGTTCCGGGGCCGGGTCGGAGGTCATGACCGTGTTGGGCAGGCTTGCTCCCGCCCAACTGATCTACGTCGCGTGTGATCCGATGGCGTTAGCGCGGGATGTTGCGCTCGCCGCTGAGGCCGGATACACCCTCACTCGGCTTCGCGCGTTCGACCTTTTTCCGCACACGCACCACGTCGAGGCGGTGGCTACCCTCACTCGTGCGTGAGCGAGGGGGGCAACCAACTCAGTAGCCGCGAAGTACCCCTGCGGCCTGCCACGCGCCGGCGCCGGGAGCCAGAGGCCCCCGCAACGTGCGAGCGCCCGCTTTCCACTGGTCACGCGGCGGCTCGATTGGCTCTGCATCGGCTGCGGTCTGCTCGGCGAGTACGGCGGCGATGACCGAGTGCGCGGCGGCGAGTTCGATCTCGGTGGGGCTGCCGGTGATGACGCGCAGGTTGACGGCGAGAGCATCCGGTGTCGATGGCTCAGGTGTCACAGCGGGATGTTTCCGTGCTTCTTCGGCGGCAGACTTGCTCGTTTGCCTTTGAGGGCTCGCAACGCTTTGATGATGGCCACGCGGGTGGCGGCGGGCTCGATGATGCCGTCGAGTTCGCCGCGTTCGGCGGCAAGAAATGGGCTGGCCACGTTGTAGGTGTACTCGTTTGCCAGTCGTGTGCGAACCGCGGCGACGTCTTCACCGGCGGCTTCAGCGGCCCTAATCTCGTCACGGTACAGGATGTTGACCGCGCCCTGCCCGCCCATGACAGCGATCTCAGCGGTGGGCCAGGCCAGGTTGGTGTCGGCGCCAAGCTGCTTCGAACCCATCACAATGTAGGCGCCACCGTACGCCTTGCGCGTGATGATGGTGACGAGGGGCACGGTTGCTTCGGCGTACGCGTACAGCAGTTTGGCGCCGCGGCGAATCACGCCCGTCCACTCTTGGTCGGTGCCAGGAAGGTAGCCGGGTACGTCGACGAGGGTGATGATCGGTATCGAAAACGCGTCGCAGAAGCGCACGAACCGGGCGGCTTTCTCGCCCGCATCAATGTTGAGCGTCCCCGCCATCGCGTTCGGCTGGTTGGCGATGACCCCGACGCTGCGGCCCTCGACACGGGCAAAGCCGATGACAATGTTGGGGGCAAACAGCGGCTGCACCTCAAGAAACGATCCCGCATCGACGACGTGGTCAATGATGGTGATTACGTCGTAAGGCTGGTTGGGGCTGTCGGGAATGACCGAGTTGAGCTTGCGGTCGCTGTCAGTGATTTCAAGTTCGACTGCAGAGGTGTACTGCGGTAGTTCTGCCAGGTTGTTGTCGGGCAGGTAGCTGATGAGCGCGCGTGCGTAGTCGAACACGTCGTTTTCGTCGCTCGCCAGGTAGTGCGCGACCCCGGAGGTGCGGTTGTGGGTGAGGGCGCCGCCAAGTTCCTCCATGCCAACGTCTTCACCGGTGACGGTTTTGATCACGTCAGGTCCGGTGACAAACATTTGACTGGTCTTGTCGACCATGAGGACAAAGTCCGTGAGGGCGGGCGAGTAGACAGCGCCGCCGGCAGCGGGGCCACAGATGATCGAAATCTGCGGAATCACCCCACTGGCAGCCGTGTTGCGCCGAAAAATCTCACCGTATTTGCCCAGCGCAACGACGCCCTCTTGAATGCGCGCTCCACCCGAATCGAGAATGCCAATGATGGGCACGCCGGTCTTGAGCGCGAGATCCATTACCTTGATGATTTTCTCACCGGCAACTTCGCCGAGGGAGCCGCCAAAGATGGTGAAATCTTGGCTGTAAACGGCGACCTGGCGGCCGTGAATGGTGCCGGTACCGGTGACGACGGCGTCGCCGTAGGGGCGTTTGGCCTCCATGCCGAAAGCGTGGGTGCGGTGGCGGACGAACTCATCAATTTCGACGAAACTGCCGTGGTCGAGCAGAGTATCGATGCGCTCGCGTGCCGTCATCTTGCCTTTGGCGTGCTGCTTCTTTATCGCCGCTTCGCCGCTGGCTGTTACGGCCTCGTGGTAGCGCACCTTGAGGTCGGCGATTTTGCCCGCGGTCGTCGACAGGTCAGAAGTGGCGGCGGGGGCGGGCGCTTTCGTGGGGTCGGTCACAATGTCAGCCTATCGACCACAGAGTGCCATGAGGCGTTGGTGATCATCCACAAAAAGCTCGCTCGTGCTGTGGATTGATACCGCGCGCATCTGGCGGGCAGCACGCCTAGCCTGAAGGCATGCACGTCACGCCGCCGCCCCATCAAACGGAAGCGAATCCCTCGCTGGCGCAGACCCGGGCGCTCGTTCCAGATCTGATCTGGCGTGATCGCTGCCCCTCGACAAACACTGAGCTCATTGCCATTGCCGCCGCTGCTGCCGCTGCTTCTAGCGCGGCCGCTGCCCCTGTCGCGGCCGCGGCCGCGGTCGTCGGCGCGGGAGGCTTGCCCGACTTCAGCGTTGTGGCGACCACTGACCAGACTGCGGGCCGTGGCCGCCTGGGTCGGGTGTGGTCGGCTCCGTCGGGGGGCGCGCTCGCAGTGTCGGTGTTTCTGCGACACCAGAGGCCTGTGCAGCCGCAGCAGCTCGGCTGGCTTCCGCTTGTGGCGGGGGTCGCCATGGTGCGCGCGGTCCGCGCACTCGGCGTGGCGGGTGCCGGCGTCAAGTGGCCCAACGATGTTCTAGTCGACGGTCTCAAACTGAGTGGCATTCTCACCGAGCTCACTCCAGAGGGCGTGGTCGTGGGCGCAGGGTTGAACCTGTCGCTGTCGCAGGCTGAGCTGCCCGTGCCGACTGCGACATCCCTTGTGCTGCAGGGCGTGTCGACGGATGCCACGCTCATCGATCGCGCACTCGCCAGCTACCTGCGGGAACTGCGAGGGCTCGTGCAGCACTGGCGAGAGGTCACCGCCGCAGCCGAACTGCGGCCACTCGTGGAAGCTGAGCTGCAGACCCTTGGCCGCGCGGTACGCGTAGACCGGCCGGGGCGTGTCGCCTTGGTGGGCTCCGCTGAGGGGCTCGACGATGATGGTCGCTTGAGGGTCAGGGCGCTGTCGGCCGACAGTGGCGAGCCGATTAACTCGGTCACCGCCGTGGCTGCTGGCGACGTCACACATCTGAGGTATGAATAAGCCATGACGGGCGAAGCTCTTATTCCTGAGCGGGTGATTGCTCGCCTGCGCCCGCATGCGCGTTGGCTCGTGCTGTCTGCCGTGGTTTTGGTCGCCGTCACAGGAGCTGCGTCCTTTGCCATGTTTTTCTTCGACGAATGGTTGCAGCGCGGCGCCGTGCTCGCCGGCGCGATAGTGCTGACGGTGCTGCTGTGCGTGGTGCCATTGCTGCGCTGGTTGAGCACGCAGTATCTGATCACCACGCGGCGCATCGTGGTGCGCCGCGGGTTAGCGGTGCGCACGCGCCAAGAGGTTCTCTTGAGTCGCAGTTACGACATCACAGTGCGTCAGGCGGGCGTGCAGTCGTTGTTTCGGTCGGGTGATCTGTTGATCAATACCGGCCTTGATCGCCCAGTGGTGTTGCGCAACGTGCCCCGCGCGGCCCTCGTGCAGCGGGCAATCATTGACGTCATGCAGGCCAGCGTCAACTCGAACACCGCACCCATCGCCATCGCGCGCCGGCCCAGTCGGCCTGCTGCTGGCGGGGGCCGGCGGGCACGAGCCTCACGCTGACCTGGCGCAGCCCACTGAGCCGCCGCAGAGGACTTACGCTGCCGCAGCCCGGGGCCCGTCATCGTGCCCGTGAGGGAGCCAGTTCGCTCACGGTCAGCCAGAATGGGTGTGAAGGGTTTATCAGATCACTAGAGGAGCATCCATGCCCATCGTCGGCGTTGTAGGGGGTGGGCAGCTTGCGCGCATGATGATTCCTGCCGCGGTTGCTCTCGGAATCGAGTTGCGGGTTCTCGCCGAAACACCCGATTCGTCGGCTCGACTGGCCACTACAGCAATCGGCGATGGTCGCGATATTGACGCGGTGCTGAGCTTTGCGCGAGGCTGCGATGTCATCACTTTTGACCATGAGCACGTGCCGCAGCAGGTTTTGGCGGCGATGGTCGCGGCTGGTGTGGCGGTGAATCCGGGGCCACACGCGCTGCTCTACGCCCAAGACAAGCTTGCGATGCGCGAGCGTTTGAGCGAGCTGGGCGTTGCCCAGCCCGACTGGGCGCGGGTGCACTCGGCCACGGAGCTCGCCCAATTCTTGGCCGATCACGGTGGGCGTGCTGTCGTGAAAACTCCGCGGGGCGGGTATGACGGCAAGGGCGTGCGCATGGTGGATGACGCTCACGGCGCCGACGATTGGCTGGCTGACGGCCCGGTGCTGGCAGAAGAACGCGTGCTGTTCGAGCGCGAGTTGGCCCAACTGATTGCGCGTCGGCCCAGCGGCGAAGCTCGCCCGTGGCCGCTGTTCGAAACGGTGCAGCGCGACGGCGTGTGTGCTCAAGTTATTGCGCCAGCGCGCGGAGCCACCCAGTCAGTGCAGAGCGCTGCCCGCGCCATCGCGACGACGGTCGCCCACGGGCTCGAGGTGACGGGGGTTCTGGCCGTGGAATTGTTCGAGGCAACCGACGGCCGCGTACTCGTCAATGAACTCGCAATGCGCCCGCACAACAGTGGTCACGTCACCATAGACGGTTCGACGACGAGCCAGTTCGAACAACACCTTCGAGCCGTGCTCGACTGGCCACTGGGCGATACGACACCGCTTGCACCCTGGGGCGTCATGATCAACGTATTCGGGGGGCTCGCAGACGAGCAGATCGCCTCAGCACTGGGGCACCAGCCGAGCGTCAAAGTGCACGCCTACGGTAAAAGCACGCGGCCAGGGCGCAAAGCCGGTCATGTCACGGTGATCGGCGATGACCTCGATGACCTGGTCTACCGCGCGCGCGCGGCGGCCGCACACTTCGACTGAGGCCCTCACGGGTACGACGCGTCGGGCGGGCGGAACGCACGGGTGAGCGTGTGGTTGAGCGCGGGCTAGTCGTCGAAGAGGGTCGGCGCAGGGCTCAGCGCAGAGCTTGAGGCAGAGCCCGCCCCAGTGCTTCCCGCGGAACCCTGCGTGTAACTCGGCACGGAAATTGGCACGGAACCTGGCGAAACGAGCGCGCCTGATCCGCCGTGAGTGCCACCGGGAAAACCAGGACCACTCGGAACGGGCGCTTCGCGCTGGTAGGCCTCAGCGGCGGCTCGAGCCCGAACATCCGCCGCCTCATTCAGCTCGTGGCCAACGTGCCCTTTCACCCACTCGAACCGGTATCGCCGGCCCACAATCGCGGCGTCGAGCTGCTTCAGCAGGTCGAGATTCATGACCGGTTTGCCGTCGCCTTTGCGCCAGCCTTTGCGCTTCCAGCCGGGCATCCACTGGGTGATGCAGTTGATGACGTATTGGCTGTCGCACAGAATGTGCAGATCGTCATCGATGTGCGCGGTGGCGTGGAACAGGTCGAGCACAGCCATTAGCTCGCCCTGATTATTGGTGGCGTGTGGCCACCCGCCGGCTGCCCAGCAGTCGTCGTTGACGTACCACGCCCACCCTGCCGGGCCCGGATTGCCGAGTGCCGAACCGTCGGCCGCTGCTGTGATCGTCATCGTCTTCAGCGTAGTGGGGGAGCGCCAGCGCTCCGACTGGCCGGGCCGCGTTCGGCTGGCCCGGCTAGACCTGGCCCGTTGTGCGTTGTGCGTTGTGCGTTGTGTGTTGTGCGGCGGCCCGGTCCAGCTCGGCCTGGCGTGCGGTGGCCGCCAGGCCCGTACTGGCGAGCGGTGGCCGACCTCGCCTCGCGGGCGCTGGAGCGGATGATCAGCCGGAGCCTTTCCGGCCTCACACGACTTCAGACAATTCTCACGGGATCGGGCATGTGAGGTGTCGTATGCAGTGTGAGGCGGTGACAATTCGCGCGGCTCCACGCTGCGCAGGTCTGTGCGGCGCGGCGCGGCGTGCGCGGCGTGCGCGGCGCGTCTCGGCTGTGCGCGGCTGCGCTTGGGACCGACTACCGCAGTCGCCAGGGGGCCAGCACGTGGATGAGGGGTAGCGCTGAGCCGCCGATCAGTACCCAACTGAGCGCCTCGTCACTGGGGCGCAACAGGATGCCACCGATAAGCAACGCCGTGAAGAGGATCGCCGAGGTGGTGCGGCGCACACTGCCATCGATAACGCGCAGGCGCTGCTCGACTTCGGGGCTGCGCACAGCCAGTTCGCCGCGGTCGATGCGGGTGGCGAGAGCATCCAGTCGTTGGGGCAGTCGGGCGGCGGCCGAAATGACGGAGACCGCGCCGCGGCCGAGACTGCGCAGGGTGCTTGCACCGCCCCCACCCAGCAGGGTGCGAGCGAACGGGTCGACGGCATCCCACATGTTGAAGTCGCGGTTGAGGGCACTGGTGACACCCGAAATGAGCGATACGGTGCGGATGAGCAGCAGAAAACTTTCGGGCAACTGAAACGGCAGGGTGCGAAGGACTTCACTGAATTGCCGGGCGAACGCTTCGAGTTCGCGGGGGTCGATGCGAGTCAACTCGGCGACGCCGACACCACCGAAACGATCAAACAGAGCGGTTATGGCGCGCTCAAGCTCCACGGTGTCAGCTGAGGGCAGCAGCACTCCGAGGCGTTGAGTGGCGACAACCCAGGCGCGCGCGTCGCGGGCAACGATGGCGAAAATGAACTGCTGCAGCCCGTTGCGCAGCTCGTCACTGACTTCGCCCATCATGCCGAAGTCAATGTAGGTCAGGGCGAAGGCGCCGGGCTGGCCGGAGGTGTCGGGGGTGACAAAAATGTTGCCGGGGTGTGGGTCAGCGTGAAAGAAGCCAGCGACGAAGATCTGCTGAAAGGTGGCTCGGGCAAGCTCGCCGGCGACGGCGTTGGGGTCGATGCCGGCGGCGAGCAGCGCCTCGACGTCGGTGATTTTGATGGCGGTAACGTCGGCAAGTGTGAGGGTGCGACGCGCGCTGCGCTCCCACACGATTGTCGGGGCTGCCACGCGGGAGTCGTCGGCAAAGTCAGCGGTGAAGCGCTCAGCATTGCCGGCCTCGTGCAGGTAGTCGATTTCTTGCAGACTCGTGATTGCGAACTCTTCAACCAGTGCAGGCGCGTCAGTGCGCCGGTTGACGAGTTTGATGCGCGATAGCCACCGCCCGATGCGGCGCAGGGCCGCCAGGTCTACCTCGACGATGCGTTCGATGCCAGGCCGCAACACTTTGACGACAACATTTTCGAATCCGAGATCGGCCGTGATGCCAGGAGACAGTCGCGCCCGATGTGCCTGTCCTAGGGACGCGGCTGCGATCGGGACGGTGTCGAATGAGGCGAAGGCGACATCGATCGGGATGCGCAGTTCACGCTCGATTTGCGCGACGATGCTTTCAAACGACTCCGGAGCCACCTCGTCTTGCAGCCCCTCCAACTCGCGCGTTATCTCGGGCGGCAAGATGTCGAGGCGTGACGATAAAAACTGCCCCGCTTTGATCATGAGGCCACCCAGGTCGGCGGCGAGATCGTGGAATCGGCGAGCCAGTTTTTGCAGGCGACGGATGCGCCCTCGCGCCGAAAAGCGCGCCAAGCCCAATCGCGGCAGTAGCAGCTCAAACCACCAGGCCTGCGCCAGCGCACGTGCTGCAAAGCGCATGATGCGTCGGTAGCGGGCTTTGAGGGCGGGGTCGTTTGCGCGTGTCGGGTCGTTCGTGGGGGCGGGGTCGCTGCCGCTCTCGTGCGGCATTGACCTAGTCTTCGGCGAGAATCGCGTAGAGGCGTTTGCGGGCCTCATCGAGAATTGCCGCGGCGCGCTCTTGCTGCTCACGCGTGCCACTCTGGGTGACCTGCCCCGCAGCCTGGGCGAGCTTGGCTCCTGCGCGGGGTACTGCGGTGGTGCGCTCATTCCAGTGGTCGTTCATGCGTCCGCTCATGCGGTCGCCCCACTCGGGCATAGTGAATCCCTCGCCCATCCGGGGCATGCGCCATCCTTCGCGCCCGCGGGACGAAGATCCAGAACCTGAGCTACCTGAGCCCATTGACCCTGAGTTCGACGACCCTGAGCCCGACGCCGCTGAGCCCGACGCCCCTGAGCCCGACGACGCTGAGCCCATCGATGCTGAGCCCGACGAGGCCGCGGCCATCACTGCGGCAGCTTCGCGGCCGGCGGCGGTGAGCGTGTAGACGATGCGCTCGCCGTTGTAGCTGGTGCTCGTGAGGCCGCTGTCGGTGAGCAGTTGTAGGGCGGGGTAGACGATGCCGGCGCTGGGCATCCACGCACCGCCACTGCCGGTCGAGATGGCCTGAATCACCTGTTCGCCATTTTTGGGCTCAACAGCCAGTGCGGCCAAAATTGCCGCGCGAATGTCGCCCTGTTCGCCAGGGGTGTTTGAACTGCGGGGAATAAGCGCGTCGCGAATGCTTTCAACTGCCTCGCGAAGGTCGAAGCCATTCGCGCCCGAGAAGCCGGGAAAGCCTGACGAGCCCGACGAGCCCGACGAGCGAGAGGAAGAGGAGGACGAGCTGCGCATGATAGATCCCTTCAAGCGATGGTGGTAAGCGGCGAAAACCGCCTCTTTGCCATCTCTCACGATACGACGGGCACCTGTATGTGTGCCGACGGCGACGCCAGAATTACCCCTACGTGCCCAGCAGGACAACGAGAAAAGTGGTGCCACTGAGCGTGATCGCAACAAGGCCGATGATGAGCGCCCAGGTGATGATCTTCATGGTGCGCAGGCGGCCAAGAAACCCGACGGGCCGGTCGTCGTGATCTGACATGCTGCGAGCCTAACGGTCGCAGCTGGCTCACAGTGGGGCCCGCGAATGTGCATCAGTCGGCTAGTGAATAAATGAAACAGCCTTCATGTACAGTGCTCGACGCGGGTGATTGTCCGGCCATGTTTCGGGCGCTGCATCCCTGCCGGTCGTTCCCGCCTCCTCGTTTTCGCCCCCTGTTCCCCACCACCTGGAAAGCTGCCCTTTGTGATTCTCGAGGCCGCCGCAACTAATTTGCTCTCTGCTCCCGTGCTTGCCTTCGTTCTTGGGCTTGTGGCGGTCGCCGTGCGCAGCGACCTACGGCTGCCCGAAGCTTTGAGCACATCGATCTCGATCTACCTGTTGCTCGCGATCGGGGTGAAAGGCGGTGTGGCTTTGCGTTCAGCCACCCTCGCCGAGGTTGCTGGGCCGGTAGCGCTTGCCTTCGGACTGGGCCTCGTGATTCCGCTGCTTGCCTATGTCACGCTCAAATGGATGTCGCGGCTCGGGCCCCTCGATCGCGGCAGCGTTGCCGCACATTACGGCTCCACGTCGCTCGTTACTTTCACCGCTGCCCTCGTTTTTCTTCAAACCTCGGGTATTGATTACCCCGGATACGGGGTGACGCTGCTGACAGTGCTCGAGATTCCTGGAATCGTCATCGGCATTTTGCTCGCCAGCCGTGCCTCCGTCGGTCGCGTGAAGTGGGGAGCCGCAATTCATGAGGTGCTGGCAGGCAAGTCGATCGTGCTGCTTGCGGGCGGGCTCGTACTCGGTTTCGCGATTGGCGACGCCGGCTACGTCGGCGTGCAACCGTTTCTCGAAGAGCCTTTCCGCGGTGTGCTTACTCTTTTCTTGCTTGGCCTCGGTATCGAAGCCGGACAGCGTTTGGGCACGCTGCGCGAGGCGGGGCCGGGGCTTCTGGTGTTTGCCGCGCTTTTTCCGTTCGTTGTGGGTGGGGGCGTGGTCGGGCTTGCCCTACTCATCGGCATGGGGCAGGGCGGAGCAGTCGTGCTCGGGATTCTCTGCGGCAGCGCCTCGTACATTGCAGCGCCGGCGGCAGTGCGGTTCGCGTTGCCTGAGGCGAACCTTGCGGTGCCTCTCGCGGCGAGTATCGGCGTGACCTTTCCGATGAACCTGGTGCTGGGCATCCCGTACCTCACCTGGCTTGCGGGGGCGCTAACCGCCTGATTCCGTGCCGTTGGCGCGTCGCTGTTGGCGCGTCGTCTTCACCCGCGAGGGATGAGCACCTCAAGTGCCATACCGGTGCACGCGTAACGCTCGAAGCCGTTGAGGTCGTCGCCTCGAATAGTGTCACCGGTCGCGCGCGCGGCACTGGTGGAAAGTAGCACCCGGCCGACCCCGTTGACGATGGAAATGTCGCCCCCGAGCGCTGACAGCCGCGGGGTGAGGTCGCGCTCGACGCGATCGATGAGCAGGTCGAGAGCCACGGCGCCCACGAATTGGCCGTCGATGTGCACGGGCGACGCGACTGTGATCGTGTATTCGTCGCTGCACAGATAGTCGACGTAGGGGCCTGCGACGTGAGCCTCGCCGGTAGCGAGGGGCACGCGGTACCACTCCAATTCGCTGTAGTCGATGTGTTCTTTATTGACCGATTGGGCGGCGAGTACGAGCCGGGCGCGGTCTGGGCCCTGCCACCAGGCAAGGTGACTGTTGGCGTCGGCGAGGGAATCCAGGGCGGCGATGAAGCCCGCACCGTAAATGGGCAAGGCGACAGTGTCGAACAACCGTAAAGCTGCGGGTTCGACGATCGTGTCGAGACTGGCAGTGGTAAGCGGCGCTTGGCCCCGCAGCGTCGCAATGTTTGCGGCTAAGGCAACTTTCCAGTCAGCGAGAGCATCGATGGCGCGGGCGAAGTATTCGGTGACGAGCGCCGCGGCCTGCCCCGCGTCGGCGTGAGTGGGAGAAGGGGTCTGGGATGCGGCGTGGTGTGTAGTCATGTGGGGATCCTCTCTGAGCGAGGTGCGGTGGGCTGCGCCGTCACGACGGCAATGGGCAGGATCGATGCCGCGAGGTGCTCGTCGCGGTAGGTGATGAGCCAATCCACGGCCAGGCGCACGCCGTCGCTGAGGGCTCGAGTGGCGGCATCGCCGTCGGATGCGCTGACTGCGCTCAGCAGCTCGATCAGGCGCGCGCGGCTTGCGGCGCGGCTGGGAGCGTGGGTGTCGACCAGGGCGAACAGCGGTGAAAACTCGCCTTGAAGTTTCATCTGTTCTCGGGTTAGTCGAGCCGATTGGCTGAGCGCGGCGATTTCTATCATCGCGTCGTCTGACGCTCGCCTCCAGGCGGCAACATCGCGATCATGGGAATGTCGGTGCGAAACGTTGTTTTCGCCTACGAGCGCTGCGTCGCCGCGCTCGAGCCGCGCGCGAATCATGGCAACTTCACTGACGTCAGCTCGCCGGGCTGCGAGCTCAACACAGGCGGCGGTGATGGCAAGGTAGTGCTGCGCGGCGTCGCGAAGCCCCACCCTCGAACTCTCGAGCAGAGCGCGAGACGCAAACTTGATGGGGTCGGCGCTGTCGGCAATGAAGCTTCCTCCGCTGCGTCCGCGGCGCGTCACGATGAGGCCTCGCCCACGCAGCGCCATGAGTGCTTCGCGTGCGGTCGCGGGGGCCACCCCGAATGCAGCGGCCAGTTCGGTTTCGGCGGGTAGGCGTTCGCCCGCGGCGAGCACTCCACCCATGATCGCCTCGGCGATGCGCCGTTCGACGAGGGCCGTTCGCCCTTCGTCACCGATCGGCTGAAACACCGCGCTGTGAAGCCGGGTGGGTCGACCCGAGCGGGGCGCGGCATCGCGAAGGCTCATGCCCTCATTCTGTGTCATAGAGGCCGAACCGTGACCGCGGTGTTACCTGATCGAAACAAATGATATGAAACTATACGTTTAGAGTAAACGCACCGATCACAACGATGTCTCGGAGGAACACTGCCGCCATGCCCGCCCCCCACGCCACGACCGGATCCGGTTTGCCCGGCGCAGCTGAACCCGGCACTCCTGCATTCGGCACCTCGACATTCGGCACCCCCGCATCCGACACCGCGCACGATCAGGGCGGCGACCACGGCCAGGGCGGTGTTGAGCTGAGCGGCGTCACCAAACGCTTCGGCAATGTGGCGGCCGTTGATGACTTGACCTTGAGCGTCAAGTCAGGCGAATTCTTTTCTATGCTCGGGCCCTCTGGGTCAGGAAAAACCACCGTGTTGCGCCTCATCGCCGGTTTTGAGGACGTCACCAGCGGTTTCATCTCGATTGCCGGCGCTGACGTGACCCGCGCAGCGCCCTTTGATCGCACCGTCAACACCGTGTTCCAGGATTACGCTCTCTTTCCTCACATGACCATCGCCGATAACGTCGCCTACGGCCTGCGCGTGCGCAAGGTCAGCAAAGCCGAGCAAATCGAACGCGTCGCCACAGCCCTCGGCCAGGTGCGCTTAGGCCACCTCGCCGACCGGCTTCCCCACCAGCTCTCGGGCGGGCAGCGGCAGCGCATTGCGCTGGCGCGGGCGCTCATCCTGCAGCCGCGGGTGCTGCTACTCGACGAGCCACTCGGTGCCCTTGACAAGCAGTTGCGCGAACAGATGCAGATCGAACTCAAGCAGATTCAGCGCGAAGTCGGCATCACCTTCATTTTCGTCACTCACGATCAGGAAGAAGCGTTGACGCTGAGCGATCGCATTGCCGTGTTCAACAACGGCCGCGTTGAGCAGATCGGCACGCCCCGCGAGGTCTACGAATATCCGCAGACCGCGTTTGTCGCCAACTTTCTGGGCCTGTCGAACCTCATTGACGCCAGCCACGCCGAGCGGCTAACCGGAGTGCCCAAAGCCATGAACGTTCGCCCCGAGCGTGTGCGCCTCATCGACGTACAGACACCGCCGGCCGCACATGAGATCTACGTCGATGGCACGATCGTCGAAACCGTCTACACCGGTCCCACCACCCGGTACATCGTCGACACCGTCGATGGCCTGCGAATCGTCGCAGAGCGTCACAACGATCACGCCCCCCACGACACGGCACCGCATCACCGCGGCGACCTCGTTCGCGCGGTCTGGGTAGCCGAACACGCCGCCATCGTGCCCTGACCTGTCCGCTTCCTGACCAGCACCGCTTCCTGACCAGCACCACATCCTGACCAGCACCACATCCGCTCCATTCCTGCACCATTCGCCCATCAAGGAGAAATAATGAGAAAGAAACTACTGGCGCTCTCAGCGACTGCCGCCGTTTCAGCGCTGATGCTGGCCGGCTGTGCCGCCCCGGCGGCCGACGAGGGGTCACAGGGTCTCGTCTTCGACGTTCCCGAGGTTCCCATGCTGCAAGAGATTGGCGAGCCCGAGGGCAACGTCGACATCGTGGCCTGGTCAGGCTTTGTTGAGCCGGCCTGGTCTGACAAATTCACCGAAGACACCGGATGCGTTGTCAACCGTCGCGTCGCC
>Ga0222707_1000279_pt1 | contig 17009 bp, 20 predicted proteins | sample AntAcemetage1574_FD_179831 | JGI IMG/M metagenome (GOLD analysis project Ga0222707, IMG submission 179831) | Saline water microbial communities from Ace Lake, Antarctica - #1574 | ecosystem: Environmental > Aquatic > Non-marine Saline and Alkaline > Saline | place: Antarctica: Ace Lake...
GGATTACGGCGTTTCAGACGGCCATAAGAGAGCGGCCCGCCTTAGGGGCAGGCCGCTTAGATATTATTCGACAGGCTCTTTAGCGCCATAGCCAAGGGGCAGCGTGACGTCACTGCGTTCGGCATCGCCTTGTTCAGCAAGAAAGCGTTCCGCGTCCAGTGCCGCCATGCAGCCCATACCAGCCGAGGTGACAGCCTGACGGTAGATGTGATCCGTCAAATCGCCCGCCGCAAAGACGCCCGGGATCGCGGTGCGGGTGCTGCCCGTTTCCACTTTAACGTAGCCGCCATTGTGCAATTCCAGCTGATCCTTGACCAGTTCTGACGCGGGCGCGTGGCCGATTGCGATGAACAGACCCTTTGCGGGGATCTCGGTGATCTCTCCGGTCTCGACGTGCTTTACGCGCACAGCCTCGACGCCCAGTGGGTCCGTGGTACCGACGACTTCTTCGACCGCGTGATGCCACAACGTGACAATCTTGGGGTTCTTCATCAGACGATCCTGCAGGATCTTTTCGGCGCGCAGCGTGTCGCGGCGATGCACCAGCGTGACCTTGCTGGCGAAGTTTGTCAGGAACAGGGCCTCTTCCACAGCCGTATTGCCGCCCCCGACGACTACGATTTCCTGGCCGCGATAGAAAAAGCCATCACAGGTCGCGCAGGCGCTGACGCCGAAGCCTTTGAACTTTTCCTCGGACGGCAGGCCCAGCCATTTGGCGCGGGCACCGGTGGCCAGAATGATGGCATCCGCCGTCACAACCGCACCGCTGTCGCAGGTCGCGGTGAAGGGCCGCGTCGACAAAACCAGGGATGTCACGATGTCATGCACGATATTCGTGCCCATCGCGCGGGCGTGTGCTTCCATCCGGACCATCAGGTCGGGGCCCTGCACTTCGGTATCGCCGGGCCAGTTTTCGACCTCAGTCGTGGTGGTCAGCTGGCCACCCGGCTCGATCCCCTGGATGAGCATAGGTTCCAGCATGGCGCGGCTAGCATAGACGCCTGCTGTATATCCGGCGGGTCCAGAGCCGATGATCAAGACCTTGGTGTGTGTAGTGCGATCCGACATGGGATGCCTCCTGGTGGCTTTGATATGCATATAGGCGCGCGCGCGCGTGGTGAAAACCCACTGCGCATTGTCGGTTGTTGCGCAAGATTGTTATATTATTGCGCCCGCCGCGGCGACCGCGTATGAATTGCGAAATTCGAAAGAGGACGAAAACCATGCCAGGTGCCAAACTCGACGAGATTGACCGCATGATTCTTGCCGAATTGCAGGCTGACGGGCGCATGACCAACGTCGAGCTGGCCAAGCGGGTGGGAATTAGCGCGCCGCCTTGTCTGCGCCGTGTGCGCACACTGGAAGATCAGGGTTACATCCGCGGCTATCACGCCGACATCGACCCGCGCGAGCTGGGGTTCGAAGTTCAGGTTTTCGCCATGGTCGGACTAGTCAGTCAGGCAGAGGCGGACCTGAGCGCCTTTGAAGGGCGCTGCAAAGGTTGGTCGCTGGTCCGCGAATGCCACATGCTGAACGGCGAGGTTGATTTCATCCTCAAATGCGTCGCCCCCGACCTGCGGTCCTTTCAGCGGTTCCTGACCGAAGAACTGACCAGCGCGCCCAACGTGGCCAGCGTCAAGACGTCGCTGGTGATCCGGGGTGCCAAGGATGAACCAGGCGTCCCTTTTGATGTGCTCGAAGCACGGCTGGCCAAAGAGGCCTAGGTGTTTGATCCCAAGGTTTGATGGTGTGATCCTTTCTCAGGAATGGAGGGAAGCATAATGGGACAAGTTCGTCACGGGAGCGCGACGACCACGCACGCGGTCAGAGCAGCAATACAGCGATCGCAGGCTTCGCTCGCGCAGTTGAGCAGGGAGTTGAGCAGGGAGTTGTGCATCAATCCAGTTCTCAAGCCAGTCGCAAAGCGTCTCAAAGAGCGCGGAAAGGCACACAAACTCGTCATTACCGCAATCGCACGAAGGCTGGTCACAATCGCCAATGCCATCATCAAAACCGGCACACCTTGGCAGATTCAGTCCACTGAATAGACACAGTTGCTAGCCCACCACGGGTTCCAGTACCCATTCGCGCGCCTCTGGATATTTGTCGGCATCGAAATACTTAACCTTGGCCGCCAGAATACGCTTGCCGACAAGCTCTACCGCGCGCTGCCAAGTGGACGTGCCAACCATCGCGATACGCTTTGCTTGACCGGCGTGGGCCATGACCGTGTGCAGATGCGCCGCCATTGCGGCGGGGCCCTGCCAGCCATCAAATTCACGCAGATCCAGCAGCAGGCGGAATTCTTCGCCTTGCGTCACATGGGCGGCTAGCGCCTCGTTCGCGCGAGTGTAGGCATCCGGATCTAGTTCGCCAAGCAGGCGTAGTTCCATCGTGCCGGGGGCCAGTTCGGCGGCGTGGATCGTACCAAGAGATTCGCGCAGCCACAGACGCGCAGCATCAACGTCGGCATGGGCAAAGACCTGAACCGGGCACGGCATTAGTGGCGCAAAGGCGCGAGACGCCGCCCGGAAAAACCCCACATCCGTGGCCACGGCGATACGGTCGAAACCGCGCCAATGCGACAGCCCCATTTTGGAATCAGCCCATACTGCACCTGCATCCATACCGCTAAGGTCGCCGTCGACGATGACAAGCATGCGGATGTGGTCCGACGTTGAAAACGCCTGCTCTAGCGCGGGGGCGAGCGATTGCTCATAGTCCGCCTGCGTCAGACGGCCGGAGAAGCGGCATTCCAACATACCGGGCGTGGTGGTGGGTTTGATTGTGATCATCTGGCTGCTCCCATGCATCATTCAGGCTGGGCTGCATGGCCCGGCCGTCTACCATTATTTTAGGGGCAAAGCCGCCGGCCCACGTTGATCTGCGTCAAGCGGCGCTGAACAAGTCCCAATCGCACAGGGCGATGCGCGGATGCAGCAACGGGCCAAAGTCCGACAGCGCCGCCTTGTGCGGAAACAGCGACAGCAGCGCCGCCGCCACATCGCTGCGCAGGTTCAGGAAATGTGGTAAGCCGGGGTGCAAAGTTTCCACCTCGACCCCGTTGACGCTGATACTGGCATGATCCGCAAAGCCAAGCTGATAGGCGTGCACCAGCGCAATGGGTTGCACCGCCACGACGCTGCAGTGATCAAAAAAGTCCCGCGCAGGCACGAATGCGATGTTGTCGCTGGTCAAGCGCTGGATGCCGAGGGCAAGGTGGGCGTTACGTGCGGTCGGGCGCAACGCCTGATTCTGCGCGGGGCGGGACAGGCCCATCACCTCTGCCGTAATGCGGACCATAGCGCCGATATCGGCACGGGTCTGCGTGCTGCGTGGTACGATCAGCATTTGCCCGCGCCATTGCAGGACCTGCATCCCGTGGCTGGCCGTTAAAACCCGGTCGCCGGGCCAAAGGTCTTCGATCGCGCGCGGACAGGTATCGGCTTTTAGGATCGCGCCGTGTCCAATTTCACCAAAGCAATCTTCTAAAGCCGGAATAGGTGGCGCGCGACGCGGAGCCGGATCACATCATGACATCGGTCAGCCGCTTATCGCGGCCCGGCTGGAAACATGAAAAATCCGCGCGGCCAGAGGGATGAACCGCGCGGGACAGTCGGACCACAGGCAGGGAAAACCTGCGGCCGGGGGGAAGGGGAGTGTCAGCCTGCGAGGCTGATGCCTGCGGGCATCGGGGGCAAGGTGACCTTGACCTTGCGCACTTCGTTGTCCAGGTGTTGGGAAATCACGGCCTGACGGCGCAGGTCGCGCTCCCAAGGTTTCTTGGTGGTGCAGGCCTCAGCCTCGGAAATCATGCTGGTCATCCATCGCTTTTGCGTTGTCATGGGGTAGTCCTCTGAGTGTTTGTGTGGCTGCAAGCACTGCAGCTGATGGGACCACTGTCACCCCCGGCGGAGGCAGAATTTAGGCCATTCCTCAGATTTTAGTTTAAAATTTCAGAGCTACTCCTTGCGAATGGGGTGGCATTGTTGCGCCGGTGGAAACGCCATGTTTTTAGGGTGATTGGTCGCATATTCAGCACTAATCGCACCGCCAAGGGGCGTATTGTTTAGCAGATCAAGGCAGCATCTGGCCGCAGCCCGCCGCATTTGTGCCCGATTACAGCGAAATCGCAGAGATCAGACGACCATAGTCGGGATCCTTGCCATGCACGCTGCGGCGATAGGAAAAGAATCGCGTGGGATCCGCATATGTGCAATGCCGCGTCCATTCCGCCTGCATTACGCCAGCGCCGCGCAAACGGTGCAAGCCATAAGCGGGCAAATCGAAATGCAGCCGGTCCCCCTGCCCTATGATAAAGAAGCGCGCCGCGCCTTCGTCATGCGTGACAAAGTGGTCGCGGAACTCTGGCCCGACCTCATAGGCGCGTTGGCTGATCGTGGGGCCAATGACGGCGCGAATGTCGGCGGGGCGCGCGCCCAGCGCCTCCATCCCGGCGACGGTGGCGTCGATGACGCCGTTCAGCGCGCCTTGCCATCCAGCGTGGCAGGCCCCAATGACGCGGGCCACCGGGTCGGCAAAGAGGATCGGCTGGCAATCTGCGGTCAACACTGACAGGGCGACTCCCGTCGTGGCGGTGACAAGGCCGTCGGCCTTGGGCTTGTCCACGGGGGCGGCGGTAATGGCGACGACATCGGCGGAATGCACCTGATGTGCCCCAGCCAGCGCATCGTGGTCCACCCCCATCGCCGCCGCAACGCGGCCTCGGTTGATCGCCACGATGTCGGATTGATCGCTACTGCCAAAGCCGCAGTTCAGCCCGGAAAATACACCCGACGACGCACCCCCAACCCGGGTAAAGAATCCGTGTCGCACAGGGTCAAGCAAAGGCGCAGTAATGATGTCCAGTGTCATGCGGTCAGTCCCGGTGGTGGGGTGGCGCTATCGGGGTAAATCCCGATCACCTTGAAGTGGTCGCCCATATCGGTGGGGTGGGTCAAGCGGCGATGTGCGGCGATATGCGCGTCCAGCGCTGGGCCAGACAGCGCAGCGGCCAGAGTTTGCGCACGCTGCGTGATGCCAAGGCGTTCCAGAAACACGCCCTGCGGTGTCAGCCGGGTATGACGCGCAGGGGCGGCGGCGGCGGCCAGCGCTGCAAAATCCACGTGGGCCGTCAGGTCCGCTTGCCCGGGGGCAGCCAACGGATCCGCGACCTTGTGCCCCTGCACCGCCTGAAAGGTATCGCCCAGCGACGTCCAGTCGCCGTAGTCGATGATCAACGCAGCCCCGCCATGCCTTGCGATGCGCGCGCCCAGCGTGGCAGTGATCGGGGCCAGCGCGGGGCAAAGCTCAACCAGATCGCCGTCCCGGGTATCATCCATCCGGTGCACCAGGGCCGCCAGCGGCGCAGCCTCGGTCAGGCCAAAGGCAAGTTGATCGCCTTGCAGGCCAACGACGACCTCTCGCCACCCGCCCCCGTCACGGCGGAACTGGCGGATCGGCAACGCGTCAAAAAACTCGTTGGCGACAAACAGCAGCGGCTGCTCTGGCAATTGATCGACGTGGTCCAGCCAGATCGCCCCCGGCACGCGCGTCGCCTGCGCCGCCCGCAGGGTGGCCGATGCCTCAATCAAATGAACGCGGGCGGCGGCATGAAAGCCCGGCACGCCGCGGGTGGCACGCAGAATATCCGCCATCAGCGTGCCCCGCCCCGGCCCCGCCTCTGCCAGCGTAAAGGGGGCGGGTGCCCCCTGATCCAGCCAGTTCTGCGCCAGACACAGGCCGATCATCTCGCCGAACATCTGACTTATCTCAGGCGATGTGATGAAATCTCCGCCTGCGCCAAAAGGATCGCACGTCGCGTAATAGCCATAAGCCGGATCCAGCAGGCAGACGACCATGTAATCGGCCAGCGTCATCGGTCCGCTTTGGGCAATCCGCGACCTAAGCTGCGCCGCCAGCGTCACCGGCGGCGCGACAGCACGATCAGGCTGACCCCAAAGATGAACATCGGCAGCGACAGGCATTGTCCCATGGTCAGACCCCAGTTTCCGAAATCCAGCGCCCAGCCTAACGGGTTGCCGGTTCCGCGAAACTGTGCATCCGGCTGGCGCACAAATTCCAGCATGAACCGCACCAGCGCATAGCCTGCACAGAACACGCCGGTCGTCAGCCACGGAAACTTCAGCGCGCCGCGGCGGTAAACTAGGAACAAAAGCACCGCGCCCAGCACAAGACCTTCGAGGGCGGATTCATACAACTGGCTGGGATGACGCGCGCACAGGCCAACGACACCCAGACAATCCTGCGCCGCCGCCGATGGGAACACGACACCCCACGGCAGGTCCGTAGCGCGCCCCCACAACTCGTCATTGATGAAGTTCGCGATGCGCACCAACAGAATAGCCGGTGTCGCAGCCAGCGCGGTCACGTCGGCCATCGACCCCAACGGCACGCCACCTCGACGGGCAAACACATAGACCGCCAGCACGACCCCCAGAAAACCGCCATGGAACGACATGCCGCCGGTCCAGATCGCCGGGATTTCCAGCGGGTGGGTCAGATAATAGCCCGGCTGATAGAACAGACAGTAACCCAAACGCCCACCAGCAATCACGCCGACGACAATGTAGGTCAGGTAATCTTCCATTCGCGCTGGGGTGATCGGCGGCGCGTCGCGCCACAGCGCCGGACGCTTCAGGGCGGCAGCAATCATGCGATAGCCGATCGCGATCCCCACGATATAGGCCACCGCATACCAGCGCAGCGCAAAGGTCGCACCAAAAAGCGTGACCGATAAAATCTCGGGCGAGACATCGGGAAAGGGAATGGCAGCCAACATAGTGCTATTCCTGTGGCGCGGCCAAGGCGAAGTCAACCGCCCGCTTGCAGCCCCGCTATGACAACACCATATGGGATGGGAAACGGGGGCCGCCCCCGCAACCGGATGGAGAAACATGATGCAACCCAAGGGCAAGATTTTCGACGACCTCAGCAGCCTGATGACCAACGCCATGGGCGTGGCCCAAGGGGCCCGCGACGAGGCTGGCAATGCGATGAAATCTATGATGGACCGCTGGCTGGCCGACCGCGATCTGGTCACCCGCGAAGAATTCGATGCCGTGCGCACGATGGCCCAAAAGGCCCGTGAAGAAAACGCGGCCCTGTCGGCGCGCATCGCCGCGCTGGAAGCAAAGAAAGACTAACAGCACCACCATCACAAGACCAAAGGCCCCGCGCTGCTGCCATCCGGGGCCTTTATTATGCGCCGCGAAACTCGGCCCACCATCATCTTGCCAAAAATACACACTCTCAAATGCATTGGCGAAGCCAATTGCACCTGAAAGGCATCTGGTTTTCACCAGAATACCGGACGTCACTCCTCGCCGAAAATTACCCCGGTCAGGCTCAACCCGCGATCGAAAGCACCGTTCTGCAAGAATGCCAGAACCTGCGCCATGACGAGCGGATTGTTCATCATGAACGTATGGGTCACCGGCAGCACGATGTGGTCCTGCATCCCCGTCAGTCGCGTACTGGCCACGCTAACCTTGCCATCATCACCGCCATCGATGACCACCGAATAGACTGGGTTCACGCTGCGCGAACCTGCGATGATCCCCAGCTCATATCCTTCCGCCCCCGGCAATTCATTGGGAAAGCTTTCCGCATCCGTGCCCAGCTGCATACCAGCCGGGCCGTGGATCCACTGAAACGACTCCCATTCGCCAAAGACATCGACCAGATCGGACCCTTCATTGGGCGGTGCCAGCATGACCACGCGGCCCAGATTGTCCGGGTGATGATTCACCAGATAGGCACGGATCAATATGCCGCCCATGGAATGGGTGACGACGTTCACCCGCCGATCACCGCAGGCTGCAACATCTTGCCCGACGTTCTCGGCCACCAGCTTTTGGATCGGATCTTCGGTGGACGGATAGCCGCGGTTCACGACGAAATATCCCTTGCCCTCCAGATAAAGCTGCATGGGCGTCAGGCTGATTTCACTCCGCGCAAGGCCGTGCAGCAACACGACACATTCGCGCGACTGCGCCACGACCGGCCCCCCGCGGGAACAGGCAATCAGCAGAACAAGCAGGGTCGGGGTGATATATTTCATGGACCACCGATAGCATTCCTGCGGCAAACTCCCAGCCCTGCGCTTGCACTAACTTGCGCCACCGGTCAGACTTCCCAAATGTCACGCCCGCCCCGCACCGCTGTCCGCGCCATTATCCTTGATCAAGGCCGCCTGCTGCTGGTCAACGCCTACGCCGGGCGCACCGACCTGTGGTGTGCACCCGGCGGCGGAGTCGAGGCGCACGCCAGCCTACCGGACAACCTGATCCGAGAGGTGCATGAGGAAACCGGGCTGAGCATCACCGTCGGTGCCCCCTGCCTTATGAACGAGTTCCACGACCCCGAGCGCGACTTCCACCAGATCGACATCTACTTTCACGCCGCCATCGCACACGGCGCGGTGAACCCGGATTGGGCGGACCCCGAAGGCATCGTCACCCACAGCCGCTGGGTGACCAAAGACGAAGCGCAGGTCTTGCGTATTAAGCCCGACGCACTGATCCACGCGGCCTGGGGTGACGGCGAAGCCATCCTTTACGATCCGCTAGAGCCAATCATCCGCTAGCCTGCGGTGTCTTCAGCCAAAAGCGGCAGGATAGGACAGATTCTGCTGCGGCACCTTGGCCCCGGCACCCGCCAGTGATGTGTGGTCGATAGGAAAGGGCGATGTCAGCGCCGCCGCAGCAGAGGCGACAAAGCCCGCCTTGGCATAAAATGCAGGCTCTCCCAGCACGGCAATAATAGTCTGCGTCTGATCGGCCCAAGCCGAAAGCTGCGATAGCAGGCGCCGCCCATGCCCCCGCCCTTGCCAGTCCGGCGCGATCGCGACCGGTGCAACGCATAGCCAACCCGCCGGGGCCTTCATCGCAGACAGGGCGTAATAGCCAATTATCCCGTCCCCAAGCGGGATCACTTGCTCGCCCCTGATGGCCCCATCGCGGCGCAAGGCATGGACAAGGGTGACCTCTTCATCGCCGCCAAACGCGGCTTTCAGCAGCGCGTCGATGGCGGGAATGTCGTTTGAACTGGCGGTGCGGATGAAGCCGGGAAATTGCATGTCCCCTTCATGCCGCCTCGCCGCGCGCTTGCCAAGCCAATCTTGATCTGTGGTCCACGATTAAGCGGCCTTTAATGTTCGCCCCCCTACGGTGTTTCACGTCGAAAGGTAGCGAGATCGCGATGTTCGAGTAGAAGATCAATCAAGCCACGGCGCATACCGCACAATTGCTGAACCAGCCGGACTTTTTCGTCGGCATCATCGGCGGTCTGACCTAACTGCTGGAAACCATCATCAGGATTCAGAGGGTTTCGTCAGCACTGTCGGCGGCAATATCGGGCACAGGGTTTCCAGCCTCTACCCGGCAGGGCCTGACAGCGCCGACCCCGAACCACTAGCGCAAATTTTAGCCGGTCTGAAGGCGCAGGTCGGGGGCGATTTCAAGCTGGTATCTGCCGATGACAACCAGGTCGTGCTTACCGTCGGCTGCGGTCCATTTGATGACAAGGTGTCGGGCCGCCCATCCCTGTGCATGATGACGACAAACGTCTTTGGCCGCGTGGTGGCGGACCGCAACGGCTATGCTCATGTCAACATCGACACGGCGATCGCGCGCGATGACGACCGTTGTCATATCGTCGTGGCGCTCAAACTTAACGAAGCCGCGCCGACGCCCGGCGTCGAATTCATAGCAGAGTAATCAGATGGAACGCCGCCTGATTGAAACGATGCTGTCGTTCAGCTCAGAGGCCTGCATCGTACTAGACTGGACATTGCAGGTTGTTGCAGGAAAATGCAGAATGCCATCGCAATAAAGTGTCTTTTGCGCTCCTCTATATCGACAAGAACGGCCCCAAGGCGATCAATGATGCCTTGGGGCATAACGCTGGCGATCAGGCGATCCAGACGCTGGCCAAGGCGGTCTAGGAAAACTCTCGCAACCGCGTTTTTGCGGCCCGTATCCGCGGTGACGAATTCGCCCTGCGGGCCTTCACGTCCGGTCCATCCACGTCCTGCGCGACATCGGCGAAGCGATCGCAACCGCTCTTGCGCAACACAGTGTCACACTGCCGGGCGAGCGAGTGCACCAGTTATCCGCAGCGATGGGAATCGCCCGCCCCCCCCGTGACGGGGACTCGGTCCAGTCGATTGAGAAGGCCGCCGACCGCGTGATGTACGACAGCAAACGCATGGTGCTGACGACCGTGATCGCAGGTGATCCCAAGAATAGGGCAATTTTCCTGCTTGGGCATTTCCGGCACAGCGCGGCGCACATGCGGTCCTTACGGCCAATAGCCTCCGCCGCCTGACAGATGGCCCGCTTGCAGACGGCGGATTACCGGGGCCTTTGGTCGCAACAAGCATCACATAGGAAGATTGCCTCACATAGAAAAACGGGCCCGCAGCATGCGCTGTGGGCCCGTATATCGTTATGATCGGATCGTTCAGATCGAAAAATCGTCTGTTCGGCAATTTGTGGGGGATTTGGGCATTTTCAAGCAAACCCCTGCCACCCCCACTGGAATCGTTCAGGCCTGACGGCCCAACCGATTCTTACATCATGCCGCCCATGCCGCCCATTCCGCCCATGTCGCCGCCGCCGTTGCCGCCGTCTTTCGACGGACGATCAGCAACCATAGCTTCGGTCGTGATCAGCAGGCCAGCAACCGATGCTGCGTCCTGCAGTGCGGTGCGTACGACCTTTGCGGGGTCGATGACGCCGAACTTGAACATGTCGCCATATTCTTCAGTCTGAGCGTTGAAGCCGAAGGTCGGATCGGTGCTTTCGCGGATCTTGCCAGCCACAACCGAGCCGTCCACGCCGGAGTTTTCGGCGATCTGACGCAGCGGTGCTTCCAGCGCCTTGCGGATGATCGAGATGCCAACGTCCTGATCAGAGTTCGCACCCTTCAGACCGTCAAGTGCCTTGCCAGCCTGAACCAGAGCAACACCGCCACCAACGACGACGCCTTCTTGCACAGCAGCGCGGGTTGCGTTCAGTGCGTCGTCGACGCGGTCCTTACGCTCTTTCACTTCAACTTCGGACATGCCGCCGACGCGGATGACAGCAACACCGCCAGCCAGTTTGGCCACGCGCTCTTGCAGCTTCTCTTTGTCGTAGTCGGACGTGGTCTCTTCGATCTGGCCGCGGATCTGGGTGACCCGTGCTTCGATCTCGGCCTTTTCGCCAGCACCGTCGATGATGGTGGTGGTGTCCTTCGTGATCGTCACGCGCTTGGCAGAACCCAGCATGTCGATGGTCACGTTTTCCAGCTTCATGCCCAGATCTTCGGAGATGACCTGACCGCCGGTCAGGATCGCGATGTCCTGCAGCATGGCCTTCCGACGATCACCAAAGCCCGGTGCTTTGACGGCAGCGACTTTCAGGCCGCCACGCAGCTTGTTGACGACCAGCGTGGCCAGAGCCTCGCCTTCAACGTCTTCCGAGATGATCAGCAGCGGCTTGCCGGACTGAATCACGGATTCCAACAGGGGAACCATTGGCTGCAGCGAGGATAGCTTCTTTTCGTGAAGCAGGATCATCACGTCATCCAGCTCAGCCGTCATCTTCTCGGTGTTTGTCGTGAAGTAAGGCGACAGGTAGCCACGGTCGAACTGCATGCCTTCGACGACATCGGTCTCGGTCTCGAGGCCTTTGTTCTCTTCGACGGTAATGACACCCTCGTTACCGACTTTTTGCATCGCGTCAGCAATCTGACGACCGATTTCAGCTTCGCCGTTTGCAGAGATCGTGCCGACCTGTGCAACTTCGTCGCTGTCGTTGACAGGACGTGAAGCTGCTTTGATCGCTTCGACGACTTTGGCTGTTGCCAAGTCGATACCGCGCTTCAGGTCCATCGGGTTCATGCCGGCGGCGACTGATTTCATGCCTTCGCGGACGATAGCCTGAGCCAGAACGGTTGCAGTTGTCGTGCCGTCACCAGCTTCATCGTTGGTGCGCGACGCGACTTCCTTGACCATCTGCGCGCCCATGTTCTCGAACTTATCTTCCAGTTCGATCTCTTTGGCGACAGAAACACCATCCTTCGTGATGCGCGGTGCGCCGAAGGACTTATCAAGAACGACGTTACGACCCTTTGGGCCGAGAGTCACCTTGACGGCGTCTGCGAGGATGTTCACGCCGCGCAGCATACGATTGCGGGCGTCGGTGCCGAATTTGACGTCTTTAGCTGCCATTTTCATGTGCTCCTAAAAATTGTGTAGTGGGTTGGAAAAGCGGTAGGCGGCTAGCGCCCTGCCCCGACATCAAACGATGCCAAGGTATCCTGGCATTACATGATGCCGAGGATGTCGCTTTCCTTCATGATCAGCAGGTCTTCGCCATCAAGCTTGACCTCGGTGCCGGACCACTTGCCGAACAGGATCTTGTCGCCAGCCTTGACGGCCATTTCGATCAGCTCGCCGTTGTCCTTGCGGGCACCGGTGCCGACAGAGACGATTTCGCCTTCAGCAGGCTTTTCCTTAGCGGAATCAGGGATGATCAGACCGCCCTTGGTCTTGTCTTCGCCTTCGATGCGACGGACCAGCACGCGGTCGTGCAGAGGTTTAAATGCCATCTTGTGAACCTTCCTTGAAGCGTTTCAAATTTCGTTAGCACTCACCTAGGCCGAGTGCCAGCGGGGTGTATTTAGGCACCCGCGCGGCACCTGTCAACCGGATTGAACGCGATCAGCCAAGGCTTCTGGCGCACCTTCGCATCCCGCCTTAAGGTCGGCGAAATGCCGCCACCCAAGGAGCCGCAATGCGTGCCTTTCTGATTGCTTTTCTAATCGCGATGACCGGCCCAGCGCAGGCCCTGTGCAGTGGCCCCGACGTGCGCAGCATGCTCACAGATACGGACCAGGCCGCGGTCGCGCAGGCGGTGGCGGATACACCTTATGGTCAGGGCAAGTTCTTTAATGCGGCCAAAGGCGATGCGCAGATCACTGTCATCGGCACAATGCATCTTTTCGATCCCCGCCTTGTCCCGCTCGCCGCCCGCGCGGCCCCCATCGTCGCGGCAAGCGACCTGCTGCTGGTCGAGGCGGGGCCGCAGGAAAAGGCCGATCTGATGCAGGCCATGGCAACGGACCCAACACTTATTTTCATGCCGGACGGTCCGACCCTGCCCGAGCGAATGGACGAGGGGACTTGGCAATTAATCGTGCAGGCCGCTGGCGACCGCGGTATCCCCGCGATCCTCGTGGCCAAGATGCAGCCTTGGTATGTCGGTCTGACACTAGCGATTCCGCCCTGCGCCATCGCTAACCTACAATCAGGCAAGGACGGGCTGGACGGCATGATCATCGATCAGGCGGTGGCGGCGGGCGTGGACGTGCAGCCGCTGGAGCCGTGGGACACCCTTTTCAACCTGATGCGCAGTGCCCCTATCGACATGCAGGTCGATCAGCTGAGGCTGACCATGTCGCCGCCCGACCTGCAGGTCGCGATGTTCGCCACCATGCTGGACAGCTACTTTGCCGGGAATATCGCCGAACTCTGGCACGTCTCGCGCGCCGCAACCCACCTGCTGCCGAACATCAACGCCGCAGAGGCGGACACCCTATTCGATCTGTCGGAACAGCAATTGCTAACGGACCGCAACCGCGCCTGGATACCCGTGATTGAAGACGCTGCCGCCAACCACGGCCGCATCACCGTCGCGGTCGGCGCGGCCCACCTGCAAGGTCAGACCGGCCTGATCAACCTACTGAAACTGGCGGGGTGGGCTATTACGCCACTCTAGCTTTCATCCCAATCCGCCAGCCCCCGCCGCCCCGCCGCCGTCAGGTCATAGACGCCGCGCCGGATGCGGGTGAACCAGCCATAGTGGTCATCCGCCATAATTCGCGTGGCGTCAGGGACTTCAGCCCAATCTTTAATCCGCGCGCCAGTGGATTCGCCGTGAACCGCCAGAAACCGGGCGCAGGCGACAGCATCTTGCCGATACCCGGTCACCAACCCATGCCGCGTCGCGCCGCCTGCGTTGGGATCACCCTTTAGCCGCGCGAACTTCTTCTTGATCGCCTTCGCCTTCTTGGGCGACTTGCGCGGCGTAAAGGGTGCAGGATCGGCCAACACCTCGACAAATCCATCGCGCAATCGGACAGTCATCACCCCCAGCCGCAGCCGCCGCGCCAACCCTACATTGGTCAGCATTGCTTTGCGCTGCCCGCCCGCGGGCACAGCAAGATAGACGTGATCCGTCACCGCCTGTCGCGCGATGCCCTGATGGAACAGCGCCAGTGAAAAGCCGGTCTTCAGCTCGACCACCAGCATCTGATCGGACTTCATGCCGACAACGTCGGCCGCGCCAACCTCGCCCTTCACGTCATAGCCGAGGCGGGTCAGATGTGCCTTAATGGCTGGATATAGGTCTGCTTCGCGTGGCTTGGCCATTGTGTTCCCGACTTGCGTGACAGCACGCGCCATCACTACTATAAGGCGGCCAAATCATTCCTGAGCATAGGCGAAATGACAATGACCACCCTGATCTTCGGCCACAAATCCCCTGACACCGATTCCACCGGGTCCCCCCTGATCTGGGAATGGTTTCTGAAGGACGCAGGCGTCGATGCCAAGGCCGTCCTGCTGGGCAAGCCCAACACCGAGGCCGCCTTTGTCGCTAAGCGCTGGGGGTTTGAACAGCCCGAAATCGTCCGCGACGTGACTGACGGCCAAGCCTGCGTCATCGTTGACACCAACAACCCAGCGGAATTGCCCGAAAACATCAACGGCGCTGATGTGCAGGCGATCATCGACCACCACCTGATGGTCGGCGGCATCAAGACCAAGGGCCCGATCGACATCACGATCCGCCCGCTGGCCTGCACCGCCACGATCATGCATCAGCTGATGGGCGACAAGGCCGCCAAGATGCCCGAAGACATTAAGGGCCTGATGCTGTCCTGCATCCTGTCCGACACGTTGGCCTTCCGGTCGCCCACGACCACCCCGGTCGACCAGAAGCTGGCCGAAGATCTCGCCGCTGATCTGGGCATCGATATCGCCTCTTACGCCGAAGAAATGTTCGCCGCCAAATCCGACGTCAGCGCCTTCTCTGACGCCGACCTGCTGCGCATGGACTCCAAGGAGTACGAGATCGACGGCACCAAATTCCGCGTCTCCGTTTTGGAAACCACTTCGCCCGCGGTCGTGCTGGACCGCAAGGATGCGCTGATCGCCGCCATGCCCGCCGTCGCCGCCGAAGACGGCGTCGATCAGGTGCTGCTCTTCGTCGTGGACATAATCCGCGAAGAAGCTACCATGATGCTACCGAACGATCTGACGAAACAGGTAGCCAAGGCATCGTTTGACGCCGATACCACCAACGACACGGTCGTCCTGCCCGGCGTGATGAGCCGCAAAAAGCAGATCATCCCGTTCCTCAAAAAATAAGCGGGCCTCAAAAAATAAGCAGACGGCCCCCCCGGCCTTTCCTCGCTTTCTCGCCAAAATACTCCCGCCGGAGGCACCGACACTTGCCACCGGCGCACACGCCCTGACCGGCGCACCATACGCCATTCAATTGGCCAGATATACTCCAGCCGGAGGCATCCTAGCCGCCGCCAACAGCCCCCTCGCAAAAGGCACCGCCATGACTCAGATTGTCCATAGCTTCCTCGATATCGCCGGTGACTATGACGCCGCCTTCGTCGACCTTTGGGGCTGCATGCACAACGGCCTGACGGCCTTTCCGGACGCTGTCAAAGCGATGCAGGACTATCGCGGTGTCGGTGGCCGCGTGATCCTTGTCACCAACGCCCCGCGCCCTTGGATCTCGGTTCAGAAACAAATTCAGGGCATGGGTATTCCAGACGACTGCTGGGACGCCATCGCAACATCCGGTGACAGCGCCCGCGCTGCCATGTTCGCAGGTGCCGTCGGCAAGAAGGTCTGGTTCATGGGTGAAGATCACGACCAAAGTTTCTTTAAACCGATGGAACTGCTGTCCGATCAGGTCGAAATTGCCCAAGTCCCGCTGGACGAAGCGGACGGCATCGTCTGCTGCGGCCCCGCTGACCCGCACGCCGATCCCGCCGTCTATCGCCCGCAATTTCTGGCTGCCAAGCAGCGCGGTCTTAAACTGCTTTGCGCGAACCCCGATATCGTCGTTGATCGCGGCGAAAGCCGTGAATGGTGCGCCGGGGCGCTGGCAAAACTCTATACCGAAATGGGCGGCGAAAGTCTGTATTTCGGCAAACCACATCCGCCAATCTATGATCTTGCCCGGCGGCGGCTGTCGCAACTGGATGGCGGCGCGGACCTGACGCGGATCATCTGTATCGGTGATGGCATCCACACCGACATCCTTGGCGCGCAACAAGAGGATCTGGATTCGCTGTTCATCACCGGCGGTCTGGCCGCGGCAGATACGGAAACGACCGACCTGCATCCCGCCGGCCCCGCGCTTGAAACCTACCTTGCCACGCAGCAGGTCAACCCGACCTATGCAATCGGTTTTCTGCGTTGAACCAGTAGCCTTACGAACTAAGGCCCAGTTGACATTTTGCACTCGCAGCGTAATTAAGTTACAAAAAAGAACCTAATTGAGGTTTTTTGTAACTTTTATGAGTACGCCATGCTCGACAACAGCCCCCGCGGCACCATCGTGATTGAAAACTTGGAAGTCGGCATGATGCGGTCCCTGCGCAAAGTCGTGACCGATCAGGACATCGAAATGTTCGCCGAGGTCAGCACCGACCGAAATCCGGTGCATCTGGACGACGCCTATGCGCAGGACACGATCTTTGAAGGCCGCATCGCCCACGGCATGCTGACAGCCGGGCTAATCTCTGCCGTGATTGGCGAGCAGCTGCCCGGCCATGGCACTGTCTATCTCGCGCAATCCCTGCGTTTTTTGGCCCCTGTGCGCCCCGGCGACACTGTTACGGCAGAGGTCGAAGTCACCGAAATCGACCACAAAAAGCGCAAGGTGACGCTGGACACCCGCTGCCTTGTGGGCGGA
>Ga0222707_1000280_pt1 | contig 16978 bp, 16 predicted proteins | sample AntAcemetage1574_FD_179831 | JGI IMG/M metagenome (GOLD analysis project Ga0222707, IMG submission 179831) | Saline water microbial communities from Ace Lake, Antarctica - #1574 | ecosystem: Environmental > Aquatic > Non-marine Saline and Alkaline > Saline | place: Antarctica: Ace Lake...
GAGCTGCGCGAAGATGTCGCACCTGCCGATGTCGCAGTTGCAAACGCCTCAGAAGCACCCGAAGAGATGGTAATTGATGTGTCCACTTTGGACATGGCCGATGATGCTGATGACGAAGACGCACCCTCTGCCCGCGCACCGCGCCGCATGCGATTTGAATTCGGAGACCGCACATGAGCGCTGACACCCTTCCCCGGATTGATGCAGAAGACCGTATGCGTGCGGATCTTTACAACTATCTGGGTCTGATCCTGTCCGGCCCGCCGGACCAGATGCTGCTGGACCAGACCGCCGGTCTGTCCGGCGATGCATCCGAACTGGGCCATGCCATCGACCAAGTTGCCGCCGTCGCGAAAGTGACCAAGCCAAAGGGCGTCGTGACCGAATACAACGCGCTGTTTATCGGCCTGGGCCGAGGCGAATTGCTGCCCTATGCCAGCTATTACCTGACCGGATTTCTGAACGAAAAGCCGCTGGCTCGTCTGCGCGGCGATATGGCGGCCCTGCGCATCGCGCGGTCCGACAACGTTTTTGAGCCCGAAGACAATATCGCATCGCTGATGGAGATGATGGGCGGTCTAATCGTAGGCCGCTTTGGAACGCCCGCGACGCTGAGTGAACAAAAGGATTTCTTCGCCAAACATATCGGCCCTTGGGCCGGTCACTTTTTTGGCGATCTGACCGGAGCCAAGGGTTCGGTCTTTTACGGGGGGGTCGGGGCCGTGGGCTGCGCCTTTATGAAGATCGAAAAGGAAGCCTTTCGGCTTTCAAAAGACTGATACCAAACACACTTGCGGGCCGCTGGCCCGACGACAGGGAGGAACGACATGACTGACGATACCAAAGGCACAAACCGCCGCGGTTTCCTTAAACTGGCTGGCACCGCTGCGCCGGCAGCCATTGTCGCCGCGGCGACTGCCGCCCCGACAACGGCCAGCGCGAACCCGGTTGATCTGTCGTCCAGCACCATGCAGGACACCGACCACACCCGCGCCTATTTCGCCAGCGCCCGTTTCTGATCATCCGCAACACCAGTCCGGTCCCGTTTTGGGCCGTGGCTGAGGGAGGAAAACATGCTTCGTAAAAAGACAAATGCTACCGCGTCCAACCGTCCGGGCATCATCGCCCGCGCCGGTGGCAAGACCGTGGATCGCCGCAGCTTTCTAGCCGGTTCCGGCCTCGCCATCGGCGGCCTGACCGCCATCGCAGCCACCGGCGGCAGCGTAACTGCAGCCAGTGCTCAGACGCAGGCCAACACCAACGCAGAGATCATCAAATCTGTTTGTACACACTGCTCTGTCGGATGCACCGTTATTGCAGAGGTCCAGAACGGCGTCTGGACAGGTCAAGAACCTGGTTGGGACAGCCCATTCAACCTTGGTGCGCATTGCGCCAAGGGCGCAGCAGTGCGCGAACATGCCCACGGCGAGCGTCGCCTGAAGTACCCGATGAAAAAAGTCGGTGGAAATTGGGAACGCATCAGCTGGGAGCAGGCGATCAACGAGATCGGCGACGGCATGATGAAAATAAAAGAAGAATCCGGCCCGGATTCGGTCTATTGGCTTGGCTCTGCTAAACACAACAACGAGCAAGCCTATCTGTTCCGTAAGTTCGCCGCCTATTGGGGTACTAACAACGTAGACCACCAGGCGCGTATCTGCCATTCGACCACAGTAGCTGGCGTTGCGAACACATGGGGCTACGGTGCCATGACAAACAGCTATAACGACATCCACAATTCCAAGGCAATCCTGATCATCGGCGGCAACCCCGCAGAGGCGCACCCCGTGTCGCTGCTGCACCTGCTAAAGGCCAAGGAAGAAAACAACGCGCCGCTGATCGTGTGCGACCCGCGCTTTACCCGTACCGCCGCTCATGCGGACGAATTCGTGCGGATGCGGCCCGGCTCGGACGTGGCCCTTGTCTGGGGCATCTTGTGGCACATCTTTGAAAACAAGTGGGAAGACACCGAATTTATCCGCCAGCGCGTCTGGGGCATGGATCAAATCCGCACAGAAGTTTCCAACTGGAACCCCGAAGAGGTCGAGCGCGTCACTGGCGTACCCGGCGAGCAGCTGGAACGCGTCGCCCGCACACTGGCCAACAACCGTCCCGGCACGCTGATCTGGTGCATGGGTGGCACGCAGCACACCAACGGTAACAACAACACCCGCGCCTATTGCATCCTGCAGCTTGCTTTGGGGAACATGGGCACCGCCGGCGGCGGTACAAACATTTTCCGCGGCCACGACAACGTGCAGGGCGCGACTGACCTTGGCGTACTTGCCGACACCCTGCCCGGCTATTATGGCCTGACGCCGGGTGCTTGGGCACACTGGGCACGGGTTTGGGACGAAGACCTCGACTGGCTCAAAGGCAACTTCTCTGACGCGCAGTACGATGAAACCAGCATGATGAACCTGACCGGAATTCCTGTCAGCCGCTGGATCGACGGTGTTCTTGAAGACGCTGAAAATATTGACCAACCAGCCAACACCCGCGCCATGGTGTTCTGGGGCCACGCGCCCAACAGCCTAACGCGGATGAAGGAAATGAAGACGGCGATGGAAAAGCTGGACATGCTGGTCGTCGTTGACCCGTATCCCACCGTTTCTGCCGTAATGAACGACCGAACCGATGGCGTGTACCTGCTGCCCGCCACGACGCAGTACGAAACGCGCGGTTCTGTCACCGCATCGAACAGGTCGTTGCAGTGGCGCGATCAGGTGGTCGCACCGCTTTTCGAATCCAAGCCTGACCACACGATCATGAAGCTGTTTGCAGACAAGTTCGGGTTCACCGACCGTCTGTTCCGCAACATCGCGATAGAAGGCGACGAGCCGAACATCGAGGACATCACCCGCGAGTTCAACCGCGGCATGTGGACCATTGGTTACACCGCCCAATCGCCAGAGCGCATGAAAATGCATATGGCAAACCAGCACACATTCGACCGCACCACGCTGCGGGCTAACGGTGGCCCGGCTGACGGTGATTTTTACGGCATGCCATGGCCGGCTTGGGGCACGCCTGAAATGAACCACCCCGGTTCGGCGAATCTTTACGACATCAGCCTGTCTGTTGCTGAAGGCGGCCTGCCTTTCCGCGCCCGTTACGGAGTGGAACGCGACGGCGACAACCTGCTCGCTGAAGGAAGCTACACGGTTGGGTCCGAAATTCAGGATGGTTATCCTGAATTCACCATGGCGATGCTGGTCGAACTGGGCTGGGACAAAGACCTTACCGGCTACGAGCGGAATATGATCGAGTGGGTAGCGGGCTTCCGTGACACCCGTCCGGGCACCGATGAGGTCGGAGAGACAAGCCAGACTGGCGAAATCCCGTCCGATTACCTCGATAGCGTTGGCGGCGTGAACTGGAAGACGGACCTGTCCGGCGGCATCCAGCGTGTTGCGATTGCCCACGGCTGCGCCCCTTACGGAAACGCCAAGGCCCGCGCCGTGGTTTGGACCTTCCCCGATCCAGTGCCAATCCACCGCGAGCCGCTGTATACTGCGCGCCGGGATCTGGTTGCCGACTATCCGACCTACGAGGACAAGAAGTTTTGGCGTTTGCCCACGATGTACAAGTCAATTCAGGAAAACGACTTTTCCGAAGATTTCCCAATCGTGCTGACCTCTGGCCGGCTTGTTGAATACGAAGGCGGCGGTGATGAAAGCCGGTCCAACCCCTGGTTGGCCGAGCTTCAGCAGAACATGTTTGTCGAAATCAACCCGCGTGACGCCAACAATCTGGGTGTGCGCGACGGCAAGGATGTCTGGGTCGAAGGCCCCGAAGGCGGCAAGGTCAAGGTTATGGCCATGGTCACCGAACGGGTCGGCGAAGGCGTCGCCTTTATGCCGTTCCACTTTGGCGGCGTGATGGAAGGTGTTGATCTGCGGGACAAATATCCCGAAGGTTCTGACCCCATCGTGCTGGGCGAATCCACGAACACGGCACAAACCTATGGCTATGACTCGGTGACCCAAATGCAGGAAACCAAAGCCACCCTCTGCAAAATCAGCGTAGCGTAAGGAGAACTATATATGGCACGCGCAAAATTTCTCTGCGACGCTGAACGCTGCATCGAATGCAACGCCTGCGTTACCGCATGTAAAAACGAACATGAGGTGCCTTGGGGCATCAACCGCCGTAAAGTTGTGACGATTCAGGACGGCAAGCCGGGCGAACGCTCGATCTCTGTCGCCTGCATGCACTGCTCTGACGCGCCTTGCATGGCCGTCTGCCCGGTGGATTGCTTCTATCAGACCGACGACGGTGTGGTTCTCCACTCCAAGGACCTTTGCATCGGTTGTGGCTACTGCTTCTACGCCTGCCCATTCGGTGCCCCCCAGTATCCGCAGGCTGGCAACTTTGGCAGCCGCGGCAAGATGGACAAGTGCACCTTTTGCAATGGTGGACCCGAGGAAAACAACTCCGAGGCCGAGTTCCAGAAGTATGGTCGCAACCGGATCGCCGAAGGAAAACTGCCGATCTGCGCCGAGATGTGCTCGACCAAAGCGCTGCTTGCCGGTGACGGCGATGTTGTGTCTTCAATCTATCGCGAACGCATCGTGGCGCGCGGCTTTGGGGCCGGCGCCTGGGGCTGGGGCACTGCCTACGGCCAGAAGGGCCAGTAAACGCCCATCCAGGGGCGGCACTATGCCGCCCCTATCCCCTTCGTGTTTCAGAAAGGAGCCTGCCCATGCTGCGCGCCCTCACTGCTCTTTTGCTTACGATCGGCCTGTCCGGGCCGGCGTTGGCGCAATACGTTGACCCCGATGTTCTGAATGCCCCGGTCGCTGAAGTGGGGACCGAAGCTGCTCCGCGCTCTGCAACTGGCGGTGCCACAACACTTGAAGATATTCTTACCCGCCAACGCGGCGAAGCTGTCGATGAAACCTATCGGTCCGAGAACCTTGGTCAGGACAAACCGGTCTATGAGGCCGACAGCCCCCTATTCACCCGCGGTGGCCCGTCTGACGCGGACTTGTGGCGCGCCCTCCGCTATAGCAAGGCCGATATCACGACGCAAAACAACGGCCCCGCATCCCATACGCTTATTCAAGACGGCGGCATGAGCTGGCTGGAAATCCGCCGGGGTCCGCTGCTGTTTTGGGGCGCGATCGGGCTGGGCGGCACACTGGCCGTCCTTGCGCTGTTTTATCTGATCCGCGGCAAAGTTCGTTTGGATCACCCGCCACAGGGCCGCTATATCGAACGCTTCAAGGCGATCGAACGTTTCGCCCATTGGCTGCTGGCCGCATCTTTCATAACGCTGGGCATTACTGGTCTGATTTCGTTGTTCGGGCGCAAGCTGTTCATCCCGATCTTTGGCCTCGACGCCTTTGCGGCGGTAGCTGGCGCAACGAAGTGGGTTCACGACAATATTTCTTGGGCGTTCATCATCGCTTTGGTTCTAATCTTTGTGTTCTGGGTTGCGCACAACCTCCCGGATCGCACCGATATCAAGTGGATTCTACGCGGCGGCGGTATGTTTGGAGGAGGTCACCCCCCTGCGAAAAAGTTCAACGCTGGGCAAAAGTTAATTTTTTGGTCGGTCATCGTTTTTGGCACCACGATCTCTGTTTCTGGTCTGTCGTTGCTGTTTCCGTTCCAGTTCAACCTGTTCGGTAACACCTTTAGTTTTCTGAACGATATTGGTGTCCCCGGCTGGTTCGGCCAGTCCCCCCTGCCTGTCGATCTTGCGCCGCAAGAGGAAATGCAGCTGGCTCAGCTATGGCACGCTATAATGGCGCTGGTACTGACGGCGATTATCTTTGGCCACATCTACATTGGCACCTTGGGCATGGAAGGCGCTTTTGATGCCATGGGCAAAGGCGAAGTCGATGTCGAATGGGCACGCGAACACCACTCGATCTGGGCCGCTGAAGTCGAAGCCGAGACAAAACCACGGCGAAAGGTATAAGCGATGAAGGTTTTCCTGATCTCCTGTCTAGCAGCCGTGGTCCTCATGGTCGCCGCGCCTTACATCCTTCGATATTCGTTGCCGCTGTCGTCACAGCAGGCATACACAGTTGGTGGGAATGTGCGCTTGGGCGATTCTAACAGCGTCACGACTGACGCCGACTGATCCACCTGAAGCACACTTAGACAGGCGCAGCACCGCAAGGTCCTGCGCCTGTTTTACATTTCGGCCTTGCCGCGCGGCAGGCAATGGGCCCACTTCACCGCAATCCCCACCCTAAAGGACGACTCCATGACAGAAACAGCCCGCACCGTCATCATTCGCGACACCGGCGGACCAGAGGTGTTCCAGTTCGAGGATCGTCCCGTCGGCACCCCCGGCGCTGGTGAAATCCGCATCCGCCACAAGGCCTGCGGCCTGAACTATATCGACGTCTATCACCGCAACGGCACCTATCCGCTAAACCTGCCCCATGGCATCGGCATGGAAGGTTCAGGCGTGATCGAAGCCGTCGGAAGCGGTGTCACCCACCTGAAGGTCGGCGACCGCGTCGCCTATGCCGCCCAGCCCCCCGGGGCATATACCACCGCCCGCGTGATGCCAGCAGCCCAGGTCTGCCCTCTGCCGGACGCTATCAGCTTTGAAGAAGGCGCGGCGATGATGCTGCAGGGATTGACCGTTGAATACCTGTTCCACCGCACCGTACCACTAAAGGCGGGCGATACCGTCTTGATGCATGCCGCCGCTGGGGGTGTCGGCCTGATCGCATGCCAATGGGCAAAGTCGGAAGGTATAACACTGATCGGCACTGCTGGAAGCGATGCAAAATGCCAATTGGCGCTGGATCAGGGTGCCACCCACATGATCAACTACGAGACAGAGGATTTCCCCGCCCGAGTACACGAATTGACCAACGGACGCGGCGTCGATGTTGTAATGGACGCCGTCGGCAAGGACACGTTCGAGGGCTCTCTGGATTGCCTGCGGCCTGTTGGCATGATGATCAGCTTTGGCAATTCCTCTGGCGTCGTACCCCCCGTTGATCTGGGGATTCTGGGCAAAAAGGGATCGTTGCAAATCACCCGCCCGACCCTGTTCACGCATATCGCCGACCATGCGACCTGTCAGGCAATGGCGAAACATCTCTTCGATAAAGTCACCAGCGGCGCGGTCATGATCAACATCGGCCAGACCTTTGCACTGGATGACGTCGCAAATGCGCACCGCGCACTCGAGGCGCGCAAGACCACCGGATCAACGATCCTGACGGTGTAAATTTGCAGTGGCGGGCAGCGCGACGCAGCGCTTTCCGCCGCGCTCAAACCGATCCATTTTAGGTATACCAACGTATACCGCCTTCCCGACAGCAACTTTTTCCGCTAGGACGCCTGCAATCGCAACGTGCCAACCGGAGTCATCATGTCCAAAATTAAGGTAGCTAACCCAATCGTCGAACTCGACGGCGACGAAATGACCCGGATCATCTGGGATTTCATCAAGAAAAAGCTGATCCTGCCTTATCTGGACGTGGATCTGCTGTACTACGATCTGAGAATGGAGGAGCGCGACCGAACCGATGATCAGATTACCATCGACGCGGCCCACAAGATCGCCGAAATCGGCGTTGGTGTGAAATGCGCCACGATCACTCCGGACGAGCAGCGCGTCGAGGAATTCGGACTGAAAAAGATGTGGCGCAGCCCGAACGGTACGATCCGTAACATCCTCGGCGGCGTCATCTTCCGCGAGCCGATAATCTGCAAGAACGTGCCCCGTCTGGTGCCCGGATGGACCCAACCGATCATCGTTGGCCGTCACGCATTCGGCGACCAGTATAAGGCCACCGACTTCCGTTTCCCCGGCAAGGGCAAGCTGACGATCAAGTTCGTCGGCGACGACGGCGATACGATCGAACACGAGGTGTTTCAGTCCCCGTCCGCCGGTGTAGCGATGGCGATGTACAACCTGGACGATTCCATCCGTGACTTCGCCCGTGCGTCCCTGAACTATGGCCTCAAGCGCGGCTATCCCGTATACTTGTCTACCAAAAATACGATCCTCAAAGCCTATGACGGCCGCTTCAAGGATATTTTCCAAGAGATCTTCGACGCCGAGTTCGAGGACAAGTTCAAGGCCGCCGGCATTACGTATGAGCACCGCCTGATCGACGACATGGTCGCCGCTTCGATGAAGTGGTCCGGTGGTTACGTCTGGGCCTGCAAAAACTACGACGGCGACGTGCAGTCGGACACCGTGGCACAGGGCTTTGGCAGCCTCGGTCTGATGACGTCCCAGCTGATGACCCCCGATGGCAAGATCGTCGAGGCCGAGGCCGCCCACGGCACCGTGACCCGTCACTATCGCCAGCACCAGGCCGGCAGGGCGACGTCCACGAACTCCATCGCATCTATCTTTGCATGGACCGGCGGCATAAAGCACCGCGCCAAGCTGGACGACAACGCAGAGCTGATGGCCTTTGCGGAAACGCTGGAAAAGGTCGTCGTGGACACGGTCGAATCCGGTCAGATGACCAAGGACCTGGCCCTGCTGGTCGGCCCCAATCAAAAGTGGCTGACGACCGAAGGCTTCCTGGATGCCGTCGATCAGAACCTGCAAAAGGCCATGTAAGCCTTAATTACAGGCATGACCATGCGGTCATGCTGACGTCGCGGCCGTTCCCTAGTGGAGCGGCCGTTTTCCACTGGACAGGTCAACTTTGCTGTCCTATCGGCGTCGTATGTCACCTGCCAACAAACACTCCCTCATCGAAGATGCCCAAGGCATGACCCTTGGGGTATTTTTGTGCGCTCTGGGGTTGTCAGTGCTGACATCTGCCGGCCTTATCACGGGGCAGACGGCGGGCGTTGCGGTGATCATCGCCTATTTGACTGATTGGTCCTTTGGCCCGGTTTTCTTTGTCATCAACATCCCCTTCTATGTGTTGGCGTGGTACCGTCTGGGCCGCGTGTTCACGATCAAATCGCTAATTTCGATCACGGCGCTGTCTGTCATGACGACCCTGATACCCCGCGGTATGACGTTCGAAATGTTGAACCCCGCCTTTGCCGCGGCAACCTTTGGCGCGATCACCGGCCTTGGCCTGCTGGCGCTGTTTCGCCACAACGGCAGCCTTGGCGGCCTTGGTGTTGTCGCGCTGCTGGTGCAGGATACGACCCAGTTCAAGGCAGGCTATGTCCAGTTGGCGGTCGATGCGGTGATCTTTGCCGTTGCGCTGTTTTTGTTCCCCGCGACCATCGTCATGTGGTCGCTGCTGGGGGCTGTGGTGCTGAACCTGATCATCACCTTCAACCACCGCCGCGACCGCTATATCGCGACCTAATCCAATTTCAGATTTCGGCGTTCTTCGGGCTTCCCCAGCCTATCTGAGCCCTGCGTCTGAACATTGCACCCCCTTTATTGTTGTCCTGCATACAACCGGCGCATCATGCGACCAGCATGAAAAAAAGTCGAAAATCTAATGGGAGGTATCATCTATCTTGTTGGTCTTGTTGTCGTCGTCATAGCCGTACTGTCGCTGCTGGGCCTTGGTGAAAATGGGATCAGGGGACAAATCATGAACACAACAAACCCCGCCGTCCCTGATACCGGCTCTTATGTCGATTGGCCCGCGATCATCGCCGGCACGGTCGTCCCGGTCGCCATTAATCTGCTGCTAATCGCGTTTGGCACGACCCGTGGCCTATCGTCCATCACGCTGGAAGGCTCTGACAAATCGTCCAAGCTGGAACTGATGCTGACGGCGCTTTGGATTATCCTGACGCTTATCGTGTCCTATCTAGCAGGCGGCTATATCGCTGGCCGGATGCGCCGCCGGATTGAAACCGCGTCCACAGACGAAGTGATCGTATGCGACGGCATCAACGGTCTGGTGGTCTGGGGCTGTGGCACCTTCTTGTCAGCCCTACTGGTGTCGAACTTTGTCGGCTTTGCCGCCAATACGGCAGGCGCGGCTGTGTCTGACGCAGGTCAAGTTGCGGGTACCGAGGTGCAAACTGCTGGCAGCGCCGTAGGCGGTGCAACCTCTGGTCTTGCCAACGCGGCAAAGGAGAATCCGACGGATTACCTGTCGAACATGCTGCTGCGCCCCACGCAGTTTTATCCGAACACCGGCGAGCCGGCAGAGCTAGCAACGCAGACCGTGCCTAACTGACCAGTGCCGTCGACACCCGCACCGATCTGTTGGGGGCGCAAGTGAATGCCCGCGTTGAACAGGTTGTGCAGGTTGCGGTCGATGCACGGCAGCAAGCAGCCGATGCCAAAGCGGTCGACGCTGCCCGAACCGCGCGGAACGCCGCGATCCTGACCGCCTTCGTCTTGGCCGCTGCCGCGCTGATTGCCGCTGGTACCTAATAAGATGAAGCCGTCAACAGTGGCCGTGACCGCGATCAGGGCTGCACCTTTGCCGGCCTGCGCTATCACGGCTAAAGCCCGCTCAGAATCCGGCCCCGGCGGCACAGGCCGCCGGGGCGTTTTGCTGACCGTTGACAAGCCCTGCAGACCGGGCGATGCCTTAGCTATGCCACATCATTACCTTGCCCTGATCGCCGCCATCGTCACAGAAACCATTGGCACCATGGCGCTGCAGGCCAGCCAGCAATTCACCAAACCCCTGCCCGCCCTGATCACGGTCTTGTTTTACGGCGCATCGTTGTATTTCATGGCCCAAGCACTGCGCGTTATGCCCGTCGGCATCGTCTATGCCATCTGGTCGGGGCTTGGGATTGTCCTGATTGCAGGCTTTGGTTCCGTGATCTTCGGGCAGTCCCTTGATACGCCCGCGATGATTGGTCTGGCCCTCATCATCGCAGGAATTGTAGTGATCCAGCTGTTCTCGACGACCTCGCCGCACTAAAGGGCTAGCCTTCACTGCGTTTGCATTGTATCCGCGCGGCAACTCCGGACAAAGGCTGAATTCATGGACATTCGCAATATTGCGATCATCGCACACGTTGACCACGGCAAAACCACGTTGGTGGACGAGCTTCTGAAGCAATCTGGCGTTTACCGCGCGAACGAGGCGACGACCGAACGCGCCATGGACAGCAACGATATCGAGCGTGAGCGCGGCATCACCATTCTGGCCAAATGTACCTCGGTCGAATGGAAAGGCACGCGCATCAACATCATTGACACACCCGGTCACGCCGACTTTGGTGGCGAAGTAGAGCGTATTTTGTCGATGGTAGACGGTGTGGTCTTGCTGGTCGACGCCGCAGAAGGCCCGATGCCGCAGACCAAGTTCGTGACCTCCAAGGCACTGGCTCTGGGCCTGCGCCCAATCGTGGTGCTGAATAAGGTCGACAAGCATGACGCAGAGCCAGACCGCGCGCTGGACGAAGTTTTTGACCTCTTCGCCGCACTAGATGCTGACGACAAACAGCTTGATTTCCCTGCCATGTATGCGTCCGGCAGGTCCGGCTGGTGCGACATGGAACTGGACGGTTCGCGCAAAAACCTTGACGCGCTGTTCGACATGGTTCTCAAGCATGTGCCAATGCCCAAGCAGATCGAGCGTCGCGGCGAGCCCTTCCAGATGCTTGCAACGACCCTTTCCGCTGACCCCTTCATCGGTCGCATCCTGACCGGCCGTGTCGAGGCTGGCACTCTGCGCGCAGGCGAGACCGTCAAGGCTCTGCACCGCGACGGCGAGAAGTTCGAGCAGTTCCGCGTGTCCAAGATCCTCGCGTTTCGCGGACTTTCGCAGACCGCCATCGACGTGGCAGAAGCTGGGGACATAGTCACTCTGGCCGGCATGACCAAGGCGACGGTGGCCGACACGATCTGCGATCTGTCCGTCGACACCGCGATCCCGGCACAGCCTATCGACCCGCCTACCATCACCGTAACCTTTGGAATCAACGATTCGCCCCTAGCTGGCCGTGACGGCAAAAAGGTGCAGTCCCGTGTGATCCGAGAGCGTCTGATGCGCGAATCCGAAGTCAACGTCGCCATCAAAATTGCAGACACCCCGACTGGCGACGCCTTCGAGGTGTCTGGCCGCGGCGAATTGCAGATGGGCGTTCTGATCGAGAACATGCGTCGCGAAGGCTTCGAGCTATCAGTGTCGCGCCCGCAGGTTATCTATAAAACCGAAGACGGCGTCCGCATGGAGCCAGTGGAAGAAGTCACAATCGACGTCGATGACGAATACACCGGCGCCGTGGTTGAAAAACTGACCGGACCCCGAAAGGGCGAACTGCTGGAAATGAAGCCAGCAGGCGCTGGCAAGACCCGAATCATCGCGCACGTTCCATCGCGCGGCCTGATCGGATATCATGGCGAATTTCTGACCGACACGCGCGGTTCCGGCGTTCTGAACCGTCTGTTCCACGGCTGGACCCCGCACAAGGGTCCTATCCAAGGTCGCCGTCAGGGTGTTCTGATCTCCATGGAAAACGGCACCTCGGTGTCTTATGCTCTGTGGAAGCTGGAAGACCGTGGCAAGTTCTTCATCGGTGCCCAAGAAGCGGTCTATCAGGGCATGATCATCGGCGAGCATACCCGCGAGAATGATCTTGAAGTGAACCCGCTAAAGGGTAAGCAGCTGACCAACGTGCGTGCTTCTGGTACAGACGAAGCAGTACGCTTGACGACGCCCGTCACGCTGACGCTGGAACAGGCCATCGCCTACATCGACGATGACGAGCTGGTGGAAGTCACGCCGAACGCAATCCGCCTGCGTAAGCGCTTCCTCGACCCGCACGACCGCAAGCGCAACTCGCGCTCTAAATAAAACAACCAAATGCCCGCTTCTGAAAAGAAGCGGGCATCTCTCTTGATACCTCGTAATTTCTTCTGGTCAAATACCTCGGGGGAAGTCGCGCAGCGTCGAGGGGCTGACCCTCCCCTGCCATGGCCGCGCTTGGAGTTATACGTGCCAAACCCAAGGGTTTCTTCGATCCGGCGGCAAGGGGAAGAGGGGACTTCGACCAGCAGCACAACCTGCCAGATAAGCTTGTCCACCTTGCGCAGGGCGGTCAGGTTGCTTCTAAAGATGACAAGATTGCTCCGCAAGTCTTCCGGCAACGCGCGATCACGCCCCGCCATGCCGGCAATCACCGGCAAATGTTCCGCTCAAATGAACGTCACGGCCGATTTTCCAGCGGGCCCATAATCACCGTCGAGCCCAGTTCCGCTTACGCAAACCGACGTCACACTTTCGATGCTCGACCGTTGGGCTGCGCGCAACCCAATCCAGCTCAGATGCCCCGCCTGCTTATGGCGGGATATCATTACTGCCATAGGCGAGATCAAAGCTCTTCGATGATGCTCAATTCGCGCTGCGCCGCACCTTTAGCGTGAACCAGTGCTTCTTGGTAGGCGTCCGAGAAATAGCAATCGTGCGCCGCCTGCATTGAGGGGAACCGGGCCACGACATTACGCGGCCGGTCCGGGCCTTCCAGCGTTTCGTAGCCTCCTCCGCGCGCCAGAAAAACGCCGCCATGGTAGGCGATCGCCCCGGTCGCAAGGGCCGCGTACTTGGCGTAGGAAACATTGTCCGTCACGTGAACGTGGGCCACCCAAAGTGCTGTTTTCATGCCAGTTTATCCAATACTGCGCGTGCAGCCGCGATGGCCGCCTCTGCGTTTTCAATCGACGCGCCACCGCCCTGCGCCATATCCGCACGGCCGCCTCCGCCTTTACCGCCAAGCTCTGCCACGGCTGCCCGTAATAGATCCACAGCGGACAAGCGGTCCGTCAGGTCCGCCGTTACACCTGCGGCAACAGCAGCTTTGCCGCCCGTGTCAGCGATCAGCAGCACGGCACCAGAGCCCATACTCTGCTTCATGTCGTCGATAAGCGCGGGCAAATCCTTGCCCGTCACCCCCTGCATGACCTGCCCCTGAAAGGCGATGCCGTTGACTTGCTCGATACTGGTATTGGCGCTGCTGCCACCCATCGCTAGATCACGGCGCAACTGCGCGACCTCGTTCGCCAGTGCCTTACGCTCATCCATCAAGCTACGGACGCGGTCCGCAACCTCTGCCGCTGGCGCTTTTAACGTCGCAGCCACCTGCCCCAGCACAGCATCCTGCAAGCGCAGATGATTCAGCGCGGCCTGACCCGTCAGCGCCTCGATCCGCCGTACACCGGCGCTGGATGCGCTGTCGCCCAGCACAACAAAAGTGCCAATCTGGCCCAGCTGCCGCACATGGGTGCCGCCGCACAGCTCCAACGAATAGGTCTGACCATCCGCGCCCTTGCCGCTGCCAGGCTTGCGGCCCATCGACACGACGCGCACTTCGTCACCGTATTTCTCGCCGAACAGCGCCTGCGCCCCAAGGGCGCGAGCATCGTCAGGGGTCATGATCCGTGTTTCAACAGCCGTGTTTTGGCGGATCATCGCGTTGACCGCCTGTTCGACACTGCGCAAATCCACGATCGACACTGCCGCGTTGTGGCTAAAGTCGAACCGCAGGCGATCCGGCGCATTCAACGATCCGCGCTGCGCGATGTGATCGCCCAGCGTCTCACGTAGCGCCTCGTTCAGCAGGTGCGTTGCAGAGTGGTTGGCCTGCACGTCGCCACGGCGATCCGGATCAACCTGCAACTGCGCGCCCTGCCCGATGTTGATCTCGCCCATCGTAACCTGCGCGATGTGGATAAACACGCCGGCAACTTTTTTGGTATCCGTGATCTGCGCCATGCCGGTTTCGGTCTTGATAGTACCAGCATCGCCAACCTGACCGCCCGATTCCGCATAGAAAGGTGTCTGGTTCAACACAATCTGCACGGAACCCTTGGCCGTCCCGACTTGTGCACCTTCGACGATCAGCGCCTGAATTTGCCCCTCTGCCGTCAGCGTGTCGTAGCCTAGGAAATCGGTCAGGCCCTTTGTTTCCGCCAGATCAAACCAGATGGATGCGTCCGCGGCCTCTCCGGTGCCGGACCACGCCGCGCGAGCCTTGGCCTTCTGCGCGGCCATCGCTGAATCAAACCCCTCGGTGTTCACGCCGCGGCCCTGTTCGCGCAGGGCGTCCTGCGTCAGATCAAGCGGGAAGCCATATGTGTCGTAAAGCTTGAACGCCGCCTCGCCGGGCAAGTTTTCACCTTCACCCAGCTGCGAGACTTCATCGTCCAGCAGTTTTAGCCCCCGATCAAGGGTCTGACGGAAGCGGACTTCTTCGTTCTTCAGCGTCTCTTCGATCAGTGAGCGAGCTTGGCCAAGTTCCGGATAAGCCGCACCCATTTCCTGAACCAGCGACGGCACCAAACGGTGCATCAGCGGATCATGTGCGCCCAGCTGGTGCGCATGGCGCATGGCGCGGCGCATAATACGGCGCAGCACGTAGCCGCGCCCGTCGTTGGATGGCATCACACCGTCAGCAATCAGGAAGGACGTCGCGCGCAAATGGTCCGCGATAACGCGGTGGTGCACCTTGCCTGGACCATCAGGATCGCTGCTTGTCGCATGTGCGGAGGCTTCGATCAGTGACCGCATCAGGTCGGTGTCATAGTTGTCGTGCTTTCCCTGCAGTAACGCGCCAATCCGTTCCAGCCCCATGCCGGTGTCGATCGACTGCATATCAAGGGGGCGCATGGTGCCGTCCTCGAACTGTTCGTTCTGCATGAACACAAGATTCCAAATCTCGATAAAACGGTCGCCGTCTTCTTCGGCAGAGCCCGGAGGGCCGCCCCAGATCTTGTCGCCGTGGTCATAAAAGATCTCGGTGCACGGACCGCAGGGACCGGTCGGCCCCATCCGCCAAAAGTTGTCGTCCGTCGGGATACGGATGATCCGGTCATCACTGATGCCAGCGACTTTTTTCCAGATCGATGCGGCCTCGTCGTCGGTGTGGTAGACGGTGACCAGCAGCTTGTCCTTGTTCAGGCCGAAGTCCTTTGTCAGCAGCTCCCAGGCAAAGGCTATGGCGTCTTCCTTAAAATAATCGCCAAAGCTGAAATTCCCTAACATTTCAAAGAAGGTATGATGCCGAGCGGTATAGCCAACGTTGTCCAGATCGTTGTGCTTGCCGCCTGCGCGCACGCATTTCTGCGCGGACGTCGCCCGGTTATAATCGCGCGTTTCCACGCCCGTAAACAGGTTCTTGAACTGCACCATGCCAGAGTTAGCGAACATCAGGGTCGGATCGTTGCGCGGCACCAGCGGGCTAGAGGCTACGACCTCGTGCCCGTTGCGACCGTAGAAGTTCAGGAATGTCGAACGGATATCGGAAAGAGAGGTCATATCAGGGCCTTCAATGCAGGGTTTGCGATGAAATAGCCCCCCAGCGCCGCACCGTAAAGCCATAACGAAAAAGGGCGCGGCCTGCGCCGCACCCTTTCCCAGATTTTGTCCACACGTTGTGGCATGTCAGGCGTTTCTCGTGTCGCCTTACACCATTTTTAAATGGTGCTTACATCTCTACCAGATCGTCGTCAGAGCCGGATTCGCCATCAGATATGGCAAAATCGAGACCATGGGCAGCGCGAATCTTGTCCTCTATCTCCATCGCTGTGGCGGGGTTATCCTTGAGGAACTGCTTGGAGTTCTCGCGGCCCTGTCCCATACGCTCGTCGCCGTAGCTGAACCAAGACCCGGACTTTTCGACGACACCGGCCTTCACACCCAGATCCAGCAGCTCGCCGGTCTTGGAAATTCCTTCGCCATACATGATGTCGAATTCCACCTGCTTGAACGGCGGCGCGACCTTGTTCTTTACGACCTTCACGCGGGTCGCGTTGCCGACAACTTCGTCCCGGTCCTTGATCGAACCTATGCGGCGGATATCCAAACGCACAGAGGCGTAGAATTTAAGCGCGTTACCGCCAGTCGTGGTTTCAGGCGAGCCGAACATGACGCCGATCTTCATACGGATCTGGTTAATAAAGATCACCATGCAGCCAGAGCGGTTAATCGAACCGGTCAGCTTGCGCATCGCTTGGCTCATCAGGCGGGCGTGGACGCCAACGCTGCTGTCACCCATGTCGCCTTCAAGCTCGGCCTTGGGGGTCAGGGCGGCAACCGAATCGATCACGACCAGCGCCACCGCCCCGGATCGGACCAGCGTGTCGACGATCTCCAGC
>Ga0222707_1000282_pt1 | contig 16940 bp, 19 predicted proteins | sample AntAcemetage1574_FD_179831 | JGI IMG/M metagenome (GOLD analysis project Ga0222707, IMG submission 179831) | Saline water microbial communities from Ace Lake, Antarctica - #1574 | ecosystem: Environmental > Aquatic > Non-marine Saline and Alkaline > Saline | place: Antarctica: Ace Lake...
TAACCGCATCGCGGCGGAACTCTTCACTCTTCTTTGCCATTCTCTATCTCCTTCATAGCAAATATTGCTCGAAAGAGACCGGAACTAAACCGGGACAAGACCAACTGGCAACATATCGAGATCAACGATCACGGAACCATCGTCGTCCTGCGCCCGATTTCTGATGAGGGTCGGCAGTGGTTCGAGGACAACGTTGGCGATCCCGAGCCGGGCGGCATCTACACTTGTGAGCCCCGAATGGCGCAGGACATCCTGCAGGCGGCTGCCCGCGATCTTTTGTCGATGCAATGAGAAACCGCCGCCCCAATGGGACGGCGACAAGGCTTTGGTAACGCAGGTGCTTCAAGCCGCAGGGAGTTTGTAGATCCTTCCGCGTCCCTCGATCTTCTTCGAGGTGACTTCGAGCCCGAGCTTCTTCTTCAACGCCCCTGACATTGCGCCTCTAATCGTATGCGACCGCCAGCCCAAGGCTGCGACGATCTCATCGATGGTCGCGCCGCCGTCGGCACGGAGCATGGCGATCAGCTGCGCCTGTTTGGTACCCTTGCGCTGGCTTGGAGGTGTCAGGTCTTGTTGCGGGGCGGGCACCTCACCGTCGGCGTCGCCAAGCCTGAGCGTCGAATGGGCCAGCTGTGTGGCGCGCAAGGTCAGGGGACCCGCGTCATCGTGCCGCCAAACCGTGTCAGGATCAGCGGCGACGATCTCCTCGATCAACCCGCGCTTCAGCAGGCTCTTGCAGACGTTGCCCACAGCGCCGCCCTTAAGGCGGGCGGTCACAGGGAACACCATCCCGTCTTCGCGGGCGCAGGCGGTGGACAGGATGGCGGCTTGGGGGTCGGTGAGTTGGATCTGGGTCATGGCGATCTCGGGTTCACAGGCGACGCGACATGCGGTACCTTCTACCGGGTGAAGCCCGCCGGTGGCGGGCTGACCTTGTGTCGGGGGCAAAAGATCACGTGGCGTGTTCGCCTTCATTGATCGCGCTGTCGGTGATTTGGCGCAGTAGGCTGGCGTAGTGGTTCACGGTTCCGACATGGCCCCAGTTGATCTCATCAGGATGGGCGTCGAAATGGTCCGCGCTGAGAGCTGTCAGGCGTCCGAGCATCGCGTCGATCTCGACCTTGGCAGCGAGGAAGGCGTCGAGGGCTTTGGCATTGTAGGTCGCGCGGCGGGTCATCTTGGTGGCTCCGTGGTAAGTTGCATCTTCTTCGTGTGACAATCATCGCTCTGATGGACTGAGTATCGTAGTCAATTCAGAGCAATAACTTTGCTTTCCGATCAATTGCGCGGTCGGTGGCATCTACCCAGCCACCGTCCTGCCAGAGATAAAGGTGGCACAGCTCGCAGGTCGGATGCGGCAGGATTTGTGGCGCGCGGGGTGGATCGAAACAGTCCAGTTCATCAGCGCGCACCTGCCGGATTTCCTTTGCGGTGAGGATGTCCTCAGGCGTCCAAGGCGCCAGTGCGGGCAGCATGTGCGAAGGGTAGCCGTCAAAATGGACATAGATATGCGCCCATTTCTCGAGCCCAGTTTGAATGGCGATCTGCGCGCGTGTACTCATGTTTCTGCTCTCCCTCAGATCAGGTGCAAGCTGGCCAGCACAGCGCTGGCGGCGGCAAGCTGGATGGTCGGCAGCTCAATCTTGAGATGCGAGATCACGTCCGAGGCTTCGGCGGTGATCCCGTCTTCGCGCAGCGCGGCCTCGATGGCCTCGGCGACGGCGTTCGGGCGCGAGCGGTCGAATTGTGTGGGAAGCGCTGCGTGGTCTATGCGGATGGTTGTGATTGCAGTCATGATCTGGTCTCCGATCCGGGGTGATTTCCTGATCCAAGAATCGCTCCATCGCAGGGTGTAATCAACTCATTTCAAAGCAATATGATTGCTTTATGAAGGATGCGGGGCGCGATATGCAGGGGACGAGCGAGCGCCAGTATGCCGCCCACGTTGGCCTGTCATGGGGGGCCATCCAGAAAGCCAAGGAGGCGGGGCGGTTGGTTCATCACGCCGATGGGTCGATTGATGCGGCCGCGTCCGATGCGCGCCGCGCCGCGATGACGGACCCCGCCAAGCAACGGGGCGATGCAAAGAAAGCGCCACCACCCGCACCCAAACTAAAGCCGGTCCCCGACACCGCGGTATCGGCGGTTGGTGACACCCTGCGCGAGAACGGTCTGGTGCCACCAGTCACTGGCGGCGGCACGACCTTTCTGCAGGCCAAGACTGCAAACGAGGTTCTGAAGGCGCAGGAGCGCAAGCTGAAGCTCGCGAAGCTGAAGGGCGAGCTGATCGACCGGGATCGCGCGGTGGGGCTGGTGTTCCGGTTGGAGCGGGAGGAACGCGATGCCTGGGTGACGTGGCCTGCGCGGGCGGCGGCGCTGATGGCGTCGGAACTGGGGGTGATGATCGCGGATCATGGAAGTCTGGAGCCCGTCATGATGCAGAAGGTGCTGGAAGCCCATGTCCGTGCCCAACTCGACAGCCTCGCCGAGGTCCGCATCGACCTTCGCTGAGTCCGAGCCCTTTGACGGTGCCGACCAACTGCTGCGGGCTTGGGGTCAGGGGATGCGGCCGGACGCCGATCTGACGGTGTCGGAATGGGCCGATACACACCGGATGCTGGGATCGCGGGCCAGCGCCGAGCCGGGGCGCTATCGCACAGCGCGCACGCCCTACATGCGCGAAATCATGGATCCGCTGTCACCGAGTTCCGCTGTCCAGCGCATCGTATTCATGAAGGCAGCACAGGTCGGCGCGACTGAAGCCGGGAACAACTGGATTGGCTTTGCGATCCATCAGGCACCGGGCCCGATGCTCGCGGTGCAGCCGACCGTGGAACTGGCGAAACGCAACTCGCGCCAGCGAATTGATCCGCTGATCTAGGAAAGTCCGGAGTTGCGCGAGCGGGTCAAACCGGCGCGCTCGCGTGATGCGGGCAACACGATGCTGTCGAAGGAATTCGCGGGCGGCATCCTGATCATGACGGGGGCCAATTCGGCGGTCGGGCTGCGCTCGAAACCTGCGCGCTGCATTTTCCTCGATGAGGTCGACGCCTATCCGGCCTCGGCCGATGATGAGGGGGATCCAGTCAGCCTTGCTGAGGCGCGGTCGTCGACCAGCGCCTTCACCCTGGGCCTGTCGCTGATCCGCAAGGTCGGCCGTCTAGTTGTCTTCGGTGTTTATAAAGAACCCGCACAGGTGGATCTGAACATCTTTGACGAATTCAAGGAGCTGAACATTCTGGGCGGGCACCTGGCGCCCTTCACCTATGCCACGGCTCTTGACCTGATGCCGCGCGGGCTGATTGATGGAGCTGCCTGCGTCACCCAAACCTATGGCCTGGCTGAATTCGAAGCCGCCCTTGATCGCACGCCTGCGCCCGGGGAATTGCAGATCAAAGTGCTTCTTGATCCGCAGATCAGCCCGTATTCAATGGTGCGGTTGGGGGGCAATTCAGACACGCGTTGCGCAACGCGCCCGTCAGCGGCCCACTGCATAGCCTTGCATCCCACGGGGATTGGCGGCTGCCCGAAGAATCCGGCCGGCACTGTGGGATTCGAGAGACACAGCCGACAATCGCCCCTCTGACCAATCACCGCCAACTTCCACATCGTGGCCACGGCGGCGCAGTTCAGAAATCGTCGCCTGCGGTATCCGCCCCTCGACCACAAGTTTGTTCGGCGACGCTTCGCGCGGCCAGAACGAGCTTTGCCAATGCTCGCTGTGAAACGACGGCGCGTCGATGGCTTCTTGCAGGTTCATGCCATGGTGCAGAACGCGCAGCAGGAACGTGAGCGACCACTGATCCTGCTGATCACCACCCGGCGTGCCCCAGGCCATGAACGGCTTGCCATCGCGCAAAGCCATTGACGGGGTCAGGGTCGTGCGCGGGCGTCTTCTGGGGGCAAGGGTGCTGGCCAGCCCGTCCTGAAGCCAGAACATCTGTGCGCGGGTGGTGATCGAAAAACCCAGACCCGGCACAACCGGGCTGGATTGAAACCAGCCGCCACTAGGCGTGGCGGCAACCATATTGCCCCAACGATCCACCACATCGATGTGACAGGTGTCACCGCGCATCGCCCCGTCCGGATCGGTTTTTGGTTCGCCATCCTTTGCGACAGTGGGTTCGCCCGCACCAAGCAGGGCGGCAAGATTGATGCTGTTTATATCGGTGATCCGGTGGGCCGGCATCTGCGGAGGTTGGCCGCCAACCGAACCAGGGCGCAGATCGGCATTTGCGGTATCGCCGATCAGGGCGGCGCGCTCAGCCGTGTATGCGTCAGACAGCAACACGGCCAGATGGGCATCGGCCTTGTCGGTGTCGCCATACCAAGCCTCGCGGTCGGCAAAGGCCAACTTGGCCGCCTCGGTCACCACATGAATGAAATCAGGGCCGTCAGAGGACATTTCAGCAATCGGCAGATCACGCAGCAGCGCCAGTTGTTGCAACAGCACCGGCCCCTGGCTCCACGGGCCGCATTTGACAACCGTGGTTCCGTGATACTCAAACGTCGCGGGGCGTTCGCGGGTGGCCGACCATGCCGCCATATCATCGCCGGTCAACAGGCCGGTATTGCGCTGGCCGCTGGTGTCCATCACCTTTGCCGTGATGTAATAATCGTGAACGGCGCTGGCGATAAAGCCTTCGTACCAGGCAAGCCGCGCCCTTTCGATCCGCACAAGGCGATCGCCCCCGCCGGCGTCGGCTTCTTTCAGCAGCCGCTGCCAAGTTGCCGCCAGCGGTTTGTTGGTGAAGATATCTCCCGCCTTTGGAATATCGCCGTTGCAATAGATTTCCGCCGAGGTTGGCCATTCGGTCTGAAACAGCTCGCGCACGGTGGCCATGGCATTGGCGATGCGCCCGATCAGGGGATAGCCGTGTTCGGCGTAATGGATGGCGGGCGCAAGAACCTCGGACAGGCTCATCGTGCCGTGTTCGGCCAGCAGTTTCAGCCAGGCCCCGAAAGCGCCCGGCACCACAGCAGGCAAAAGCCCAGTGGCAGGAACAAGATCAAGACTCAGCGCGCGGAAATGGCCCAACGTCGCGGCCTGCGGCGATACACCCTGCCCGCAGATCACCGAAACCGGATCGCCCCGACCCGCCTGCGATACATCATGCACAAGGATCGGCACCTCGCCGCCCGGGCCGTTGAGATGCGGCTCAACCACCTGCAACACGAAACCACCGGCGACTGCGGCATCGAACGCATTGCCGCCCCGCTCCAGAACACCCATGGCGACGGAGGACGCAATCCAGTGGGTCGAGGAGGCCATTCCGAAGGTGCCGGCAAGCTCGGGGCGGGTTGTGAATGCGGTTGTAGCGGACATGATAACACCCTTGCCGAATCGCGACTTATCATAATATGATTCTGTATACAGCGTGGTTTGCAGCGGGAAAAGAGCCGACGAAGATGGTACTGACCGATCTTTTTGTCAGCCAGACACCGATTGAACAACCGGTGTCCGAGCGCACGTATGTGCGCCTGCGCGACATGGCGATGACCTTTGCCTTCCGCCCCTGCGAGCGGCTCAATGAAACGGCCCTCGCCGCCAAACTCAAGGTCAGCCGTACCCCCCTGCGCGAGGCGATGCACCGTCTGGCGGCCGAAGGATTGCTGGTGCAGACGGCCGGGCGGGGATTTTCGGCAAGGCCGTTCGACGTCAAGGAACTCTCGGATCTGTATGAGATGCGTCTGGCCTTGGAACTGACCAGTGTGCGGCTTGCCTGCGAGCGCGTCACCGAGGGCGATCTTGAAGCCATGGGCGCCTATTTGGATCAGTCGGTCGCAGCGCAGAGCACAGCGCCCGTGAAAGACCTACTGCGCTATGACGAAGGCTTTCACGAGCGTGTCGCAGCCGCCAGCGGCAACGGCGAGTTGTTGCGCATGATGCGCGCACTGAACCGCCACATTCATTTCTTTCGCTGGATCGATATGGAGGGTCGCCGCGATGCCACCCAAGCTGACCACCGCGCCATCCTGCGGGCGATTGCAAACCGCGATGCCGAAGCCGGCATTGCCATCATGCGACCCCACATCGAGCGGCGGCTGGATCAGATTGTCGATGGCATCCGCGAAGGCCATGCCCGGCTGTGGACCGGCGCGGGGCTTGCCAATACCAATCAGGAGCAGAAAAGTTGAGCCAGACGCAGAAACAACAGGCCCCGTTGGGTGACAATGCCATGACCGGCGGCGAAGCCATGGTGAGAATGCTGCAAAATCATGATGTCGAGGTGATATTCGGCCTGTGCGGCGACACCAGCCTGCCATTCTATGACGCGCTGTATCGATTGGACCACGGCATGCGCCATGTGCTCACGCGGGACGAACGGTCTGCCTCGTATATGGCCGATGTCTATGCCCGGGTGTCGGGCAAGGTGGGCGTTTGCGAAGGGCCCAGCGGCGGCGGTGCCACCTATATCCTGCCGGGCCTCGCCGAGGCCAATGAATCCTCGATCGCGCTGTTGTCGATCACCAGCGATATCGGCGTGGGGTCGCGCGGCCGCTTTGCGCTGACCGAACTGGACCAGAAGGCGCTGTTTGCGCCGGTGACCAAATGGAACGCGGTGGTGGACACCGCCGCCAGCCTGCCCCGCACCGTGCGCCGTGCGTTCCGCGAAATGACCACAGGCCGCCCCGGCGCCGTCCATCTTGGATTGCCCTTCGATGTGCAAAAGGCGCCGGTGGATATGGATGAGGTCTGGGGCGACAGCCGCATGGGGGCGTTCCCCTCGCTCAGGTCCGGGCCAGCGCCCGATGCAGTTGCTCAGGCCGCACGAAAACTGTCGCAGGCGCGCCACCCGCTGATCATATGCGGCGGCGGTCCGGTGATCGCCGGGGCGCAGGCCGAATTGACGCGGCTCGCCGAACGGCTGGCGGCAGTGGTTGCCACCTCGATCAGCGGGCAGGGTTCGATCCTGGACAGCCATCGCCTGTCGCTGGGCGTGGTGGGCTCCAACGGCGGCTGTGATGAAACGCGGGCGGTGGTGGATTCTGCCGATGTGATCCTGCTGATCGGTTGCCGCGCCGGGTCGGTCACCACCGAGCGTTGGCGGCACCCGGTGCCCGGTGCGGTTTCCATCATCCAGATCGATGTGGATGGCGCGACCATCGGCACGAACTATCCCACGGATGTCGCCCTGATCGGCGATGCGAAACTTGCGTTGCAGGCGCTGCTTGACGAGTTGGGCGAAGGCGATTGCGATGCAACCGATGCCGCCCGGAGGGTTGCCGAGGCCAAACGTACAAAGTTTGCCCGCTTCGAGGAACTGGCATCGCAGAACGTCACACCAATCCGTCCCGAGCGCGTGATCAAGGAACTTGCTCTGTTGTTGCCAGACGATTGCGTCGTGGTGGCCGATCCGGGCACTCCGTGTCCCTATCTGTCGGCCTATTTCGAGATCGATCACCCCGACAAGCGCCTGATCAGCAACCGCGCTCATGGGGCGCTGGGGTATTCGCTGTCGGGTGTTCTGGGGGCCCATGTTGCCCGGCCTTCTGCAAAATGCGTGGCGGTGATGGGCGACGGATCGTTCGGTTTTACGGCCGGTGAAATGGAAACGCTGGTGCGCACCGGCGCGCCGGTCACACTGATCGTGTTTTCCAACAGCGTTTTCGGCTGGATCAAGGCAGGCCAAGATTCTGGGTTCGGCAAACGCTATTTTTCCGTCGATTTCGACCGCACGGATCATGCCGCCGTCGCCACGGCCTATGGTCTGAAAGCCTGGCGCGTGGAAGACCCCGCTGATCTGCGCGGCGCCCTGAAGGCCGCGCTGGAACATGGCGGGCCAACCCTTGTCGATGTGATCTCACAACCGCTGCACGAGGCAGAGGCCCCGGTGACCGAATGGATCGCCTGACCGCAGCGCAACGCCGATTATCACTTGCCCCACCCGAAAGGAAACTCTCATGAAAAGAACTCTTCCGACAAACCGCTTCTCGCCCACCCGGCGCGATCTGCTGTCCTATGGTGCGACCGGCCTGCTTGCGGCAGGTTTCGGGCTGCGCACCACAAGCGTGCTGGCGCAAAGCCGAAATCTGCAATGGGGATCGTCGTCGATCGGGTCCACCGGCTATGTTATCATGGAGGGGCTTGCCAACACGGTGAACCGCAACACCGATCTTCAGAACGCATCCATGGCCACCAAGGGCGGTGCCGAGAACATGCAGCTGATGATGGAAAACATCATCCAGCTGGCGCAAACCACCTCCACCGACTGGCAGCCCGCCGCCCTGGGCGAGGCGCCCTATCCAGAGCCCATCGAAGTGCACCAGATGCTGGCCTATACCCTGTTCAACTGCACCCCCATGGTGCGGGCCGACAGTGACATCCAGACGCTTGACGACCTCAAGGGCAGGCGCTGTATGCCGTCGCCCGCCGGATCGTCGACCGCAGCGATGTGGGACGTGCTTTTCGAGGCGGCTGGCATCAAAGAAGAGGTCGAGTGGACCTATGGGTCGTGGCGCGAAAGCTATGATGCCCTGCGTGCGGGGGCGGTCGACTGTATTCCGTCGCTGCTGACCAATGGCCGCCCCTCGCCGATTCTGTCAGAACTCGGTGCCACGGTGCCGGTGCGGATGCTGCCGATTACCGATGAGATCATGGCGCGGGCGATAGAACTCAACCCCGGCATCGCCTCAGGGATCATTCCCGGCGGGGTTGTGCCCGGTGTCGATGCCGACATCCGAAGCGCATCTTTCTCGGGCGTTCTTGCGTCGCAAAAGGATCTCGACCCTGAGGTTCAGTATCAGGTGATCGCCGCGATTTACGACAACGAGGCAGATGTGCGCCAACTTGGCGTGCAGTTCGAAGACATCGGCCTGCAATTCGGCGTAGACTTCCTGCTGGAGAGATTCCCGGTTGCGCAGGGAGCCGCGCGATACTTCAAGGAAAAGGGCGTCTGGCGCGATGAGCTGTCAATCGCCACGTAACCGCAATGACGCGTAACGGTCTAGCCCGGCGTGACAACAGACACGCCGGGCTTTATGTATCGGCAGCAGGAAAAGAACCCCGATGGCGCAACCGATCGCTTTGACGCCGCTCGCCAGAGTAGCCGATTTCTTTACCGAAGAGCCCGGCAAAAGGCCCGGCTATGGGGTTTTGATCGGTGTCGTCGGGCTTGTTTGGATCGCTACTCATATCATCCAGATCATGGATTACGTGCTGCCATCGGGCGAGTTCAAGGCTCTGCATGTCGGCGGCGCCGTCATGCTTATCTGTCTGGGCGTTGCGCAGAAAAGTGCCGCGCGTTGGGCACGGTGGTTGCACCTGGGGCTGGGCTTGGCTGCCGCACTCTTTGTTGGTTATGTTTTTCGCGAACACCAGAACCTGACCGGCAACCGCTCGTTCCTGCCCAATACAACAGATTTCTGGTTCGCTTTTTTCTTCCTGCTACTGTGCCTGTATGCGTCGCTGCGCGAATGGGGCTGGGTGGTCAGCTCGATCGCCGTGATCGGTCTGCTTTACGGCTATTTCGGCCAGCTTTTTCCCGACGGTTTGCTGTATCACGGCGGCATTTCATTGAAACGGCTCGTGGGCATCACTTCGATACCCTATTTCGACGGCCTGCTGGGCAGCCTTGCCGAGCTTTCCGCCGGCACGATCTTGCCATTCATGCTGCTGGCAGCAGCGCTTCAGGCAACGGGCAGTGTCAGTTTCATCATGTCCTTCGCCTATCGGATCGGTGGGCGCACGCGCGCCGGACCGGCGCAGGTGGCGATCATCTCCAGTGGCTTCATGGGGATGGTGTCAGGCTCCAGCGTCGCCAATGTGGCCTCAACCGGGGCGCTGACCATACCTTTGATGAAACGGGTCGGGTTTAAGGGCGAATTTGCAGCGGCGGTGGAGGCTGTGGCATCCACCGGCGGGCAGATCACACCCCCCGTCATGGGGCTGGCCGCGTTTCTGATCGTGGGGCTGACCGGCATCCCTTATGGCGAGGTGGTGATCGCTGCCATCTTCCCGGCGCTCATCTACTATCTCTATCTGATGTTGGCCGTGCATCTGCGGGCTGCGAAATACGGGCTTGATGCCTCGGCGGATGAGGCTCTGCGCACCGAAATGGGTGTGGATGACGAGCCGCTCTGGCGGTCTTGCCTGTACAACGCACATTTCTTCATCGCGATCATCTATCTGATCTGGACACTGCTGGAAACCAACCTCGCAGGGCGCACCTCGCTCAAGGCAACAGCGCTTCTGATGACACTGTTCGCGCTGCGCGAGATACTATTGCGATGGCGCACGGTGGGCGATATCGCCACAGGCATTCTGCGCCTGATCGGGCGCACTGCGGCACTGGGCGCAATCAGCGCGGCACAGATCGCAGTGGTTGTCGCCGTGATCGGCGTTCTGGTGGATATTCTCACCACAACCGGATTCGCACAGAAGCTTTCGTTTTCGATGCTGGAACTGGCCGGTGGAAACCTCTGGCTGCTGCTCATTGTGGCGGCGCTTGCCTGTCTTGCGTTCGGCCTTGGCCTGCCTACATCGGCGTCCTATATTCTCGTGGCACTGATGGGCGCGCCGGCCTTGGTCAGCCTGGGTGTCCCGCTGATTGCGGCCCATTTCTTCGTGTTCTTCTTTGCCAATATTTCCGCCATCACACCGCCGGTTGCGGTTTGTTGTCTGGTGGCAGCAAAGATCGCGCAGTCTGGCTTTTTCAGAACCAGTTTCATCGCGGTGCGTCTCGGCCTGCCTGGATTCGTGCTGCCTTTCCTGTTCGTGATTCACCCCGAGATACTGGGGGTGGATGCCTCACTGGGCTACACAGTTTTTGTCAGTGCCATGGCGCTGGTTGGCGTGGCTTCATTGAACATCATCATCGAAGGATGGCTGTTGACGCGGATCGGAATCCTGGAACGGCTGGCATTGCTGCCGGCTGCCGGGGGATTGCTGCACCCAGAATTGTGGACATCGCTTGTGGGGGCGGCGCTGTTTGCCGCCGTCGTCGTATATCAGTTGCGCAAGCGGGCTTCAGGACAGCCAGTCGGGGGCGGCGCCCTCTGACACAACACTGACAAAACCGCCAATCGTATCGGGCATCCGATAGGTTGACCCCGCAGAACCCAGCCTCGGGATATCGCCCTTGGCAAAATGCTCAGCCGTGCACCCATGATCGCGGCTTGCAAGGCTCGACGCCACAATGCGGGGCGGCTGGCCGCCATGGCTCTGGCTACCCGGCAGAAAAGTGCCAATATCGACGGGCGTTGCAAAGGCGCATCCGCCCCGCGCCAGTGGCAGCACATAGCGGTTGTCGCGGCGCTCGGGTTTGCAGCCGACAAATCGCCCGAAACGCGCGGCAGCCGTTTCGGGATCGTCTACAGAGATCAGCACACCAGCCAGAGCAACGATGGCGTTGGGATGCTGTGTCCATCGGGTCTGCCAGACGATATCGGGCGTATGGTGTTTCAGCACCTGAATGCGCCCTTCCAGCATTTTGGCAGGATCAACACGCATGACCGTAAAGCGGGCTGTATGGGTTGTGCCTTCGGCATCCTCGACAGGGCGTGTCAGTTCGACAGGTTCAACCGGCGAGAAACCCTCAGCCGCAAGCCGGTGAAACGCCTCGTCAGGTTTGTCGGTGGCGAACGCAATGAGATGAAGGCCCACATAACGGTGAACCGCCGTCGTGAACTGGTCGGACAGCGGCGAAGGCGACACTTTTGTCAAAAGTTCCACATAGCCTTGATCAAGCATGATACAGTGGTTCGCCATGCCGGTGGCGACCATCCCTTCAAGAGTGCGATTCTGCTGGCGGGTGAAGGGCGTGAGAACAAAACCGGCCCGTTTCATCTGCACCGCGGCTTTTTCAAGATCTGGAACAAAATGAGCAATATGGTCGAGAAATATCTCGTCATCCGTTGGAAGTTGGCGCATTTTCATTCCTGCTTGTCAATTGCACGGTTCCTTATTTTATGAAAATACCTGTTGCCGTAAAGCCTTATGTGGAACGTATCTTTCCTGCTCGATCTCAAGGCGCCCCAGAACAACCTTCTGCTTTTATTAGAATCCAAAAAGCTTTGGCATCACAGGGCGACCAGGGCGCTTATCCCGCCTTATTCATCGAAAGCGGAAGGGATTGGTTGCGTGCGCCTGAAAGTGCTGCAAATTCAGGATATTAGACACAAACCAATAGCAGCACTGGTCGCACGCATGGGTGAAACGTCACTTCCGGTCACGATGGGTTTCAACCGCTCTTTGCGCTTCGAAAGTCGCGTCGACAGACTGACCGGCGATCCCGGTGCGGTGCTCTTGCGGGAGACCGTCATGACTGATCCCGTTCACACCTATCGTCATTACCGTGAGGTACCGGAAAGTGCTTGGCATTGGCCGAACTTCTCGCTTGCCGAGATCTCCTGCCGCGGCACTGACAAGCTGCTGATCAACGCGCCCGCGCTGGACAAGCTGCAGGCCCTGCGCGACCGGCTTGGCAAGCCGCTTATCTTGCGCTCGGCCTATCGCAGTCAGGAGCACAACCGCGCTGTCGACGGTGCCCCGCAATCGAAGCACATGAATGGCACATTGTTCGATATCGCCATGTCGAACCATGATCCCGTTGCGTTTGAGGCGGCGGCGCGAGCCGTGGGCTTCCTCGGGTTTGGGTTCTATCCGCGCTCGGGCTTTTATTCATGTTGATCTGGGCCCTGCGCGCGATTGGGGCGAGCGGTTTCCAGTCAGGGCGACAGCCTTCGCTGAGGAAGCGCCGCCAGCGCGCGAGGTTCTGGCGCAGAGCCGGACCATGCAAGGTGGCGGGGCAGCCGGGGTGGCAACACTGGGTGCCGCGGCCGTCGAGGTGGCGCAGGACATCCTGGCCGAGACCCAAGGGGCGATCCTGCCGCTGGTGCCGTATCTCGACACGCTCCGCTGGGTGTTCATCGCCGTGGCGCTCGTGGGCATCGCGGTCACGATCTATGCCCGCCTTGATGATTGGCGCAGGGGGCAGCGATGATCGGGGCGTTGTTCGGTGGGATTATCGCCAGCCGATGGGTGCGGGCCGCCCTGCGCTACAGCGCTGTCGCCCTTGCCATCCTGCTGTTCCTGCTGTCGATCCGCCACGCTGGAGAGCGAACGGGGCGGTTCGCGGAATGTCTCACAACCACGGAGAAAGCCAATGACGTCCAACGCCGGATGCTGGAAGCGGCGGCTCGCCGTCCTCGTAATCGCGACGAGCTGGTTGACCGGTTGCGCGACGGTGGGTTTTGAGCCAGTCGGGGCAAGTGTTTGTCCGCCGGTCGTGGAATACAGCCGGGAGGTGCAGGCGCGGGCGGCAGTAGAATTGGCGTTGCTGCCGGACGGATCGGCCGTCGTCGAGATGATGGGGGATTATGCTGTGATGCGGGAGCAGACGCGGGTGTGTGCAAGGGTGTACGGTATGCGACGTCCCCGCCCCATTGGGATTTTGCTTGCAGGCGGGGTTTTCGGTGCATTCTGCTGACGTTTTTGCCTTCGTGAGCGCTCAGAATGAGCTCACTGAGGACTCCCGGATGAGCTCATTGTGAGGGGATGGGGGCCGCGGCTTAGGCCCATGGCATCAACGCATCGATGTCCTTGTCGAGATGGCCGTTGGCGAGCCTGGTGAAGAGATCGCGCAGGTAGGCGTAGGGTTCGACGCCGTTCATCTTGCAGGTGCCGATCAGGCTGGCGAAGCGCGCCCAGGAACGGCCGCCCTCGTCGTGGCCGGCAAAAAGCGCGTTGCGGCGGTTCATGGCCGGGCTGCGGATGGCGTTCTCGACCAGGTTGGAGTCCATGTCGACATGGCCATCCTCGAGGAAGAGCCGGAAGCCGTCCTGGCGCCGAAGCATGTATGAGAGCGCTACGCCGAGGTCGGATTTGCGCGAGATGCGTGCGGCCTGGGCGGCCAACCAGGCGAAGAACTGATCCACCAGAGGGCGAGACAATTCATGGCGGACGGCCTGGCGCTGATCAGGCGCGGAGCCACGGATGCTGTCCTCGACCTTGTAGAGCGCGGCGATGCGCATCAGCGCCTCGTCGACGACAGGCGAGCCCTTTTTCGGCTTGGCCTTGATCAGCTTGCGCCGTCCATGTGCCCAGCAGAAAGCCAGCTGCAACGGCTTGCCGCCCTTGCGGTCCGACTTGGCCAGATGCGTATAGCCCCCGTAAGCATCAACCTGGATCGTGCCATTGAAGCCGGTCAGGATCTCATCGGCGTATTCGCCCTTTCGGCCGGGTCGATAGTGGAAGACGACGCCCGGCGGCGCGGTGCCGCCCCAGCCGCGGTCGTCGCGCAGCACGGCCCAGAGGTAGCCGGTCTTGGTCTTGCCACGCCCCGGATCCAGAACCGGGGCGGTGGTTTCGTCGACATAAAGCCGGGTGCTGCCCTGTTTCAGCAGCACCGCCATGCGGTCCACCACCGGCGCGATCAGCGCACCCGTCCGACCCATCCAGTCAGCCAGCACCGACCGGTCGATCGGCACACCAAGCCGCGCCATGACCACCGCCTGCCGGTTCAGCGGCATGTGTTCGGAATGCTTGGACACGGCGATCTGCGCCAGCAGCGCTTCGGTCGGCCAACTGCCCTCCAGCAGATGCGCCGGAGCCTTGGCCTGCACGACCCCCGTGCGCCCCTTCGGACAGGCATACTTGGGGCGGACAGAGACAATCACCTGATAGCGTGCAGGGATATAATCCAGCCGCTCGGCCCTGTCCTCGCCGATCCGCACCATGTCGCCGCAACCGCACGGACAAACGATGCTGTCGGGCTCAATGACGCGTAGGGTACGCGGCAGGTGCTCGGGCAGAGCGCGCGCCTTGCGCGGGGCGCGTGGGGCAGCTTTGTCAGGATCGGCCGCACTCGCCGCGATCTTTTCTTCGACCGCCGCGATCTGCGCCTGCGTTTCGGCGATGGCCGTCTCGAGGTCTTCCAGCGCCAGTTCCAGCTGCGCCGGGTCGAGCTTTTCTGATTTGGGTCCGAACTTCGCTTGTCGGTATTGTCCGACCTGGCCTTCCAGCTTCTCGACCAGTGCCGTCAGTTCGGTGATAAAGGCGTCCTTCTCAGCACCCACAGCCTGTTCATGCAGACGCGCCGCACGCTCGACAGAAAGCTCAAATTGCAACGCAGAAACAGCCTTCACCACCTCGGGCGGAAGGTCTGGAAACTGGCTGAGATCGAAGGGCTGCAACATGCCAATTCATAGCCGAACCTGGTAGGAAAGGCCAATAAAACAACGTCAGAACAGCTGAATAAATCATCCCGCCGCAGTGGGTGGAGAGACTCGTTGCGCAACGATCCGCCGCCAGTCCAGACCTTCGAACAAGGCCTCATACTGGGCCCGCGACAGCCGCATTGTCCCGTCCTGAACCTTCGGCCAGGCAAAGCTGCCTTGTTCCAGGACTTTGTAAACCATCACGAGACCTGTTCCGTCCCAAACCAAAATCTTCAGCCTGTCGCCGCGTTTCGAACGGAACACGATCGTCACCCCGGAATGCGGGTCCAGCTTCAGTTCGGTCTGCACGATCAGCGCCAGCGCCCGATGGCCGCAGCGGAAATCCACCGGACGCGTCGCGATCAGGACCGGCAGCCGCTGCCCCGCGACGATCACGCCAGCCCTCGCAATGCGTGCGCCAGCGCCGCAACCCGTTCTGCCGGAACGTCGCTAGGCACCCGCAGCACGAGGTCGTCGCCGATCTCGATGGTGATGACACCACTGATCCGACCGGCATCTGCTGACCGACAGGTGCCCTCAGGCTCCATCAAAACTGGCACAAAAGCTGGCAGAGCGTCTGACGACATCCCGGCCATGGCCTCTGCCGGCAAGACCAACGCCCCTTGGCGAGCCCGACGTCGCCAATCCGAAAGCTGATGCGCTGCCAGACCATGCCGACGCGCAACATCCACCACCCGCGCGCCCGGCTGAAAGCTCTCGGCCACGATCCGCGCCTTCACATCATCCGGCCAGCGCCGATATCCACGCGTCCGCTGCACAACCTCAATGCAGCCGTCAAACCCATCCCCGCCATCCGCCATCGTCGTCTCCTTCTGAATGCTCAGAACGAAACTCGCCGCTGCGGCAGCGCGCTGGAACCGCAGAAATCAATGGGACGGGAACGGCGCATACGGTGTACGCGCGGTGACGCATCTTGAATGTGACGGGCCGGAGCGCGCAGATGAAAGCACCGCAAGCCTCAACAGCCCACCGCACATCCGGCCCGTTTTGTTCGGTTAACAGTGTTAAAGAGCGCAACGGGACAAATCCCTCATAAGAACGATACTCTAGTGTTAACGACCTGACAAAAGGTTCCCGGGCTGCCTTTGATGCACCCTCGGTTCCTCGGATGAAGGTCCAAGGGGCAGGTATGCGGACGGAGCTGCCGTTAACGCTATCGGGGCAAGACCTGCTTCCGGCCCTAAGCGGACCTCTAAGAGCTAGCGCAGCGGATGTCCGCTTAATGCTCATATCAACGAGCCGGTATGCGTTTCTGAGCGCTCACTGTAGCATCAGCGGCTGGCAACAAGCCAATCGGAACCTTCAATCTTTTCGGGTGTTGAACCCTCGAAGGAGGACGATGGAATGACCCCGCGTTTTGAGCAAATCTTGGCCGATGGTATGGCTGAGTGCCAATATCTGCTGGGCGATAATGCCACCCACGTCTGTGCCGTTGTCAACCCACGCCCGGACGTGGACATCTACCTCGAGACCGCGCGGCGCGTCGGCATGGCGATCACCCATATCCCACTGAAAAGGAGAGCAAGGCATGACGGACGGCACACAGAAGATCGCGACCATCGACCCACGCCACAATGTGGCACTGTTCACACCGGAGGAAGCGGCGCTGAAGCAGGCAGCTTCTGCCGGAATGAAAAGCGTGGTGAACTTCCGCGCCTCGGGCGGAACGTGTCAACGACTTTGAGGCAGTGGCTTTTGGACTTTAAGCTTGGTTTCCCTCCGTTTGCTTTGGTGGATTTATCCAGACAGCAGTCGGGATG
>Ga0222707_1000285_pt1 | contig 16814 bp, 16 predicted proteins | sample AntAcemetage1574_FD_179831 | JGI IMG/M metagenome (GOLD analysis project Ga0222707, IMG submission 179831) | Saline water microbial communities from Ace Lake, Antarctica - #1574 | ecosystem: Environmental > Aquatic > Non-marine Saline and Alkaline > Saline | place: Antarctica: Ace Lake...
GATGATTGGAAGCGGGGCCAGAGATGATAGGTTGGATCACGGCCGTCCTCGCCAGCGGCCCTGCGCGCAAAGCGCTGGGGTTGTTTCTTGCCGCCGCCACCCTCGCCCTATTTCTGCTGAACCTGCGCCGCGCTGGCGAGCGCGTCGGGCGGCTTGCTGAACGCCTTCAAACCACGGAGAAAGCCAATGACGTACAACGCCGAATGCTGGAAGCGGCGGCTCGCCGTCCTCGTAATCGCGACGAGCTGGTTGACCGGCTGCGCGACGGTGGGTTTTGAAACGGGCGGCGTGGCGGCATGTCCGCTGGTCGTGGAATACAGCCGGGAGGTGCAGGCGCGGGTGGCAGAGGAATTCCTACTGCTGCCTGACGGATTTGCCGTCGTCGAGATGATGGGCGATTACGCTGTTTTACGGGAGCAGGCGCGGGTCTGTGCAAGGATGTACGCGCGATGACGCACCTTGAAGGCGAAAGGCTGCAGCGCAAAACTGGAAGCACCGCATGCCTCAACAGCCCACCACACATCGGGCCCGTTTCTCGGTTCACGTTGTCAAAGAGCGCAAAGTGAAGAGCCCATCAAAGCAATTGTGCTCCACGTTCTCTGAAAAATCCTTTCCAGAAATGGGCAACATGTTGCACCCATGGGCGTGCTACTTGCTTCGAATGCGCTGGATCCTACCCAGGGAATTTTGAGCACCTCTGACCTCAATCGATATTTGAAAAGCAGATGCCATGGCTGTGCATCTTGCGGTAAAGTGTTGGCCGGGAAATGCCCAATGCGATCGCAGTCTTGCTCAGGTTGCCGCGGTGAGCCCGCAGAGCACTTTCAATCATCACCAACTCTGCGTCTTTGAGAGACTTGGATTGGGTGTCTTTTGGGATGGGCATCGTAAAGTAGGCCGATCGATCGTCTGTGGCGGCACCCGCACGTTTGAATGGAAGGTCAGACAGAGAAACATCTCTAGACTTGGCTTTGAAGTGGATTGACAAGACGGCGTTTCGCAATTCACGCACGTTTCCAGGCCAGTCATATGCCATCAGCGCCTGCTCGACATCCGCGCCAAGCGTCAGAGGTTCGAGCCCGGATTGCAATGAAAGCAGGCGGTTGTAATGCTCGAAGATGAGCAGGACGTCTTCGCCCCTGTCCCGGAGTGGTGGAATCTCAAGAACAATGACACCCAACCGATAATAAAGATCCGCCCGAAACATACCGGCGGCGACTTCGTCCGTCAGGCGTCTGTTGGTCAACGACAGAATACGGGGAGAGGATTGCTTCTGCATGTCATTGGACGCCAACATGGCTGTGTTTTCTAGCAGACGGAGGAGGAGTGGTTGCAATGCGAAAGGAAGTTCTCCAATTTCGTCAAACACCAGAAGATTGCAGAGTGTGCCATTCGTCGGATCCGGCGGCATATCCGAGCCAGCATCAAACGGGGCGAGGTCGGCTTCAAGCATTTCCCTGGTGAGGGAGGCGCAATTGATCGGTGCGAAGGGTTGGATATTGGACGTTGTCCGTCCGGCGTGGATCAATCGAGCAAACAGCGCCTTGCCGACGCCGGTCGGGCCCTGGATCAGAGTCGGGGCGCTTGTATCCAAGAGACTGTTGGCCATGTCCAAGGCCGCAAGAATCGCCTCGCTTCTGCCAACGATCTGTAGTCCCGCCCTGCCGACCGCTATGCTCGGCAGGGCGCTGCGTTTCGCAGAGAATGCAGGCCTGGCTGCCACTGCCTTGTCCTTAAGGATCAAGGATGCACCGTTGACTGTCCCGTCGAGTTCGATGAGTTGAATGTCCGTGCAGATGAAATTGGCTGGTATCGCGGCAATGATCGAAGCCTCCGAAATGCCGTCGGGCAGATTGAGAAATGGCTTGCCTAAAGCCGGAGGCGATACCTGATCCGAAAGGGTGCCAAACGAGGAATGATTGAAAATCAACCGGCCAAAGCGATCAATGATCGTAATTCCGTTGTCGCTTTCATTCACCCGGCGCGGTATCCGTCCAACGGCCCATTCCAGCAATTGGAAGTTCATCTGTGATCGGGACTGCAGCAAGGAAAGATCTATATCGCGAGCGAGTGCAGCCGCGAAGGCTGCGTTGTGTTTCTGGAAGATGCTGGTCAGGCCAGACAGGTTGATCACGCCGATGATGGTCTGATCTACCGGATCGTGGATCGGGGCAGCGGCGCAACTCCAGGCTTTCATGCCCTCGCAAAAGTGCTCCTCGCCGTGGACATAGACCGGCTTGCCCATCCACAGGGCGGTGCCGATGCCATTGGTACCTGAAGCGTTCTCGCTCCAGACCCCTCCGACGCTGAGGTTGATCTTGCCGGCCTTGGTCAGGGTCGATTTGTCGCCAACCGTTTCAAGAATGACGCCGTCCTTGTCTGTCAGGATCAGCATCGCCTCTGCGCCGGACAAATGATCCGCCATATGGTGCAGGCAGGCATGGGTGGCGCGGCGCATTTCCGACTGGTCGAACGCCTGCTTATCATCGACCAGCGTCTTGTTTAGAGAGGGGGCGGCAAATTGTTCGGGCCGAATGCCTGTGGTGTTGCTGCGCATCCAGGACTTGTAGATCAGGGCTCGCACACCGGAGATCGGCATGCTGGGCGCGTTGCGGTTGGCAATGAATTTGGACCAGGCTTTGGACGTTTCCACAGGATCGACGTTTTCGAACGTCAATGCCTGGCCGTCCCCCCGAATGCCTTTTTCCTCCCGCATCCTCATTATCAAATCCCCTCCCGTGGATTCTCTTGTAGGCAGCCCGAAGTGACCAGACGGCGGGCGCTTGGTAGCGCCTTCACGTCCCTGCCAGGGTTCAGGCCATGTTCAAGCGTGCCTGCAACTCCCTCTCGAGATCATCCTCCGAAAAGCTCTGATTGACGGCGGTGTCAGCCAGATCGCTGATAAGCGCATAGGTTTCATCGTCCAATGGAGAGAAAAACCCATTCTCCTTGGTTGCGATGACGAAGCGTTTCACGCCACCGATCCGCTTGATCTGCCCAAGAAAATCGAGCTGGCGCCCGGAATTATGGTCGGCCACGACAACCCGGCCATTTACACTGATACGCAGATAGGGGCTGGCCGTCTCCGGAGCCGCGCGGGCCGCCTGATCGATGATGATCTTGCCGCTTGCTTGCGGCGGTGGGGCTGCTTTTCTGGCTTTGTCGGCACTGTAGCGGCCGCCACTGATCTGGTCGGCGAGCTTCTCAATCGTGCCCCAGTTCTGGCCGATATGTCGCTTGGCCTGCTCATCTTCACGGCGCGGGCCGGATTTTCTGGAAATGATATCCATGTTGGATCTCCATTCGGGGTCAATATACCAGATTAGGTACTGGACGGATATGCCCGGGAATCAGGATGTTCGTAATTTTGACGGTTCGTTGCCGGTGGCACGCGACGCAGTATTGAGAAATGAGCGTTTCACCGATGAGTCTTGGTTGTATGCCAAGCCCCTAAGACATTCGCGCATCAGGCTTTTTGGTCGCCTCCATGCGTCCTTCGCTGATCCATCTAGCGGCCAGCACGAATGCACCAGTGGCGAATTCCTTGCCGTGTTCTTCGATCATTTCGCCGCCAATGGTCGCGATGCGCTTGAAAAACAGATCTTTGCTTTTCTCTTCCTCAGTGAGGGTTTGCGATTCGGTAAGGGCCATTTTGTCACTCTCCAAAGGTTGCTTCGGGTTTGAACATGTCGTCGGGAAACTCGACCAGGGCGGCGGTCGCGTCGGCGCCTGCGATGCCGAGAAACCGGCCATCGCTGGACCACGCCAAGGCGGTGACCGCAGCGCCAGTATCTGCGCGCAGCAAAATCTCGCCGGGTTCGCCAATTCGCGCCAAGCTGACAAGGCCGTTCGAATAGCCCACGGCGACCAGATTTCGGGTCGGGCAGCTTGCAATTGCGTCGATCAGGACGAGGCCCGCCTTGCCGGTCAGAATGGTCTTGTCCGGTACCATTAAGTTCCATGCAGCCACTCGAAACGCACCCGATGCGACAACGATATTTGGGTCCGCGCCAAAGGCCGCTGTTCGGACGGGGGCGGGAAAGCTCTCATGGGTGACAGCGGTCTGGTCTGCGATGTCGATGACGGCGAAACCTTTGGGGTCGAGGCAGCAGGATAGCCAGCGCCCATTGCGACTCCAGCACAGATCTGTCGACTTCAGGTCCAGCTCGAACCCCGGCGTGTCCGCCGTGAATGTCCAGATGGAGGTTCCAGTGCGATGGGCGATGGCAAGGATGGTGCCATCAGGGGAGAAGCGCAGGTGCATGATCTCCGTGGGTAGTGTGGCCGATGCGGGTGCGGTGTCGGTGCTGGAGCGGTGCAGGACCAAATCGCATCCGCTAGCAAAGGCCAGCGGGCCTTCGTCGTCGGCGGTCGCCGCCAGGGCACTGATCAGGCCGTCGGTCCGGTGGGGTAGGTAGACGGAGATGCCTCCGGGTGTCATCGTGTTTAGGCGTCCGTTTGCGATGCCAAAGGCGAAGTTCGACGTGCCATGCGCCGTGAGCCGAGAGGACCGTGCACCAGTGTGGTCAGCGGTTTTCAACACGCCCACCGGGTCGGCGCGGGGCGCGATTGTCAGACGCGCGCTGTCTGCTGCGCGGCGCATCCGCTTGTTCGGGGAAGCCTTGTCAGCAGTTGCCGCGATCCGGACCGAGCCGTCCGCGCAATCAAATGCCAGGGCCGTCGCATCGGTGTTGAACACCACGCGATCCGCCACGGAGGCCAGCGTCCATTCGCGCGCTATCAGGTCGAACAGTGCAAGGTGTTCGCGTTCGTCACGGTCGGGGCGGTCGTCTTTCATCGCGTTCCCTTTCGGCATGGTCGGTCAGGACTGGCACATTGCGCCGATATCGGCGTCTATCTTGGCCAAAACATCTTCCATGCGGGTGATTTCCGCCTCCGTTTCCGCGACGGCTTCTTTCGCGATGCGGTCTTCGGCATAGATCTTCCTCAGGGCATCCGCGGATTGGGCCTGCTCGGCATAGTCGCGCTCTGCGCACATGACCTCGATCTCCTTGCCCGCCACGCGTTGTTGCTTGCTCATGAGCTTCGAGGATTCCGCGCTCAGCAGCAGAACCAGCGCCACACGCATCTGTTGCAGCTTCTGCATCTTCGCCGAAAAGGAGTCCGTCTCTGCCATGGTCTCCCCTAGCGTGGGCATGAGGTCACATAAGATCAACTCAGTGTAACCCCGGTCCGCGAAGGTGCCAAAAATTCTTGAATCGTAAAGGTTCGTTACACATGCGTAACGCTTCGTGACGCAAAAAATGGCGCTAGCGGGATTCGGATTTCTGACCCTAGTCTTGAATGATCGAATACATAAACAGCGCCGCACATCACGCTGCGATGTTCAAGAACGAAGGAGGGGAGGCTTGCGTTTAGACCGATCGATCACACCCGATATTCTGCACCGCCGAAAGTTTTGGACGCAGACCAGGATCATGGGTGATCGCCCGATAAAACAAATTTCTCCAACCTTTGCCGACTGTCCTGTGCGCGTCGCGTACAGCGAAATCGTCACTCTTGACCCCGAAAGGTGAATTGCAATGTCAACACTGACACTGAACAAGATCACGGCGCAAAAGGGCATATCCGTTGCTGATGCGACCGCGAAGATCGCGGACCTTGGGTGGAACCCTTCCTATGTACAGGAAGCGATGACCTATCCAACGGACTACAAAATCACAAAGGCTCCGCGCGATCCGATGAAGCAGGTGCTGCGGTCCTATTTCTCCATGCAGGAGGAAAAGGACAACCGCGTCTATGGCGCGCTCGATGCCGCCCTGCGAGGCGACATGTTCCGCAATGTGGAGCCGCGCTGGGTGGAATGGATGAAGCTGTTCCTTGCGATCATCCCGTTCCCAGAAATCTCGGCGGCACGCTCGATGGCCATGGTCAGCCGTCTGGCACCGGGCGAGGATCTGCGCACGGGCTTCACTATGCAGATGGTCGACGAATTCCGTCACTCCACGATTCAGATGAACCTGAAGAAGTGGTACATGGAAAACTACATCGATCCGGCCGGCTTTGACATCACTGAGGAAGCCTTCGGCAAGTGCTACGCCACCACAATCGGGCGTCAGTTCGGCGAAGGGTTTCTGACAGGCGACGCGATGACGGCGGCGTGTATGTATCTGACGGTCGTGGCAGAAACGGCGTTTACCAACACGCTGTTTGTGGCCATGCCATCGGAGGCTGCCCGCAACGGGGACTATGCGTTGCCCACCGTGTTCTTGTCCGTGCAATCGGACGAGTCCCGCCACATCGGGAACGGTCACTCGCTGATGATGGCCGCCCTGAAGGAGCCGGAGAACCACCAGCTCATCGAGCGCGACATGAAGTACGCCTTCTGGCAGAACCATGCCATCGTCGATGCCGCCATCGGAACGTTCATCGAATACGGCACCACGGACCGCGACAAGACCAAGGAAAGCTATGCCGAGATGTGGCACCGCTGGGTCTATGAGGATTATTACCGGACCTACATGCTGCCAATGGAGAAATACGGCATCAAGATCCACCACGACGACGTCACCGCTGCATGGGAGCGTATCACCAAGAAGAACTACGTTCACAAGGTTGCACAATTTTTCTCGGTCGGCTGGCCCGTCAACTTCTGGCGGATCGAAGCGCAGACCGAAAAGGACTTCGAGTGGTTCGAGCACAAGTACCCCGGCTGGTACGCCGAATTCGGCGATTTCTGGAAGTGGTATGCCAAGCTCAGCAAGCCCGGCGAGAACGTTCTGCTGTTCAACCCAGAGGTGGGCTACGTGTATCCTCACCGCTGCTGGTCATGCCTGGTGCCGTGCCTCATCCGCGAGGACATGGTCGTCGACAAGATTGACGGCCAGCTGCACACCTTCGCCCACGAGATTGATCGCTGGACCGCTGTTGAGGCGTTCGCCGATGAGTATCAGGGCAGACCGACGCCCGCGATGGGCCGCTTCTCGGGCAAGCGTGAGTGGGAGACGCTCTATGACGGATGGGATATCGCAGATGCGATCGTCGATCTGAACTTTGTGCGCTCCGATGGCAAGACCCTTGTGCCGCAACCGCATCTGCGGTTCGACGACAAGGACATGTGGACGCTTGATCACGTGCGCGGCAACAAGCTGGGCTCTCCGCTCAATGCATTGCGGGCCATGGATGATACAGCACGCGAGGCACATTTGGCCGACTACGCCAAGGGCTTCACGATCAATCCCTGCCACTGAACCTGTGATGCGGGCCGGTTTTGCCGGCCCGCCTCCTACCACGATCCGCTGCCAGGGCAGCGGCTTGGAACTTGCGCGATCAGAGGGACCACCCACATGTCCGAGACTCATACAGTCAGATTGGAACCCATCGGAGTGGAGTTCGAGGTCGAGGACGGCGAAACCGTCCTGGATGCGGCCTTCCGCCAAGGTATTTCGCTGCCCCATGGCTGCAAAGAAGGCCAGTGTGCTGCGTGCAAATGCAACCTGCTGGAGGGCGAGGTCGATCTACTGAAATACTCGACCTTCGCGCTGAGCGACCCGGATCGCGAGGTCGGTGGTATTCTTCTGTGTCGGTCACTGGCGCTTGAAGATTTGACGGTCGAACTATTGAATTTTGACGAGGAGCTGTTGTCGAAATCCATCGCCGTGAAGGATTTCCAGGGCAAGATTACCGGCAAGGAGACCCTCACCCACGATATCCTGGCCGTCGAGATTGCCCTCGCTGCGCCAATCAAGTTCTGGGCCGGTCAGTATGTCGACATCACCGTCACGACCCAAGCGGGGGAGACGATTACACGCTCTTTCTCCATGGCAAATACGCCGGAGCAAACCCAAGACCTCCGCTTCATCATCAAAAAATACCCCGCTGGAAAATTCTCCAACGCGCTTGACGAAGGGGCCATTGAAATCGGAGCCAGCGTTACCGTCAGGGGGCCCTACGGAAGCTGTTTCCGACGAGAAAACAAGACTGGACCCCTAGTGCTGGTGGCTGCAGGATCGGGCATGTCGCCAATCTGGTCGATCCTGAACGATCACATTGCCAGTGGCGAGGATCGCCCGGTCCATTTCTTTTACGGTGCCCGAACAAGGCGCGACCTGTTCTACGTCGAAGAGATCGCCGCGATCGTAGCCGAACATCCCACCGTCACGTTTGTCCCGGTGCTGAGCCATGCGGATGACGATGCGTCGTGGGACGGTGCGCGCGGGTTCGTCCACGAAGTCGTCGGCAGCGAGTTGCGGCGTCTCGGTATTGAGACGGACGGCGATGCCTATGCGTGCGGCCCGCCGCCGATGATCGATGCCCTGCAACCCGTGTTGTTCATGCAGGATTTTGATCCTGACCGGACCCATTTCGACAAGTTTACCCCGTCCACCGCGCAAGTTCCGATGGGAGCGCACTGACATTTAACGGGGCCTTTGACCCCGCCAACACAAGGGAGAGAGACATGGTTGCCACATCAAGTTCAGTCGGGTCCGGCGCTGCCGGTGCCGCCATCTTCGCGGATAGCGAAAGCCGCAAGTATCGGTATTTTGAGCCGCGCGGGAAACGCGCCACCCATTACGAGGACATGACAGTCGACGTGCAACCTGATCCGGAACGCTATCTGATCCAGGACTGGATCATCGCGTTTCCGAACGGGGATGGTGCCTATGAAAAGGGCGCCACCCATGCACAAAGCTCCAACTGGCATGAGTTCCGCGCGCCCGATCAGGAATGGGAACGTACCCATTATCAGCGCCAGTCGCGCATCGAGATCGGCGTGCAGTCGGTCATCGCCAACGGGCGCAAATCCGGGGCGCAGCACGCCATGGACGCGGCCTGGCGCAAGATCCTGCAAAAGCATCTGGGGGCATGGAAACACGCGGAGTTCGGTCTGGGAACTTCGCTGATGCAGGCGCAGCGCTATGGCTACACCCAGATGATCAATAATGCCACGCTGACCAACTCGTCCTACAAGCTGCGTCTGGCGCAGGACATAACTCTCTACCTTGCGGAGATCGGCTTGGACCTGGACGGTTGGGACGACGAGGCCGGCAAGGCCGCATGGCTGGAAGATCCGATCTGGCAAGGTACCCGTGCTGCGGTCGAGGCGATCATGGGTGCGACTGACTATCTGGAGCAGTATTTCGCCATTAATCTGGTGTTCGAGCCGCTGGTCGGAGAGTTGTTCCGCTCCGGCTTCCTGATGCAGGCTGGTGCGTCGAACAACGACTTCATGACTCCGTCGGTCATTGCTGCCGCAGAAGGTGATTACGAGCGCAATCTGGCGAACACCATCGACCTGATCTACCTGCTGGCCAATGATGAGAAATGCGGAGCCGCGAACCGTAGGCTGTTCCAGACCTGGATTATGAAGCACGCGGAATTGGCCGATAATGCGTCCAGAGCGTTGCAGCCGATCTGGTCACAAGCGCATTCGAAACCGATCAGCTACGAGGAAGCCCGCGCGGTATCCGAAGAACGGTTTGGCAAGATCCTCGCCGAACTCAACCTGTCCCGCAAATAAGGAATTACCCCATGTCAAATATCGCGCGCGACAATTCACATGCCAACATCTTCAAGTCCATGAAGGACATAACGTTCGACAAGACGATCTCGCATCAATGCGGGATCACGATGTCGGACTCGGTCGAGGCCCGTGCAATTGCCGAATTCATGGATACCAAGGACGGCGTGACTGTGACTTATAATCCGGCGCTGATCCGGATCGACGGCCACGGCAAGCTGATCTTCAAGATGGACGAGATTGGCGAATATCTGGGCCGCGAGATGACTGCCGAGATGTTCGAGGTCAACTCCTCTACCCATTATGGCCGCATGGTGCGTACCGACGACAACACGGTGATCCTGTTCGGCGATATGGATGAGATGCTTGAATACATCTGAGTCAATTCGGCGCGGGGCCACACTCCGCGCCGCCCCTTTCCCCTCAGACTAAGGTAGTAACTATGTTCAAGACACCTAACGGCAAAGAGATTTTCGTGGTCGATGGCCATACCCATTTCTGGGACGGCAGCCCCGAAAACCAGTCCAACATCCATGGCAAGCAATTCATCGAATGCTTCTACGCCTATCACACCAATCTTAGCCCACCCGAGCACCTGTGGGAGAAGAGCAAGTTCGAGAAATACTCGGCTGAAGACGTATACCGCGACCTCTTCATCGACGGGCCGGACGATGTAGCGATCATCCAGTCCACCTATCTGAGCGATTTCTACAAGACAGGCTTTTCGAACATCGAGCGCAGCTCGTCAATGGCGGAGAAGTATCCTGACCGCTTTATCGTGAACGGCACCTTCGATCCGCGCGACGGGGAGAAGGCGTTGGAATATATCCATTACATGCACGAGACGTTCAACATTCAAGGCGTTAAAATGTATACCGCCGAATGGAACGGCCCCAGCAAGGGCTGGAAGCTGAACGATCCGGCCGCCTACAAATGCTTCGAGTTGCTTGACAAGCTCGGTATCAAAAATGTTCACGTCCACAAGGGCCCGACGATCATTCCGCTGAACCTCGATGCGTTCGACGTGCGTGATGTTGATGAAGCGGCCACCGACTTCCAGAACCTCACCTGGATTGTGGAGCATTGCGGATTGCCGCGACTGGACGAATTCTGCTGGATCGCAACGCAGGAAACCAACGTGCTTGGCGGTCTCGCGGTGGCGCTGCCGTTCATTCACACCCGGCCGCGTTACTTTGGCGAGATCATCGCAGAGCTGCTGTTCTGGATCGGTGAGGACAAGATCCTGTTTGGCTCGGATTACGCAATCTGGACCCCGCAATGGCTGGTTGAGAAATTTTGGGATTATCAAATCCCTGAAGACATCGCCTCCGAACGCGGTGTGCAGCTGACCGACGAGATCAAGGAAAAGATTCTCGGGCTGAATGCGGCACGCCTATACAATATCGATGTGGAGGCCAAGAAAAAGGCATTGGCTGCGAATCCAATGCTGATTGCAGCGGAGTAGGGCCTTGGAAAACGAACGTTCGACAGACCCAAAACTGGCGGAAGTCTGGGCTCGGCTTGACCGTGTCATGGACCCTGAACTTGACGAGCCCATCACCGATATGGGTTTTGTCGAGGGGGTGACAGTGCATGACGGGACCGACGTCATCGTCTCGTTCCGGTTGCCGACCTACTGGTGTTCACCCAACTTCGCCTTTCTCATGGCGGAAGGTATCAAGCGGGAGGTCGACGCCCTACCTTGGGCCCGCGATACCATGGTCCAGCTTGAGGATCACATGGCGGCGGAGGAGATGAACGCCGCCGTGAATGCAGGCGGCTCGTTTGCGGATGCCTTCGAGGAGTTGCGGGACGGTGAGGATCTGGATGCCTTGCGTGACAAGTTTGACCGCAAGGCCTTCCAGCGTCGTCAGGAGGTAGCCATCAAGGCGTTGATCGCGAGGGGGCAATCGGTCCCGCATGTTCTTGCGACGACATTGGCGACCTTACAGGGCGCACGTTTTAGCGACGCTACAGAGGTGCGGCAGACCGGTAGATATCTTGATCTGCTGCAAAGCCGGAAGCTGGCTGTTGCTCCTGACGATCCGGCGTTTCCGACCTGGGAGGGCGCGGCCATCACGGAACAGAATTTCAAGACTTACATGGAATTGCTGCGCTCTGTGCGCATCAATATGGAGTTCTCCGGCTCGCTTTGCCACGGCCTGAAGCGCAGCCGCTACAAGGAGGTCGACCTGTCTGGTGACACACCGACACTTGTCGATTTCATCCTGCAGGGCAAGGCCGAGGCGCCTGACAAGAGGTCCCCGCCAAGACGTTGAGCTGCGGTTCAAACCCGAGACGCAACAGAACCGGCTGCGGCCGAAGGAGGAAGACATGGCAAAACTGATGATACACGGAAACGAGGCACGTCGCGCGTTGGCGGGCGGAGTTCACAAGCTGAGTGCGGCGGTTGAATCGACGCTGGGTCCGTTGGGCATGAACGCAATGATTGACCGGCCCATTGGCACGCCATTGATCAGCCGCGATGGCGTCTCGATCGCTTCTGAAATCGCGCTGTATGACCGGTTTGAGAATATGGGTGCGCAGGTGTTACGCGAGGTCTCGATGCAGACCAACGACGTCGCTGGCGATGGCACCACCACCTCAATCGTGCTGGCGAACGGAATGATCCAGTCTGGCGTTTCGATGATCGAGAAGGGCGCGCGCCCGGTGGAGTTGTGCCGTGGCATTTCTCTTGCGGTAGCCGCGACCACCGAAAACCTACGCGCGGCGGCCAAGCCGGTCACGGACCATAAGGTGCTGTCTGCGGTTGCCAATATCTCGGCCTCAGGGCCGGAGCTAGGCAATTTGGTGGCCGAAGCGTTCGCCCGAGTGGGGGCCAAGGGCATCATCTCCACTGATTATGGCACCACCATTGAGACGACGCTGCATGTGTTGGACGGCATGTCTTTCGAGCGAGGTTATATCTCGCACCACATGGTCACTGACCTTGAGGCGATGAAGGCCGTGGTAGAAAACCCCTATATCATCCTGACCGATATCAAACTGACGCTGCCCGAGCAGCTGGAGGCGGCCAAGGCGATCGCCGACGAAGACAAGCGCCCGCTGGTGATCATTGCCGAAGAAACCTCGCCCGAGGTGCTGCTGACGCTGTTGGGAAAGAGCGGGCCTGGCAAATATCTGGTCGTGCATCCGCCGGAATTTGGCCATTGGCGCCGGTCAATGATGGAGGATCTGGCTATCATCACCGGCGGCAAGGTGCTGGCCCGCGATCTGGGCGACCGTCTGCAGGACATCACCCGCGACGATCTGGGCAGCGCAGACAGGGTCGAGGCCACGAGTGGCGAGTGCATCGTGGTGCGCGGCCATGGATCGGAAGCGCAGATCACGGCGCGCAAGGCGCAGGTCCAGCGGCTGTTCGATATCGCGCCGCCTAACATCGACAAGGACAAGCTGCAGGAACGTCTGGCCAAGCTCTGTGGTGGCACGGCGATCATTCTGGCGGGCGGTGTGACGCCTGTGGAGCAGAAGCGCACGATCCAGTTGATCGAGGATTCCCTGAATGCCGTGCGCGCCGCGGCAGATGAGGGCGTTCTGGTCGGCGGCGGCGTCGCGTTCGTCCGGGTGGCCACCTTGCTGGATGATGTGGCGGCCAGTGTGTCCGGCGATGCCCGCAAAGGGGTCGAGCTGGTGAGATCGGTGTTGTCGCTGCCACTGGCGCGCATCGCGTTCAACGCAGGCGCGGAGCCGAACGAGGTTGTCGGCAAGGTTGGAGAGATGACTGGCGACGAGGGCTACAACGCGCGGACCGGCAGATACGAGAACCTGATGGATGCCGGCGTGATCGACCCGGTGCGCGTGACCTGTGCCGCGCTGATGAACGCGGGCTCCGTCGCGACGCTGATCCTGACCACGGAAACGCTGATCGCGGATCTGGCCGAGGATGAAGACCCGACAGCCGCGCGCGCCCTTGGAGGGGGAGCGGAGAACCTGGGCCGCAAGTAACGCAACCATCATCGCCAACGATTTTCCGAAAAGGCACATCCCATGCAAGCTGCAAGACTCTACGAATACGACCCAACGATGAACGTCCAGCTCAAGATCGAGAATGTGCAATCGCCAACGATCATGGGCCCCAACGATGTGATCGTCAAAGTCGGGGCGGCGGGTCTGTGCCGCACCGATCTGCACATCATCGAAGGCGTGTGGAAGGATATCATGGATGAGGGCGGCAACCTGTTACCCTATATCATGGGTCATGAGAATGCTGGCTGGGTCGAGGATGTTGGCTCCAACGTCACCTCGGTCAAGCCGGGCGACACGGTGATCTGCCACCCGCACCGGACCTGCGGCATCTGTCTGAACTGCCGTTATGGGGAGGATATGCATTGCGAAAACAGCCTCTTCCCCGGTCTGGGGCTGGATGGTGGCTTTGCGGAGTACTTTTTGACTTCTGAGCGGTCATTGATCAAGCTGAACCCCAACGTCACGCCGCTGGATGTGGCACCGATGGCCGATGCGGGGATCACGGCCTACCGGGCCGCCAAGAAAGCTGCGAAGATCCTGCGGCCGGGGGCCTATTGCGTGATCGTCGGCGTGGGCGGGTTGGGGCATATCGCGCTGCAATGCCTGCACGAAATCTCGGGCTGTCGGATCATTGCGGTGGACCGGGAGCCTGCCGCGCGCGCGCTCTGCAAGGAGTTGGGGGCGGATTTCATTCTCGATGGCGGACCGAACGTCGTGGAAGAGATAATGCAGATCACCGGTGGTGGCGCGCAGGTCGTCTTGGATTTCGTCGGCGAGTTGGGAGTCGAGAATACCTGCTGGAAAATGCTGCGTCAGGGCGGTCAGCTGTTCATGATCGGCTATGGCGGCAAGATCGAAGTGCCGACCGTCAATCTTGTGGTCAACGAGATGAACATCGGCGGTAGTCTGGTCGGCAATTACACCGAGCTGGTGGAGCTGATGGAGCTGCACGCTGATGGCAAGGTGAAGATGCATTACACCGAATACAGGCTGTCGGACATCAACGTGGCGCTGGCCGATTTTAAGAACCGCAAATTCACCGGGCGCGGAGTGATCGTGCCCTAAACCTGTCGTGGATCACCTTAAGAAGGAACAGATCATGAGCATTACGGCACCCACCAGAGACGTCACCTTGGCCACGCCTGCAGCAAGTTGCTACCGACTGATCTATCGCAGCCACAGCCTGTTGCCGCCATCCGGGAAATCTGGCGGCAATGAAGGGCTGGCGGACATCCTGCTCGTTGCGAGGGCCAAGAACGTGGCGCTGGGGGTGACCGGGGCGCTGATGCTCTACGACGATTGGTTCGCGCAGGTTCTGGAAGGCCCCAAGGACATCGTCGAGGGCCTATTCGCGCGGATCAGAGCCGACTCGCGCCACGACGCCGTGCGTCTGGATTTTGCGGGAAAGGTCGGCAAGCCGCTGTTTCAGAAATGGGCCATGGCGATTGTGGCCGAACATAACGAACCCGATGCGCCCCTGGTGGCCACGACCGGGGGGCTGGCGCAAGGCGCGCCGTGGAAAGTGTCTTTGGAGCAGGAAGCTGTCCTGACCCGGTTGCGGGAACTTACGCGGGGATACGGGCGCGGATCATAGCGTTCCGAGCGCGTCGGCGAAGCTTGTCATTCTGGCAACCTTTGGATCGGACGCGACGAGGATCGCGGTTCTCCGTCCGCCAGATGTCATGTGGGAGGCCCTGATGGCCAAAGCCATTCATTCAATGATCCGTGTTCTGGATGAGCAGAGGTCGGTCCGGTTTTATGAGACTGCCTTTGGTTTGACCGTCGCCGACCGTCTTGCGTTCGACGGGTTCACTCTCCTCTACATGAGCAATCGGGAAGCCGGATTTGAGCTGGAACTGACCATAAACAAGGGGCGCGTCGAGGCCTATGACCTTGGTGACGGCTATGGCCATCTTGCATTTTGCGTTGATGACTTGGATGCCGAACATGCCCGATTGACCGATGCGGACCATGTGCCCCGCGCGATCGTGGACTTAAAGCGGGACGGCAGTTTGCTTGCGCGGTTCTTCTTTGTCGGCGATCCGGACGGATACCAGATTGAAGTGCTTCAAAGACACGGTCGATTTAGGTGACAGGCTATCGGGTGGGGGTGGTCTTGCGCGCGGAGCGTCCCTGTTGCGGTTCACACGCATTTTGAATTTCGAACTTAAGCAAAATGACGTTGGCTAGGTGTCACATCCCGGAAGGTCATATGGCTGTTTCTTGAACAGCTTGTCTTATGAAGGTCCCAGCTTTTGTGCGAAACAAGAGCCACAGACAAGCATTTTGAAATGCTTGTCTGTGGTGGTGGTTGGATCGTTTAGAGCTTGGTCTTTGAGGACCGTATCAGAGTAAGATCAACCACCACCTTCGCCACAGGCCTGAACGGATACAGAGCGGCACGAAGCCCTCTAGGACAAGCATAGGATATGACGAAGATGCCGGATGATACCATTGGTATAGATATTTCCAAAGCCACTTTAGACATTCACCGGCTGAGCGACGGGAAGATGATGTCGTTTAGCAATTGCCCTGCAGGATTTAAGGCGCTTTCCAAGTTCTGCGCAAAGACGTCAGTAACACGCGTTGTTTATGAAGCAACAGGCGCTTACCACAGCAGGCTAGAACGGGCCTTGGGTGCGCATTTACCATTGGTAAAGGTGAACCCTTTGCAGGCGCGCCGATTTGCACAAGCACAAGGCATGCGCGCAAAGACCGACGCCGTTGATGCAAAAATGCTGGCCGTCATGGGGGATACTTTTGTATTAAAACCAGATGAGCCAGCTACAAAAATACAGCATGATCTTAGGGAGTTACGCGCATTTCGTTCAGGGTTGGTCAAAGACCGCACCCGTATCATGAGTCGTCTGAAAACCCAAACCCTGCCCATCACTTGCCGTCAAAGCAAAACCCGCTTGGCTCAAGTTGATAAGAACATCGCCGAAGTTGATACTGAAGTTGACCGTCTGATAAATTCCAATGACACGCTGGCGAACTCAATGAAAATTCTCCGCTCAATTCCTGGCATTGGTGCGGTCTGTGCTTCAACCATTCTCATAGAGATGCCTGAAATCGGGAGTATGGACCGAAAGCAGGTGGCTTGTTTAACTGGAGTAGCGCCGATGACACGGCAATCTGGACAATGGCGAGGGAAATCATTCATTCAGGGTGGTCGCAAAGTAGTGAGGGACGCCCTCTACATGCCAGCCTTGGTCGCGATGAGATTCAACCCTGACCTCAAGGCGAAATATCAAGCCATGATTAAAGCTGGAAAGCCACCAAAAGTCGCCCTTACTGCGCTCATGCGAAAGCTGATTGAACTCGCCAACGCCCTCATCAAAGCAAA
>Ga0222707_1000286_pt1 | contig 16787 bp, 19 predicted proteins | sample AntAcemetage1574_FD_179831 | JGI IMG/M metagenome (GOLD analysis project Ga0222707, IMG submission 179831) | Saline water microbial communities from Ace Lake, Antarctica - #1574 | ecosystem: Environmental > Aquatic > Non-marine Saline and Alkaline > Saline | place: Antarctica: Ace Lake...
CACCGGGATTACGCCAAACTGGATGCCCGGAGCAGTGCCGCGCTGCGTGCCCGTCGACATCAAGCGCAACCGCCATGGCGATCACGCCGTCAGCATAGTTGTCGGGACAGAAAAGGTAATGGTCAGCGGCAAATGGCGGACAATCGAAGTACGCGCCTGTCCGGTGAACTGGCGACCACATCCAGAACAGATCGCATCAGCGCGGCGCGGCTATGAGGATTGGTGGCAGGCGCTGGATTGGGTGCGGGATGGGCTGGTGGCAGGCGGGATGCTACGGGAGATGGAAGTGACGGCGGTGATGCCGAAGGTGCGGCCGTGGGGGCGACAGATTGGTCAAGAGGCGGGAACTGGAGTTTCGCTGCAGATTGCACCGAGGTCTGCCTGACATACCGTCTGCTGGTCCAGCTATGAAAGGCCCTGCGGTCAGTAAGAATCGTCTTCCGACCCGTGGGGTAGGATTGCGACCAACGAACATTTGCCATGACAATGCCCGATGGACTACATATTCTAATTATATCAGAAAAATAGCCGGTCACGTGCTCACCATGAAGCAAGTGATCTCTTAGGATTACGTAGGGGAATACCGCAGTGGAAGAAATAATTGAATACCACGCGGGGCTCATGGCCGATTTCAATGCGGTCGCCGACGAAAGCTCTGTAGCCGTCGATGAGACCTTTTTCGAACGTATGGCCAACCGCCTCGAAATGGAGGGCGAGATCGTGACTGCCGACTGGGTCGGCTTCTCGGACAGGAGTTCAGGAAAGCCGGTCCGGATCGATGCGATTGGCGGCGACCCGCGAGAATCTGAGGGCGTCCTGAGCGTGATCGTCAGCGACTTTCATGCCGATGCCACTCCGGCGAAAATCAATGCGGCAGACGCAAAAAAGTCCTTTGGAAGCTTGATCAACTTTGTGGCAGCATCACGTCGCGCCGCTTTCCGTTCCGATCTGATGGAGGGATCATCAGAGGCAGGCGCGGCATCCTTGATCACATCCGCTTGGTCATCCGTCACCAAGGTGAAACTCATCCTGATGACCAACGCCATCTACAGTGCCCGGACGGACGCCGTCCTTGCTGGGAAGATAGCGGATGTGCCGGTCACCTATAACGTCTGGGACCTTTCTAGATTTCACCGCTTCGAAACCTCGGGTCACGCCCGAGAGAAGATCGTCGTCAATTTCCGGGATGACTTTGGCGCGGCCCTTCCTGCGCTGGCCGCGTCCAATAGCGGTGACAAGCTCGACAGCTACCTGATCGTGATGGGCGGGGCTCAGCTCGCCAAGATCTATGACAAATGGGGCGCGCGGCTTCTCGAGTCGAATGTGCGGAGCTTTCTTCAGGCCCGCGGAGCCGTCAACAGGGGCATCCGGGACACTATCAAGGATGAACCGGAGATGTTCTTCAGCTACAACAACGGATTGTCCGCCACAGCGGATGAGGTCGAGGTTGTGAGGTCTGAGAACGGGATGCAGATCGTCACAGCCACCAATCTGCAGATCGTGAACGGGGGACAGACAACGGCGTCACTCCACGCCGCCCTGTCCGCGTCACCGGAAACACTCGAGAATATCCATGTCCAGTTGAAGCTGACAGTCGTGCCAAACGAGGTCTCTGAAGAGATTGTGCCATTCATATCAAAATACGCCAACAGCCAGAACAAGGTCAGCGCTGCCGATTTCTTTTCGAACCATCCCTTTCACATGCGGATAGAAGAGTTTTCACGCCGCGTCCTGGCACCCGCCGCGGAGGGCACGAACAAGGAAACGAAGTGGTTTTATGAGCGGGCAAGAGGGCAGTATCTGGTCGAGCGGGCCAAGAAATCTCCGGCAGAGCGTCGGAGGTTCGATATCGAGAATCCGAAGTCCCAGTATTTCGTGAAGACCGATCTTGCCAAAGTCGAGATGAGCTTCCGGATGCAGCCTGATACCGTGAGCAAGGGGGCCCAGAAGAATTTCGGGACGTTTGCCCAAACCGTTGGAAGCGAGTGGTCCCGCAGCGATGGAAAATTCGATGAGACTTGGTTCAAGAGGCTTGTGGCGAAACTGATCGTGTTTCGCCATCTGGAGAAGGTCGTGCCGAAGCAGCCGTGGTATCCCGGTGGTTACCGGGCCAACATCATCACCTATGCGATAGCCAAGGTCGTCTTGGACGCACATGAAGCCGAGAAGCTGCTAGACTTGGATTCGGTCTGGCGGGCGCAGTCCGTCCCGAGGGCATTGAACGACACTCTCCTCATGGCAGCAGAAGTGGCGACGACGGTCATTACCGCGCCTGAGGCGGGCGTGAACAACATTACGGAATGGGGGAAAAAGCAGGCCTGCTGGGCCGCAGTTGAGCGCGCAGATGTCGAATATGGAGATGATTTCGGAGATTGCGTTGTAGCCCCTGAAGAAGCACAATCCACGCAGCGCGATGACCGTCGCAATACGTCGATGGATGCAGAAATAACTGCCCAGCAGAACGTGATTTCAGTCGGGGCGCCATTTTGGTCGAGGCTCAGGGATTGGGGGCGGGCGAACCGGAAATTCAGCCCGACCGAGGACGGCATCCTCAGGACCTGCAGCCTGTTGCCAGGCCGCATTCCGTCCGGGCGGCAGTCTGTGATTGCTGAACAGATCATGTTGCGAGCGCGTGAGGAAGGCTATGTCGACGAAGCAGATTCACACCGGATCAAGATATCGGCGATCTCACGGCCCCATTGATCCGTCTGGTCAGTGGATTCGCCGCCATCCGGACAAGCGGATCCGAACGCCATCTTCCTCGCTCTGGTCCTTAGGATTGGGACGAATTATCCCGATTGAATAACGCATTTTGTCAGACATCAGGGAAATCCTGAATTCGTCGCCCTCACGAGCGCCGGTGTCACGAAACCATTTGGTCATATGCGTCACCCGGAACTCGTTTCGCGTTCCTTTTTCGTCGTGTAACTTGTTGTTGTAATAGACGAACCTGAAACGGAGAGGCTGATCGGCATCATCGACACAATCCAGCCACGCATCAGGGTTTTTGATTTCCGGATCAAGTCCGGGCAGGATCGCAAGCAGCTGTGTTTCACCCTTGGGAATCAGGATGCCGCCCTGATGTCCACCAGTCGTTCCTACATCATTGGCGCTCAGCACCTTACTGAACACATCCCCAGTCATGATTTCACCGGCAGGATGGACAGCGCCCGCTTCAGGTCGTCCGCATCGCGTGTGGATACAGGAACCGTCTCATTTGCAAGATCACTCTTCCATGCAGATCTTTCGATCATGATTTCCTCCACAGTATCTTTGTAAAACAGGCGATAAACGGTGACTGGCTGCGTTTGCCCGCGGCGGTGGGCCCGTGCGCTCGCCTGCGCCTCCACAGCTGGGTTCCAGACCGGTGTGAAATGGATCACGACGGTGGCGGCCGTGATGTTCAGACCGGCACCGGCCGCCTTTGGATTGAGGACGAGACATGCGGCCCCATCATGTTCGGCAAACATTTCAACGATCGGTTGCCGATCTTCTTGAGGCGTGGATCCGTTAATGGCTCCCCAGTGGACACCAGGCAAGTCAGCACAGACCTCCTTCAGAAGGTCTCCAATACGGTTGAACAGCGCGAACACGATGACCTTTCGACCATTCGCAAAAGACTCGCGGAGTAGGGCCGAGATGCGTTCCATTTTTGGCGTTACGAGCGGCATGCTGGAGGCGGGGATGATATCGGCTTCTTCTTCAGCGTCGGCATTTTGTCGTAGCCATGGATGTGCGCAAAGGAGTTGAAGCTGAAGCGTTGCCACGAGGGCCCCGGCAACGGGGTATTTCGCAAGGGTAGTATCCCGAACTTCTCTATAGTGATCGATGAGACGATCATCGAGCTCAAGCGGTATGTCGATGTCCATCCGTTCCGGCAGGTCTGAAGCGACATCGGCAACACGTCGTTTCAGAATGATGGGATCGGTCAGGCTACCGAGCCTCTGACCCGCTTCGACACTGTCCGGGAACTCAGCCTCGAACTCGCTCTGGGTGCCGAGAAGCCCCGGTATCGCAAAGTCGGTAAGCGACCACAGATCAAGAAGTGTATTCTCTACAGGAGTTCCTGTCATGGGAATTGAGCGCTTTCGAGGGATTGTGACGATGGCCTGTCGGCGGTTGGAGGAAGGATTCTTGATAGCCTGAGCCTCGTCGCAGATTAGCCACGACCATTCGAGACCGGAGAAGATAGAGATGTCGTTGACCATCGTGTCATAGGTTGTGATCACCACCTGCGACCGTTGGAGGCCACTGGAGACGCCCGTTCGATGACTTCCGCGATGCACGGTAGTCTGGAGACTTGGGCCAAAGCGTTCAATCTCTCTGACCCAGTTGGCGATCAGGCTTGTTGGACAGATTATGAGCGCCGGGCTTGATTGATCAGGAGTGTCCATGAGGAGCAGCGCTATGATCTGGATCGTTTTTCCCAATCCCATCTCGTCCGCCAGAACGACACCCCCGGTCCTTCCAACAGTGTCCCACATCCACTGGACGCCGCGGGCTTGGTAGGGAAATAGATCGGCCCGGAGCCCCCTCGGGGCAACCGGGTTGGTCTCCCGGTCTGCAGCATCCCGTCCTGCAATCAGGACAGTTGCGGAAGCAACCGTGGACATCCGCTCGTCGACCGTTCTCAGCAGCCTGATTGCCACGCTGAAAGGAAGGTCTCCCGGGTCCACATCCCCCAGCATATTCCGGAAGAGGTCAGGTGCATCTTTTGGAAGGGGCCGCAAAACGGTGCCGTCGACAACCCATGCGTGATCGTCAGTCGGAGCCCTGAATTCATTTCTCAGTCCGCGGATCGTCCTGATACCGCCAAGGCTGGCTAAGACTTGGTCATCTTTCCGGTCCAGCAGAATGATAGGTTCCAGCAACCGTTCCGACAGGGAGTGACCGGCAGGTATTCGGTCGCGCACTCCTTCAAACGTAGTTGGCATGGCAGCGTAATCAGGCACCTGCGTCCTCCATGCACTGTCGGAGTTCAGAAATATTTAGGGGAATCGGACGTCTGGTGTGAACTGCCCGATGACAGTTCGGACACAGCGGGATCAGATCACATGCCGGATCGTAGGGGCGTGGTTCCGCAAGATTGGCGAGGGGTTCAAGATGATGCACTTCCACGATCCCGCCCCCCACACCGTAAACTTGGCGAGGATCGATGCCACAGGCCGCGCATCTGTCGCCATGAAGCCGAATACATAGCAGCCGGTTTCGCGGATTTCGTTCCCGGCGCTTCACGGTGACGGGATGCACCGCGCCTTCATAGGCGGGCATCTCTTCGGCTATTTCGGTCTCCAGTATGTCATAGCCAATCAACTCGGCCATCGCCGCCATGACCGGAACGATGACCCCCTGACATGTGCGCCGAACGGCTTCGTCCGTATCTGGACCATCGACATGCCTGACGACTGCCTGAAGTTGAAAGCTTCCACTGGCGACAGTCCAGTCAGCCAAGTCTTGCTCATGGATCGAGACCTCATGCTCCGGACTTATCGACGATATCAGCGCTCGTGCCAGCCGCTGATTCTCGACGGGTGCCTGTCCCATCTGACGGATCATGGCACCCGAGAAATTTCCGAACGTCAGCCGCACGCGATGCGACTTAAGCCCATGGGGCTTGAGTTCGGCCACGGGCCCATGGCGTTCATCCAAGTCGGCAAACCACAGCCGCATGCCCGAGCGCAGCCCGTCCGTATCGACCGCCAATGCGATCTCAGCACCGGTGCCGGTGAGCAGTGCGTCCGCAATGAGCTGTCTTTTTGCCGCTATCATTACTCGTCGTCATCCTCAGACAGTTCTTCCGGTTCCGGATCGGGAAGGTTCCGAAGAAGCTTTCGTAGGTTTCCTGAAATCTCGGAGCGGATATCCTCGAATATCGGCTCGAGTTCTGCGTTGGTGTTATTCTGCTCGGCGACTGCGAATGCCCAGAGGAGTAGGTCCATCCCTTCTACCGCAAATCCGTTTCCAGCAGCCCGCTGGTAGATCTTCTGGTAGAAATCATGATGCTTGTTGAGGAGAACGGATGGCACGAAGCCATCTTCCGCCGCACTTCGGAAAGCCGGTTGCCAGAGGTCACCGTTATGAATGGTTTCCACAGCGTCAACATAGACAGATCCGGCCTCTACGTTCGACTGGACAGGTGCCTTGATACGGATCATCGCACCGAGGTTATTGGTCACCTCTGCTGTCTGGTCTATGGTATCCGCAGAGTTGACGGTGGCGGTTGCGGCGTTGGTCGTAGATGCGATATTCTTGTTTGAACTGCTGTGGTCAACAGTGTTGGTGCCGTTGGCAGCCGAACGGTTCGTGCGGCGATATCTGTTCCCAGCTTCGCGGTAGATCGGCTGCAAAAGTGTTTTCAGTCCATCCTCGAGATCGGGATGGAAAAGGATACGCGATTTCTTCACGTCCACCCTGAACGCGTCATCTAGGTCGTGGCCAAAATCGAACTCGATCCGCAGCAGTGACGTGTGCGGTTCCGGTGTTCCAAAGACGTCCATCCAGCCGCCGTCCTGTATCAAACGGCCTTCGCGATAGACATAAAAGCCTTGGGCGCGGTTCGAAATCCGCGCGAATTCACGTTCCTCGTCCTTGGACATGTCCCGACGGTGCGGGAGAATCCATGCCCGGATTGATGCCGTTTCTTCACTCCCATCCGGCATCTCGATGACAAGCTTTTGCTTTTTCTCGGGCAGGACCTGATCGGACCGTTTTGGATAGAACGGGTTCCATGGAACGACCGGACTGTCGTTCACCATGACCTCCACATTGCGCTCGCGGGAATCGGTCTTGTCGGTGAACCGATGGAAGATCAGGGAAAGATGTTGGCCAAGGGTATCTGCGAGACGCTTGATCGCGGCCTGTTCCTTGGTGCTTCCTGGCTCAAAGTCCTTCGAGAGGATCCGGTCACAGTTCTCCCAGACGACAAGTGTCCCCGTTTCGCCACACAGCTCCTCGAACATCTCCTCCTCATCGGTCGAGACGGGTTCGCTGAGCATCTCCCACTTCTTGACACGTTCCACATGTTCGAGGTCCCAGGACAGCTTTGCAAAGGGCTGATCCGGTGCTTTCCGGGACACGAGTGAGAATTTTTTACAGACGGAGCTTGAGGCAGTTTTCAGACCAAGGCCGAATTTGCCAAGACTTTCCGGGTTCTCTCGAACAGGAGCACCATAGCGCATGGCGGCGTGAACCCCAGCTGCGTCCATGCCTTCGCCATCGTCGCCGAAATAGACAACCTTGCGACCGGTTTCGTGAAGAACAATAAGGATGTTGACATAACTGGCCTTCGCCGCGATCGAGTTATCCACAATATCGGCCGCAGCGGTCTTTACGTTATAACCCGTATCTCGCAACCCGAAAATGAGACGAGAGGCATCTGGTTCGTTGATAAGGTCGCTCATGTGGTCTCCGGTTCCATTCCTGCGGATGCGCCAGTATGTTCGGCGATCTCATCCCTTTTTTCGTTGCCGGACATCCATCCTGCGATTTTATCGACCAGTTCTTCGGTCTGACAGTTTCGGGTAGCATACTCCCAGATCACTGAGACCCGCCAGCCTAGGTCAACGAGCTGGTCAACCTGTCTTGCATCCCGGGCCCGGTTCTTCTGAATCTTGGTCTCCCAGAATTCGGGGTTTGACCGAGGAAGCCTGAGGTGCCGACACCCTTGGTGCCCGTGCCAGAAGCATCCATGGACCAAGATCACCACATTGTGCCGCGGAAGGGCAATGTCGGGTTTCCCTAGCAGGTCATTACGGTGGAGACGGTAGCGAAGTCCACGCCGATGAAGGCCATGCCTGATCTTCAGTTCTGGTTTGGTATTCTTGGTTCCGATCCGCGACATCATTTCGGGCCGAGTCATCGGCGTCTTTTCAGGCATTGATGCTTCTCCTCGACCGAAGGGCGACTGTGTTGATGATCCACGGGGCCATGGCCTCGGCAATTGCAATCGCTACAGGTGCTGAAACGGCATTTCCGAATTGCCGGTATGCCTGAGTGTCCGAAACGATAATCTTCCAAGGACGATTGGAGCCTGGCTGGTCAAACCCCATCAGCCTTGCACATTCCCTTGGCGTCAGACGTCGTGGAATGCCGTCGCCCTGCGCGATCAGAATCTCACTGCCATCCTTGTAGTAGCGCGCACTTAGAGTCCTGGCGACGCTATTCGGACCGCAGAGTCCAAACCCGAAACCATTGCCCGCGGCTTTGTGCTTTGCCGCATAGGCTTGGAGATACTTCCACAGGTTCGGAGTGAGCGTGTATTTAGGGGCCACGATCGCCAACGGCCCACACGTAAACGGATCCTCGACAATCTCCGTCCCATCTCCGGGGTGAAGGATACTGGACAGACGAGGATTCGGTCCGAGCGGAACGACAACGTCATCCAGTGAAAACCGCGTGGGAGCGTCCCGACGGAAGCCGGTAATGAAAATCCGCTCGCGATGCTGTGGAACCCAGCTTCGCGCATCAATGACCTTGTGATCGACCTCATAGCCCAGCTCATCAAGGGCATGGAGGATCACCCTGAACGTATTCCCCTTGTCATGGGACAGCAGATTTTTGACATTCTCTAGCAGAAATGCTTTCGGACGATGGTGGCGCAGGATCCTGACAACATCGAAAAACAGCGTGCCCTGCGTTTCATCCGCGAAACCATGCGCCCGTCCAAGAGAGTTCTTCTTACTAACACCCGCGATGGAGAAGGGCTGACAGGGGAACCCCGCAAGCAAGACATCATGCGCAGGAATATCGGCCTCATTGATCGCGGTGATGTCACCATTGATTGGATGGTCGCCCTCGAAATTTGCGCGATACGTTTCCTGCGAAAACTTGTTCCACTCACTCGTGAATACACATTGTCCACCGGAGCGTTCGAACCCGATCCTCAACCCGCCAATTCCGGCGAAAAGGTCGACAAAGCGGAAAGCAGGGCCACTGGCAGTCATTGATATCGCTCCTTCAGCGCAGTTGCGCAAAATTCATAGTCTTGTGGTCACGGCTGCCCATGACACCTTGCGTAGAGGTTGTGCGCTCTGGTCGAAAATGTCCAGGCACAAAGCTTCGCGCCATGACCGTAGATAACCGGTATTTTGTGCACAACTGGTTGAGAGTTGAAATTCGGTATAAGAGCGATACTTGAGAACTTTCACGTTGGTGACGCTTACGCAAGCCCTTTGGTTGGACGTCTTTCCCAACGACAGGCTCGTCTTCGGCTAGATGGCTGACCGATGTTAAAGGTCTTTGCACCGTGCCGCACCTGCCATTAGTCGCGGATAGCACGGGAGGCTGGTGTGGGCCGGGAGTGACACGCCCCCCCTGGCATGGTTCCTCCCCAGCCTGATCCGTATACGGGGGGGCTTAGCGCGCCATTTCGCTAGCGCGTGGCTTTTTCACCGGGGAATCCACTTGGAAGCCACCCTGGATTGGCTCGAGATAAAAGTGACTCATTATCAAGGTGTTGGCGCACGCAACCGTTGGCCGATAGGTGGATTTTAGTATCTTAGTCAAGAATCCACCTTAGCCAGAATCCATCCAGCTTAGCCAGCTTGGGAAGCCGCCCCAGCAGTGGTGTTTTTGGGTTGCAGCAGAACACGTTGATTCAACACGCAAAAAGAGTTTGACATTTCTAGCCCCCTTGACGTACCCCTTGATCATCGAAGAATTGCGCCCGAAGGATAACCCTTGCGGGCGCTTTTTATTTTCCTGACATCGCGGATCCTTTTCTGGTCGCCGGTCATACCGGCGTGAGCATCGGTATGTCGCCCCTGCCCTAAATGAGAGCCGTCCATGGACCTCGTCTTTGCGCCTAGCCAGATCGAGACCTGGCCGATTGCCCGGCTGCGCCCCTATGTGCGCAATGCCAAGATGCACAGCGACGACCAGGTGGCCAAGATCGCCGCCAGCATGGCCAAGTTCGGCTGGACCGTGCCCTGCATGGTGGCTGATGATGGCGAGTTGATCGCGGGCCATGGCCGGGTACTGGCAGCGACGATGCTGGGGCTGACCGAGGTGCCGGTGATCAGGCTGGGCCATCTGGATGAGGCTGAACGCCGCGCATATCGCATCGCCGACAACAAGCTAACCGAGATGGGCGAATGGGACGAGGCGATGCTGCGCGACGAGATCGCAGGGCTGCTGGCTGAGGATTTCGACCTGTCACTGCTGGGGATCAGCGATGATGAACTTGACGCGTTGCTGCAGGACCCCGATGCGCTGGGCGCAGATGGCCCCGTCGAGGGTGAAGATGATGTACCAGAACTGCCGCTGACGCCGGTGTCGGTTCCGGGCGATATCTGGCAGCTGGGTGCGCATCGTTTGATCTGCGGCGACAGCACCAGCGCAGATGTGGTCGGACGGCTTCTTGGCGATGTGAAGCCACAGCTGATGGTTACTGACCCGCCTTACGGTGTGGAATACGATCCTGGGTGGCGCAATAAAGCAGGTGCTGCAGCGACCAAACGCACCGGCAAAGTGCTGAACGACGATCGCGCTGACTGGCGCGAGGCGTGGTCACTGTTCCCAGGTGACGTTGCTTATGTCTGGCATGGTGCGCTGCATGCTGCGACCGTGGCCGAAAGCCTCACGGTGACAGGCTTCAATATCCGCTCGCAGATTATCTGGGCCAAGGACAGGCTAGTGCTGAGCCGCGGCGATTATCATTGGCAGCACGAGCCCTGCTGGTATGCCGTTCGCGCCAAGGGCAAAGGCCACTGGGCGGGCGATCGCAAACAGACGACGCTGTGGCAGATTGCAAACAAGGATCAGGATGCGGACACTGTGCACGGCACACAGAAACCGGTGGAATGCATGCGTCGCCCGATCCTGAACAATTCAAGCCCCGGACAGGCCATCTATGAGCCGTTCATGGGATCCGGCACCACGCTGATCGCAGCGGAGACTACGGGCCGCGGGTGCTTCGGGGTCGAGTTGAACCCGGCCTATGTCGATGTGGCCATCGAGCGCTGGCAACAATTCACGGGGGTTGATGCTGTCTTGGTGGAAACGGGCGAACCGTTCAGCGCCCTGAAGGCAAAGCGGTTGGCCGCATGAGCCAGTCTCGACGTCTCTCCATGTTCGAGGCAGTCACGAATGTCGTGGTGGGATACGCGCTGGCGGTGATCACCCAGATCATGTTGTTCCCATTGTTTGGGCTGTTAGTCAGCCTTGGTGACAACCTTGCGATTGGCGCAGCGTTTACCGGGATTTCACTAATCCGTAGCTATGCGCTGCGACGTTTGTTCGAACGGCTGCGATAACGGCGCGGATCACCTGCTGGGAAGCGTGTATACCGTGCCGCGGCCCTGTATCTTTTCTGAAGCGACCGGCAGGCTCAGCTTCTTTTTGAGAGCGCCAGAGATGACGCCACGTGTTGTGTGAACCAACCAGCCCGTCAATTCGACAATCTCGGCGATGCTTGCCCCTTCAGGGCGCTGTAAAAGCGCAATGACCGCTGCCTGTTTGGTGCCGCTACGCGGTGTTGGCGGCTTGGCAATGGAGGCATCGGCGGCATGCTGGCGGACAGCCGCCATGGTTTTTACAACCACTGGCTCGATCCCGACCGCCAGCATCCCTGCGTCGGTCACCACCAGCGTGGTGCCATGGCCATCGCCGGTTTCGCGCCAGAGCGGCTCGCCCTTGCGCATGTCGGCATCGACTTCTTCGAGCCAGCCCCGCGCGATCATGTTGGACACGGACATCTTGGCGGCAGCTCCGTGCAACCCCTCTGGCAAGGGCATCGCCAGATTGTCAGGGCGGTTCGCCGCACAGCTAAGGATAAGGATCTGGGTATCAGTGAGTTTGGGCATCTGAGCCTCCTGTCTTGATTGGGGGAATTCGGTGTTGCGTTCAGTCAGTCTCAGCCATGGCGGCGGTGAAGGGGAAGTGCTGAACCCAGCCTGTCAGGTAGGGCAGCCCTGTGGGGATCCCCTCCTCACGCTCGGTCTTGCGGCTGATGCGCCAGTCCTGCCAGCGACGGATCGCGGATGTGATGGCCGTCTCACAATCGATGTCGCAGCCCATCATGTTGCCGATGACGTCATCGGCAAAGTGGCGGCCCATCCGGCTATCGAGAAAGTCGCGAATGCCGATCATCTCGTCCTCGCTATCAGCGCGGATGGCAGCTGCGATCATGCTTGAGGCCAGCACCCAGACCTCCGCGCTGCGGCGGTCGCGCACCGGGCAAACGGTCATGGTGCCAAAGAAACCGTACGCCTCGTTGTAGCTGGGTAAAATGGCTGAAGCGGTCATCGGCCGGCCTTCCACTCAACCCAGCGGCCTTGCGCGAACACATAGGCGTGACAGAAGTCGCAGCGCGGTTCGGGATAGATCACCGGCGCGCGGGGCGGATCGAAACAATCGAGCGCGTCAGTGCTGACGTGGCGGATTTCACGGGCGGCAAGAATGTCCTCCGGCGTCCATTTGGCCAGCGCTGGCAGCATGTGGGAGGGGTAGCCGTCGAAGTGGCAGTATATTTGAGCCCATTGGCTTGGGCCGGTTTGGATGGCGATTTGTGCGCGGGTGCTCATCGTCCGTCCTCCGTCAAATCAGCTTCAGGTCGGCCAGCACCGCGCAGGCAGCAGCAAGCTGGACGGTCGGCAGTTCGATCTTGATGTGGCTGATCACGTCCGAAGCCTCGGTGGTGATCCCGTCTTCACGCAGCGCTGTCTCGATGGCCGCGGCGATGGCGTCAGGGCGGCTGCGGTCGAAATGGTCCGGCAGTGCGACGTGGTCGATGCGAATGGTTGTGGTGGCGGTCATGGTCGGGCCTCTCAATTTTGCTGGTCGATCATGGCAAGAATGGCGATCGCCACCCCGCCGAGGTATTCGCTGCGGCGAAACACGATGTCGTCGATCTCGCCGGCGCTGGTGATAGTGGGATCGACTGCCAGGCTGTCTGCCATGTGCGGCAGGATGCGGCGGGTCTCAGTGTTGTAGCGTTCTGCAATGGTCATGGTTTTGTCTCCGGTCAGGCGTGTTTGCGTGAGACCAGAATCGCTCTATCGCGAAGTGTAATCAACTCAATTAGATCGTTATTCCTGTTTATTTCCAATATGTTGAAGGCAAACCAAACGCCATGGAAGGACTGTCAGAACGCGCCTATGCAGAACACTCCGGCCTCTCGCGTGGGGCCGTGCAGAAGGCCCGCAAGAACGGGCGGTTGGTGCTGTTTGCAGACGGGTCGATCAATGGGGCAGCATCAGATGTACGCTGCGGCGAGATGACAGATCCCGATCAGCAGCTTCGGTCACGGGGTGGTTTGCGTGCTGGGGGTGATGGTGAAGCGGTCGGGGGCGGCAGCGTCTCCGGTTCCGGCGACAGCACATCCTATCTGAAGGCGCGCACAGCGCTGACGATCTACCAGGCGCAGGAGCGGCAACTATCGATCCAGCGCAAGAAAGGCGTGCTGGTGGACCGCGCACGGGCGGAAACGCTGGTGTTTCGCCTAGCGCGCCAGGAGCGCGATACTTGGATCACTTGGCCCACCCGCGTATCCGCCCTGATGGCCGCGCAATTATCCGCAGAGATGGAGAAGGTGTCGGGGGTGCCCGTGACAATCGAGACTGCGATCCTGCAAAGGGTGCTGGAAACCCATGTCCGAGAGCAGCTCAACGCCCTTGCCGACCTCAGGGTCTCGCTTGAATGAAGGAGGTCGTGATACTGATCTAACCGAGGGCCTTGATCTCGGCTTTGACGGCGCCGAGGACATCCTGCGTGTCTGGCGCCGTGGCTTACGGCCCGATCCGGATCTGACGGTGTCGCAATGGGCGGATGCGCATCGCAAGCTGTCATCGCGGGCAAGCGCCGAACCCGGGCAGTACCGCACATCTCGGACGCCCTATCTGCGCGCGATCATGGATGCACTCTCGCCCGGGCATCCAGCGCAGCGGGTTACATTTATGAAGGCCGCGCAGGTTGGGGCCACGGAGGCAGGTAATAACTGGATCGGCTTTGTGATCCACCACGCGCCAGGGCCCATGCTGGCCGTGCTGCCCACAGTCGAGATGGCCAAGCGCACATCGCGCGGCCGGATTGATCCGCTGATTGAGGACAGCCCCGCGCTGAAAGAGCGCGTCCAGCCGGCGCGGTCGCGCGATGCGGGCAATTCGATGCTGTCGAAGGAATTCCCTGGCGGCATCCTGGTGCTCACCGGGGCGAACTCGGCAACCGGCCTACGCTCGATGCCGGCACGCTATGTGTTTCTGGATGAGGTGGACGCCTATCCCGCCTCAGCCGACGAGGAAGGTGATCCGGTCAGCCTGGCCGAGGCGCGGACAACAACCTTCGCGCACCGGCGCAAGGTATTCATGGTCTCGACACCGACTATTCGCGGGTTGAGCAGGATCGAGCGGGAGTTTGAGGCCAGCGATCAGCGGCGGTATTTCGTACCCTGCCCGCATTGTGATGCAATGCAGTGGTTACAGTTCGAGCGGCTGCGCTGGGCCAAGGGGCAGCCGGAAACGGCGGCCTACCATTGCGAGGCCTGTGAGAAGCCCATCGCCGAACACCACAAGACGCAGATGCTCGAACGTGGTGAATGGCGGGCGACGACGGTTTCCGACAACCCGCATGCCATTGGCTTCCACCTCTCCGCACTCTATTCGCCGATCGGCTGGAAAAGCTGGGAGCAGATCGCGCGGGACTGGCTGGCAGCGCAAGGCTCGGACGAGATGCTGCGCGCTGCGCGCAACACGCTCTTGGGCGAGACATGGGTGGAGAGCGGTGAGGCCCCGGAATGGCAGCGGATTGCCGATCGGCGCGAGGTGTTTGCCGCGCAGGTGCCCATGGGTGGGCTATTCCTGACGGCGGGTGCGGACGTACAAAAAGACCGCATCGAGGTCGATGTCTGGGCTTGGGGCCGCGGGCTGGAAAGCTGGCTTGTCGATCACATCGTGATACCGGGCGGGCCGGATGATCCTGCCTGCTGGGATAAGCTGACAGCGTTACTGGCTCAGACATGGACGCATGAGAACGGTGCGATCATGACGTTGGCGAAGCTCGCAATCGACACCGGCTACGAGTCCGCCGCCGTCTACGCCTGGGCGCGCAAGCAGGGCATTGCGCAAGTCGCCCCCGTGAAAGGCTTGGAAGGCTTCAACCGCGCCACGCCGGTATCGGGGCCGACCTTTGTCGATGCCACGGTGAATGGACGCAAACTAAAGCGCGGAGCCCGGCTCTGGACGGTGGCCACCGCCACCTTCAAGGCAGAGACCTATCGGTATCTGCGTATCGAAAAGCCCTCGGACGAGGATAGGGCGCTGGGCGCGGCAATGCCCCCTGGTACGATCCACCTGCCCGACTGGGCTGACAGCGAATGGCTCAAGCAGCTGGTGGCCGAGCAGCTGATCACCGTGCGCAACAAGCGCGGCTTTGCCCGGCAGGAGTGGCAAAAGCTGCGCGAGCGGAATGAAGCGCTGGATACCCGCGTTTATGCGCGGGCTGCCGCGTGGATCCTTGGGGCAGATCGCTTCGACGAGCGCATGTGGCGGCAGCTGGAGAAGCAGGCGGGCGTGCAAACGGCAGCAATCACGCAAACCGCTGAGCCCGAAAAATCGACTGAACCGCAAGCCGGGCGCATCACCACGTCGCGGCGGCGTGGCTGGAAGATCAGCACGCCCAGATACATGGAGTGATCAGAAGCCAGAAAACACCATATCGAGGGCGCCTCGAATCTCGTAGTCGGAGGCGCGAAGATCGGCGACAGACCCACCCTTGAGCAGCGCCGACGGGATCGCAGCCATCTCAGCTGTATGAAGAACGTATGTTGAACCTTCTATCATGAAGACTGGCTCGAGGCGTCCAATGGCCTTTGGCCCTGAACCGGCTGGTATGAGGGGCGCCACCACGCGTGTACCGGTCTCGATAAGATCAGTCTGGAGGTCGAGGACAAATCGGCCACCAGCGATACGATAAACCTGAAACTGTGCCATCAGTCGATCTTCAGAACCTGAATATCCGACAAGGGCGTTCCATTCGCTTCGATCCAGGCACAACGCTCTGCGATGGCGGATGCATTCTCTTGAGCCCAGGCCTTTGCTTTTGCCAACCGGACGGCCTCGGCGACTGCGGCGTCACTGATGGCCGAAACATTGAGACCAAACTCCCGCGCGGCGGCCAGGTTGGCGGCCGTCAGGGTGATATTGGTGCGTAACTTTTCTGATGTGGCGTGCGGCATTGGGCTCTCCTGATACATACGAAACATACACACCCAAAATGTGCTAGACAAGTGAGTCCCATGACCCTCGATGACTTGAAATCCCGCCACAGCGCGCTGCTGGCTGCGCGCTACAGCGGCACACGATCAGTCAGCTATGACGGCAAGACCGTGACCTATGGCTCGGACGCAGAGCTTGCTGCAGCGGTAGGGGATATCGAGCGCCGTATCGCAAAGCTTGAGCGCGGCGCCGGGCGCATCTTGCGCCCCTATGCCGTGAAGGATCTGTGATGAACTGGCGGCAGCGTTTGGGCGCTTTCATCGGTGGGTTCGATGCTGGCCAGCATCACCGCCGCCTGCGCGGATTCCAGGCAACACGGGCCCATGTCAACGCGCTGATCGCAGCCTCTGGCCCCGACATCACCGCCCGCGCCCGCTGGCTGGTGCGCAATAACGGCTATGCGGTGAATGCCGTGGAAAGCTGGGCTGCTAATACCGTGGGCGATGGCATCAAGCCAATATCAAAAATCGGGGATGCGGTGCGCAAGGAAGAGCTGCAGCGTCTTTGGCTCGCCTGGACCGACGAGGCTGATGCGGAGGGGCTGACCGACTTCTATGGGTTGCAGCGCCGCGCCGCGCG
>Ga0222707_1000293_pt1 | contig 16495 bp, 22 predicted proteins | sample AntAcemetage1574_FD_179831 | JGI IMG/M metagenome (GOLD analysis project Ga0222707, IMG submission 179831) | Saline water microbial communities from Ace Lake, Antarctica - #1574 | ecosystem: Environmental > Aquatic > Non-marine Saline and Alkaline > Saline | place: Antarctica: Ace Lake...
GCTGACGCCGTAGGCATGGTTAGCGGGCCCTTGAGCCACGACGCTTGCCGCTCCGTCATCAGCCTCCGGATAGCGAAACCGGATCACATAGAAAGTCGGGTCGGACGCTTCTGTTACGTTGAAATAATAGCTGCGCCGGTTGGTATAGACGGTGATGTTGGAATGCGCGCCGCGCACCACAGGCTTGATGGCGAAGGCCTGACCGCCGGGGACGCTATCGAGCAGGAAGCCTTCGGTGTCGCCTGCGATAATGGAGCGGATGGTCTCGCCGGGGCCGAACTCGATGCTGGTGACATGGGTAAGGCTGGTACGGACCTGGTAGACTTCGCCATCCACGAATGTCGCCACGCGCACGCGCGCGTCATGGGCACCGCGGCGCGGTTGGACCTCGGCCAAACTGGCGCTGGCGCTGGTGATCAGCAAAATTGCAATCCAAACAACACGCATGGGCTACTCCTCAAGCCGATCCGAGCGGACCGCGTATTCTGTGACGGTGAAGCCGAAGGGGTTTTGCCAGACCTCATCGATCGAACGGCGTTCTTCGGGGCGGAAGGCAAACATCAGCGTTGCGGTGAACAGCCCGGTCTGGCTGCCCCGCGGGGAGCTGAGGCGCTTGCGCAACCGGACCTGGGCACGGTTTGCGCTGATCAGGGTGATCGAGAGGATCTCGACCTCGAGCCGCGCGTCCTCGCCGTAGGTGTCGGGCGGATAAGCCTCGCTGCCACTGGTCCAGAGTAAGCGTAGGCCTGCGGCAGCCGCCCCGTCTGAGTGCGACAGCACGCGCGCCACGCGCAGGTCATTGTCGAGCTGGTTATAGGTCTCACGGTCGATGACATAGCGAAACACCTGCGCCTCGATTATGGCTGGCCGCTCGGCAAGAGAGACGGCCTCGACGGCGGCATTGGGCAGGGCCATTCCGGTCTCGCTATCAAAAGGCACGATCATCGGAGCGGGGTCGACATCGAGGATGGCCACGAGAGCGGCCGCAAGACAGCCGAGCGCGCCAAAGCCCAGGCCAGCAAGCCCGAGCTTTTGCCAGAAGAGCTCACGACGCCGTGCGCCATAGATCAGCTCCTCTTCGATGACTTCGTGATCTTTTCCCATGATGTCGCTCACCGTCTCACCGCAAATCCGGCAAGGTGAAATCCATATACCGGCGCTCTTCGGCGAGCGTTGCGGCATCGGCGACCCCGGCCTGGCCCGCGCCGACGGTCTGGATCGCTTCGAGCTCCCACATGCGGGTCATGGCGATTGCGAGCTCTGCAGTGACGCGGGTGTTATGATCGACCGCTTCCTTGAGGGTCTCCATGTCCGGTATGAGATCGACCAGCTGGTCGACGCGCTCAAGCGATTGTGCGGCTTCCGCGTAGCTGTTCTGCGCGGCAGCTGACATCACAGCACCCGTGCTCGCGGTCGAGGCGATACGCTCAGCCCCTGGATTGCCGCTGGTGGCCATTGTTGACAGCGTGTCCTGATCGAAGCCTGCCTCTTCCAGCGCTTGGGTCATGCGGCCTTCCATCTCGGGGCCCGCATTGCCGATGAGCCCGGAGAAATCGCCGGTCTGGATCTGGGAAATTACGCCCAGAAGATCGCCGAATTCCTGATCGAGCAGCCCGTCGAGGTCGCCGCCCATGGCCATTTCGAGGATATCGGACGCGCCGGTGAGTGCTGCATAGGTGTCGTTGAGCGTATCGAGCTGGTCTTGGATGAGGTTGATCTGCTCGAGCGCCGCGTCGAGTTGATCGGACTGGATCCCGAAATCCTCCAGCATTTGTTGCAGCTGCCGGATCTCCTGGGCGATGTTGCGCGTGTCGATGGTGGGCACGCCCTGCGCAAACGCAGGCGGTACTGCCAGCATCGCGCAGGTGGCGACGGTGGTAAAAAACTGTCTTGCGGGATGCCTCATGGCAGAACCTCCAGATCAAAATGTAAAAACTGTTGCTCGCGCGCTTGGGCGGCTGCCATCGCGAGGGCTTGCGCGCTGAGGGGCCGTGTCCCTGCCGCCTTGAGGCGGGTACGAATGGCCATAAGCCTGGCAAGCTCGGCGCGGGCATACGTGTTGAGGGACATGGCGGCATGAATATCCTCGGTCTGTGCGATGCGGGTGATGATGTCCTGAATGCGCAGGGCGGCGGCGCGCACTGAGATCAGGGAATAGTCGCCATAAATGCCAGACCCATGGGCACTGAGGCTCATGGAGGCGTTCGCGAGCAGGACGGGATTAATGGTACCAAGTGCGTCGATGCCGCCTACGCGGGTGAGGTACAGATTATAGCGTTCGGGAATGACCTGGACGTAGTGCTGTGTTTCCGCAAAGGGCGGCACGCCACCGTAGCGCTGCACATTGCCAGGGCCTGCGTTGTAGGCGGCCAGGGCGTGGATGACGTTGCCGTCAAACATGTTCAGCATCTGTGCGAGGTAGCGCGCGCCACCAGTCACCTGGATATACGGATCGTCGTAATAGGCCGGATTGATACCGAGATCACCGGCGGTCGCAGGCATAATTTGTGTCAGGCCAAAGGCTCCCACAGGCGAGCGCGCCCCGACCTGAAACCGGCTTTCCTGCCAGATCAGCGCCTGGATCAGACAGCGCCATTGCACCAGAGACAGCCCCGCGCGAGCGACGCCGGACAGACCATGGGTCTCACGCGCCGCACGGATGATGAGCGCCTCGATCGAGCCCGCTGCATCACCAAACATTTGCGGCGCAGCCGGATTGGGGTCTGTGGGCCCGAAGAGCGTGGCTGCGGCGCTTTCGTCTGAGCGGCCAGCCTCAAGGCTTTGGAGCGTGCTGGCGGTCGAAGGGCCAATAGTCGACGCTTCCAGCAGATTTTCCAGCGCGGCATGCTGATCTGCCTCCAAGGCCGCCAGCTCTTCTTCGCGGCTGAGACGGTCGCGCTGCAGGGCAAGATCGCGGTCCCCTTGGCCCAGAATCTGCTCGCGTTGCAGAAATGCGCCCAGATCGAAGGTTGGCACGCCTTGTGAAGCAGTCGGGGTCGCGCTGCCCACCACGAGAACCGCGCAGAGGACATGCGAGGCGCGATTAGCTATTATGCGCGCCAAAAAAGCTCCTGCATCAAAGCTCGGTACGCCTTGCGTAGTGGCCGCAGTCGCGGCGCTCACCGTAAGACCGACGCAGTGGATATATGAGGTTCGATTAGCCATTATGCGCGCCTGAAGGGTCGATCGGGCGCAACAGCTCGAAGCTACAATCGCTGCGGGTGACTTCCGCAAAACTGTTGAAACATTCCGCTTCAGAGGGCTGGTAGGTTGCGCAAGCGGTGAGGCTCAAACTGAGGCTAATCAGTATCGAAATGCGGGTAATACTGCGGGTCATATCACTCTCCAGAAATCGGGGCGATCACGGTAATCGGCACCGACAAGCACCTCACCCTTTTCCATGCCGCCCAGGATGGTGAGGTAAGGTCCGAGCGTGCTGACGTCAGCGTCGATCACGACCGAACCTTGATCATCACGCACCAATGCCAATCGAGAATTGCTGCCCGTGCCAAGGAGGACGTCGAGCTCTTTGTCGGTCAGGCCAAGCATGGCGTAATCGCTCGCTGACGCCCGGATGTTGGGCAGGAGCAGCTGTGTCGGCACAGCCTCGATGATGGTCTTGCCCGTGCGGGTCTTCTCAAGCTGGCTGGCATATTGCGTCATCATCACAACGACGGCGTTTTGCTTGCGCGCTGTGACCAGCCAATTGCTGAGCCGCTCGGCGAAGTATGGATTATCAAGCGCCTTCCAGGCCTCATCGATGATAATCAACGTGGGCCTGCGATCCTCGATCACACGCTCGATCCGGCGGAAGAGATAGGACAGGACTGCCATGCGTTCCTTCTCGCTCTCGCTGTCGAGAATGCCGGTGAGATCGAAGCCCACCACATCGCCCGCCAATGAGAACGTGTCCTCGGCGCTTTGCCCGAAGATCCAACCGTAGCGCCCGTCAGCCGTCCATTCCTGGATGCGCTCGAAAAGATCACCATCATCAGCGCCTGCCACAAACAGGGACGCCAGGTCCTGCCAGTTGCGCAGCGCGGGATCGGAGGCAGTGGCGTTCTGGCGCACCACGTCCTGAATGCGGTTGATCTGCACGGGGCTCAGAGGCTTGTCGCTGCGGTGCAGGAGTGTGGCCAGCCAATCGGCAAGCCAGGCTTGCCCGCGGCGGTCGATCTCGGTGCGCAAGGGATTGAGGCCCGTGGCTTCGCCCGCCTTGATGGCGCTGAAACGGCCCCCATTCGCGCGCACGGCCATTTCCATGCCAGCGCGGTAGTCAAAGACGAAGACCCGTGCGCCGCAGCGCCGGGCTTGTGTCATCAGGAAGGCTGAAAGTACCGATTTGCCGGACCCGGGACGACCGAGGATCAGCGTGTGCCCGCCGGTCGGTTCTTTATCGGGGCTGCCGGTCTCGTGGTAGTTGAAGAGATACCCTGAGCGGTCTGGCGTGGGGAAAAGTGCTATCGGCTTGCCCCAGGGGACCTGATCGCCGGATTTGCCCAAAGGGCTGCGGTGGAGTGCTGCCAGGTCCGCGAAATTGAGATTGGTAATGGCGGCTTTGCGGCTGCGCATCTGGCCATTGCCCGGATGCTGCCCGAAATAATGCGTCCGCGCGGCAAAGGCTTCACTGACCAGTGTCACACCCTCACTCGCTGCGATATTGCGGATCTCGGCCGCGATGGCGTCAAGCTTGTCTTCACTCTCGGCAAAGACGGTGACGGTCATGTGATGTTCACCAAAGCTCAGGCGCTTGGATTCCAGGTCATCGAGGGCGTCCACGAGCTCTTCGGTGAGTGATATCGCCCCGTCATCGCTGGCCTTCATCAGCCGCTGTTGGCGTTTGATCCGGCCCGCCATCATGTTGTTGTTGATGGGCGTGAACGAATGGGTGACGACCATATCGATGGGCAGGCTTAGCTCGTCGAACATGGTGCAGCGGGTTTTGGCCGGATAGGCCTTGATGGCAAAGCTTGTGCCAATGCGGCGACCTGCTGTGCCGTCATCGAGGACAAAGGTCCGGCCTTGGAAGGTAACGCGGGTGTTGGCCACGTCTTCAGCGACGATGCCAAATCGCGATTTGGGAAACAGGGGTCGCTCGACGCCGATGTTCAGACCGCCCAGGAACCCGAGCAGATCGCCGCTCTTAGCCCCCAGCAAGCGTGGGCGCATCTCGGCGAAGGAGGACATCACAAACCCCACCACTTCCTCGAGCTTGCGCAGCTGCTTGGCGGTCTTGGCCTTCATCTGCTTGAGCGAAGCGCGCGGGCTGAAGGGGAGGCGCGTACCGGATGGTGGGCGTTTTAGGACTGTGAGTGTCAGGGTCTTGTCACGCAGGCCTGCCTTGTCGAGCCCCGCGCGCCAGCGTGTGTCCACCGCTTTGGCGAAACCTTCGTCCTCGATCGCCGCCAAATCTACATTGATCGCTTTGGAAACCTTATGGACGTAGAACCCATACTCCGGCCCGATCTGTGCGATGATGGCCGCAAGTCGTGCGCGGGTCTTCTCGAGATGCGCGTCTTCGCTGGTCATGCTGTTGACGCCTTCCAGCCGGATGCACTGAAACAGCGCATTGCCGCGCGTGCGGATGGTCACATCATCCACAAGGCTGACATAGGGCAGCATTGCCGCCATGGGCCGCTCGCGGTCAGCCCAAGCTGGCAAGCCGGTGAGATCGTCGCTCAAGATGTTGGCGGAGTCAGGGCGCATAGCTGTCGCCCCCATGGAGCCGTCGATTTGTTGTGGGCGGCGTCTCCTGCAGCGATGTCACCACAACCTCGAGGAACGCCGGGTCCCAGTCAGCGGCCTTCCAGAGCGCTGGATAAGCGAGGCCCGCCAGAATGATGACGGGCCAGCTTTGCACCCAGAGAAACACCAGCACGAAGCCAAAGAGCCAGACCATCGCATACATGATCGGCAGGCCGATCAGCTTGGGCGGGCGGATGAGGCCCAGAAAAAGTCGGGTCTCTTCCGCCATACCTGCCTCACGCGCCCCAGATGGCTGTGACGATCGTCGGTGCCGCGGCAATGCCCGCGATTGCGACCAGCACCCAAAGCGCTTGGCGAAAATCCAGGATGCCAAAAAGCCAGGAGAGAAAGACGCCGATCAGCGCCAGTGTGCCGATGACGATGCCAAGCGGGCCGGTGATCGCATCCACAATCCCCTGCAGCAGGTTCTGCACCGGAGAGAGATCGATGCTTTGCGCAAGCGCTGGCTCGGCGATCATCAGGCTGGCCAGCGCCAGTCCCAGGAATAGACGGATTTGGGAGGACATCAGGAGGCTCCAATCAAGCGATCACGCACAGCCATGACGCGGCGAACGTGGTTTTGTGTCTCGGTAAAGGGTGGAATGCCGCCATGGCGCGCGACCGCGTCGGGTCCAGCATTATACGCGGCGAGAGCCAGCTCAGGCGTTCCGAACCGGGCGAGCATAGCGAGGAGATAGCGCGCAGATCCGTCAAGGTTCTGGGCGAGATCATGCGGATCGACGCCAAGATCGCGGGCGGTCCCTGGCATAAGCTGGCCCAGTCCGATGGCACCGGCGGAGCTGAGTGCAGTGGGGCGATACGCGCTCTCGACCTCGATATTGGCCTGAAACAGCGTCAGCCAGTCAGAAACCGAGAGCCCGGCTTGGCGCAGGGCGGCATGGCCGCCGTAGCGCAGCGCGGTCTCTTGCAGGGCAGTGAGGATTGCGGGCTGCGGGATCGATGGTGCGAGAGAGACAGGCGCGATCTGCGGATCTGCAGCAGCCCCAGCGTCATCGCCAAATATGACGGGGCCCAGGTTGTTTGCTGGCCGACCCGCGACATAGCTTTGTGCAAACCCTGATTGCGGGGCTTGTGCTGCCAGCTGGCCATCGCCTGCCATGGCGAGCACAAAGCCCTCTGCCATAACCGGGGAAGAAAACAGCAGCGCAGCACAAGATAGAAATACTGAGGAATTACGTGTCCTCGGAAAGCCTGTGCGATGCGACTTTGCCTTCGACCATAGGGATCGAGACCAGATCAAAGCCAAGGCTGGCCACAAAGCTTGTAAGCCCGTTGATCGTCTTGAACTCGCGCTCGACCATGTTGTTGCGGGCCGTAACCAGAAGGCGGCGTTCGCCATCGGGGGCGGCGCAATGCACCGTCCAAACGCCAGACCATTGTGCTGACGTGCGCTCGGGCGTGACCCGGCACAGCACATCGCAGCTGTGGCCCTCACTAAGGAATTTACGTAGTCCGTCTTCGCTGACAACATTTGGGGCGTCTTGCATCCAGTTCATGTGATCCGGGTCTCCACAAATTAAAGGAGCGCCCGGCTGTCCTTCATGGACAGGCCAAGCACTACATGATTATAATATTGCAATCAAGCGCGATATTGCAGAGCAATGCGACCTTTATGCGTTCAACACATAATACTGCAGCGGACTCAGAAATCCAAGTCAGGATGGCAGCAATGAGAATATGGGGCGTGGCGGTTTTGATGATGGCATTGAGCACGCCGGGATTTGCGCAAGGCTGCATGGCACCCGCGGTGCCGTTCATACCTGCTGATCGGGCCGATATCCGCACCTATGCCGAGATTCTGCGCGCAGACTTCGAGAGCTACTTCACTCAGGCACAGGCCCACTTCCGCTGTCTTGAGCAAGAGCGAAGCCGCGCGTTCGTCGAAGCGCAAGACGTCACCGCGGCCTATGCCCAGATGTTGGAAGTGCTCAGGGAGTGAGGGGTAATCAGATAGATCAGATCACAAGACCTGGCTTGCCGCCGCCACAAGACGGGCACATCCGCTCAGCCACATCGGCCTCGCGCGCTCCGTAATTGAGCCCGCAATTGCTACAGGCCATTTGATAGATCTGTAGCGGGCTGTCCAGTCCCGCTTGACCCGCAGCGCGTATGACGATCTGGCCATTGAGATTGCAGTAACCGGACGTGGTGTGGCTAACAGGCTGCCGTCTACGCGGGGTTGATACTTTTGGCTTTTGTGCGGGTTTAGGTACTGCCGCCGCTGCACTAACGCCCATGATCCAGCCCTCATACATGGCAGTCAGTCGTTGTTTGTCAGACAGATCTGGCCAAAATGCTGACGCCAGCTGTTCATTCCGGTCCGCATCGCGAAGCCACGATGCGATGGTAAATGCGTTGTGTTGTGGCACGGACAGATCATTGCGATCATACAGGCCCTTGAAGTGATGCGCCCGCGCCTCGACGAGGCAAGACGCACCATCTGGAATGGTCCAGCCGTCAAAGGGCCAGACGTGAATATCCGGAAGATCTTGGCGCAGATCCCTCAAAAACGATAATCCCGCATGCGTGGCTGTTGCGACTTGTCTTGGAACATCAAAATCAAAGGCGGACTTTGCTTTACAAGCTTTATCCGTAACCCTGAACCAGGTCTTCAACCCGCTTCGGTCCGCCCCCGTAGAACTGCGGCCTTGGCGTAAAGAATCGACATAATAATGCTCCCGATCGGTGGGCCAGTAGGCGTAAAAGTCATCAAGGAAGATGTCCCAGTCACGTTTGACACCATGGCGCTTGAAATAGGACTCCGGAAAGGAAAACGCGTGATCAATCGCAGCGACTGTCGGGATCGGCTCGGCAAGGCATGCCCTTAGCCAATGGGACAGCTCGCGCCTGGCCCAATATTTACTGCCTCCGGGGGGCGGTGAAACTTCATCCGCAGGACCACCGGCGTTGGTCATGAATACCCGCAATCCCTTAAGGCCAGAATCCGGCGTCTCAGCGCCCGAATAGTTTATACCGATTGTGCGTTGAAACTTCATTAAACCTTAATAGCCTTGAGGGTTGCTTGTTGGTGCGCCCGGAGGGACTCGAACCCCCGACCTAGCCGTTATGAGCGGCCAGCTCTAACCGCTGAGCTACAGGCGCGTGGTCGGAGTGATATCCCCGTTTGCGCTTGGACGCCATCAGGTTTGACAGAGCATTGATTGCTTGGCCTTCGTCCGCATGATGATCAATCCGCACCTGACCCGCGGATCCCAGTCTGCCCCATTCCCGGATCAGTGACGCGCCACCGAAAAGATCAGGTTGCACGACCATCATATAAAAGCGCCGCACGTTTTTGGATGGCTCTTCACGGCGTAGTCGAATCTGATCTGGAAAAACGTCGAGCTGCATACATAAACACTACATCTTGTGCCACATTGCAGTCTACAAACAATTTGAGCCTTGCGTGACGTATTCTGGGCCATCACGATCAGGGTGGAACTGCCAAAAGTGAGGGTTCTTATGCCTGATTCTATGACATGTTGCCCTTGGTGCGGAGGCACCGCACGGGAAACTGAAATTTGTGACAATTGCGAAGAGACGGTTGCTGTTCCGTCTCCCTCACGCACGGCCAAGGCCGCGCCACAGATCATGTTTAGAACCGTGCGCGAGAAACCCTTGGCAACTGAGCAACAGGCGGCCTGATCAAACTCCGCGAAACAACACACTGGCTGTCATAAGGCTCCAGGCGATGGTCATCATCCAGAACCCTGAAATCGGCAGCGCAACTAAGGCCACGCCAAGCACCGGTAGCAGGGCCAGAACCGCGCAGATGACGGAAATCAGAAAAATGATAAAGGTGGGGGCGGTCAGTCGCATGTCGTGATCGGTATGTTAAGTCGTCTGGATCAAGACTCAAAACAGACAGAGGCATCGCCAAAGGCTGTTTTAAGACTGGAATGCCGGTCTTGCACCTCAAGTTGCGGCCGCTAATGCCGCGCTTCGGTGCCGGATGCTTCCAGTTCAGACAGCTTGAGCGCGAGGCGTTTTGCCATGAGATCATCGCGGTGATTGCTGCGTGCCAAATGGGTGAGCTGAGCAATGGCCCATGAGCGCTCACCAATCTTATCAGCGGCGACCATGAGGTAGCCAACAGCTTCGTCGATATCCAGTGGGATTGCGTCATAGCCGCGATCGGCAAGCAGTTGCGAAACTGCGTACACAGCGACTTGTGCTGCAAAGGCGGGTTCCTTCTGCGAGAAATCCCGCGCAGCCCGCAAGAGCGTTGCCGGAGCAGCCTCCATGTCAGCGGCGCACTCGAGCGCGATATCCAAAAAACTTGCGGTCTTTGCCGTTGCGAACCACTTTCCCTTGCCACCATGCAACGCGATCAGGTCTTCCAGGACGAGGCGCGGATCGCGGTTGGGATAGCGTTTAACAAGATTGCGCCACATCGCCAGCCAGGTATTGCCCGCGGCACTCGGCAGACCAAATTTCTGGTAAGCCTCCTCGGATTTGCCCTGACGGGTCAGGATACCTTCACAAAAGCGCTGAATGTCCTGAGCACCCCACGTCTGTTTGTTTGATCGTAAAAGTACAGTACCGACCATAAGTGCCTTGTCGTCCAAACCCTGTCGGACCAGAGCATATGCTCCATACTTTTCGTAATGCCACATGCGTGTTTTTTGGAGGAGGAGAAGCTCGAAGATGTCTTCATAGCGTCCAGCCTCGAGTAGACATGACAGCGTCAACGTTGCGGTTGTTACATGGCCGAAGCTTGTTTGGTCCGACCAGATCATCCGAATGAGATCCAGGTCCCGGTCAGCATGCCGCCCTAGTAATATAGGAAAGGTTGCAATCTCGCCAAAGCGATCCGCAATGGGCGACAGATAGTCGACGCCATCGTCTGCAATTGCGTCTCGCAGCCGTTCGAGCCACTTGCCACGCGTCGCCTCGTCAGCCGGGGCATCGATCAGGATCGGAAGCAGCTGTTCAAGTGTGCGGTGGACAGCTGCCCCCAGCGATCCGGAGGACGTATCGATATGCATGAAAGCGGGCCAGATCCGCTCAGCTAGGGCCACAGCCCCTTCGGCTGCGGCGACTGGATCCTTGCGTCGAACCCTCTTGATCTCGGATACGGCAGACTTTAGCCGCGCAACGGCCTTTGCTGACCCACGCCAACCAAAAGTTCCAGCCCGCATGCCTGCCTTGAAAGACCATTTATGTTGCGATGCCCGTGCCATTTGTGCCCCGAAAAATTTGGGACACAGATGACACGAGACAATGAGATACTGAAGCTTTAAAAATAAAATGCGGGGGCCGTGTTGAACGGACCCCGCCGGTTCTGCGCGTGTACTTCGAGACCTACTTCGCCGATGCACAGGCCCACTACCGCTGTCTTGAGCAAGAGCGAAGCCGCGCCTTCGTCGAAGCGCAGGACGTGACTGCGGCCTATGCGCGGATGACGCAATTGCTAAGGGAGTGAGGGATGCGCAGCTTTACGCGCCCTTCTTGGGAAAGAACCGCTCTTCAAATTCAGGGTGGACGGACAACTGATGCTCTCCGTTGTCCCAAACATAAAAGTCACCCATCTCGAGGCCAGTTTTTGGGCAAATCAGCTTCGCGACGGGCTTTGCATCCAGCCGCTGTTCCTGGGGGATTGGCACGTTTACACCTCGCTCATTGTGAAGCTCTTTCACGCTGACACCGAGCGCCTTGGCGATCTGTTCCAGTTTTCTGGCCGTCGGGGACGACTGTCCGTGTTCAATGAGACTAACATAGCTTCGATCAATGCCCGCCTCATCTGCAAGACGTTCCTGGCTCCACCTGCGGGATTGCCTGAGATTCTGGATATTTAACCCTATGAGATCGGTTGCATTCATGCGCCGATTTCGACCGAAATACCCCCGGCACTCTACGGAATATATTCAACAAAACGCTCGCACCACACTCCAACCTCTTGTTCGCAGGGTCATCAGGAGCAAGGCTGGTGAACAATGAAGCAATATTATCGCATTGATCACAGGAAGAATTTCTTATGGTGAGTGGCTCAATCCACAAATTGCTCAGGGCCGCCGCGCTTTCGGTGGCGTCCTTGGCAACCACACAACCCGCTCAGGCCTATCCGGTCGATTGTGCGATCCTCCTCTGCCTCGCAGGCGGCTGGCCAGCCTCGGCCGAATGTACGCATGCGCGCGCTGTGTTCATCCGGCGGATCACGCCGTGGCCAATCGAGCCGCCCTTACAGATTTGGCGCTGTCCGATGGGGGTGGCCGACCGAGGCCCGTTGCAAAGCACAGCCCCCAGGGTTTGGGACGCCAGCAACCAAATTGGCCAGTCTCTTGGTCAAGTCATCCCGGCGCAATTGGTGGACGGCGGTGCCGATATCGACATCAGCGGCCTCGAGTTCGATTTTGTCCGCTCAATCCGAGTGTGGGATGTGCGGCACTACAGCCATCGTGAACGCGGCCGCGACGACGACTGCTCTGAGAGGTACACCATGCGACTGGGCACCTACGGCGCGCAGGGTGAATTCGGCTGGCAAGGCACGATACCAGCGGCAGCCCCGCAATGGGTTTTGCCCACGCGGCGATGCTCTTCATCAAATTCGCGACGCGGTGTTGGTATTGAATGGGAAGATTACGAAGGCAATCGCGGGCATGAGTGGGTGAGCTATTAGGGCTACTTCTCAATATTCTTCATACGTTCAGCTAAATCTCCTGCAATCCGTTCATACAGGGCGGCTTGTTTGTCTCTGGGAGAGCCCGGGTTTGGGCTTCTTCGGCGGATTCGCTTGGCAAGCCAAAACAGAAGTCTGGCGGCCGGGTCGTCGAGTTTATCTGGGATAGGTATGGGATAGTTTTCCTCAAGGAGGGCAACCACCTCCGCGTTCATACTACGGTGGTTGGTTTCGGCTGCGAGCCGTATCCGATCACGCAGCCCATCGGGCAACCGTACGATGAATTTATCCTGATTTTGAGCGCTTTGTACTGACATGGTGGCACAATGCCATGGAATTTGATTGACGCAATAGTGGCTAAGTGCCATGAGTGAGTGAAATTTGAATCTGGAGGCGCTTAATGAACAGTCGTAAACCAATGCAGCTTCGACTGCCGCAAGAACTCAAAGAGTGGATAAAGGCGGAATCTGACCGGAACGGAAACTCCCAAAACTCTGAAGTGATCCGCGCCATACGGGCTGCAAAGGATAGGCGCTTAGCGCTTCGCCCCATTGGGAAAATCAACATAGATCAGAGTGATAATGCGCACTGTTAGTGAGGCGGGAAGGATTCAAGGCAATGACCAAAGCAAGTGTGCAGGCGAAAGCAAAGCAAGCGGCTTCGGCTTTCATCAGAGAAGCGCGGGAGGCGGGCTGGCAGCGCGCAAAATTCGAGATTAAGCCCGATGGGAGCGTCATCGTTGATGCTAACATGGTGGCTGCTGAAGTGGCCGACGACTTCCTCAACGGTGATTTGAGGATGGGCGAATGACCCGAAAGAGCCTGCCAAAATATGTCTATAACGACAGAGGGTATCTGCGTTTTATTCGGCGTTCGCGTGGCATCGCCGTCATGATGCAGGAGGAGGCGGGCTCGCCGGAGTTTTGGGATCACTACAATCGGTTGCTAAAGGGAAAGCCTGCACCCGCACCTGTCAAACGCAACTTTGAAGCGCTTATTCTCAGCTACTTCGAGAGCGACGCTTACACAAAGCTGAAGCCTCGGACGAAATCAGATTACCGGCGATATATCAGCCACATTCGTGATATCTGGGCAGAAAAAGATCCGGCTCGGATTGAAACGCACCACATTTATGAGTTGCATCGCGCCAATGCGGATCATTGGCGGCAGGCTAACTATCTTGTCCAAGTTATGGTCATCTTGATGAACCACGCCCGATTGATTGGCTTCATCAAGAAAGAGCACGGCAATCCGGCCAAAGGCATTCCACTATTCAAGCAGCAAAGCGACGGGTGGGAGCCTTGGCCCGATGATGTGCGCGCCGAGTTCGAAGCCCTCGCTTCCGAACGCGCACGTTTGGTCTACGAGCTTTGCATTGGTACCGGGCAGCGCATTGGCGATGTCGTCAAGATGCAATGGGCGCATTTTTCTGAAGATGGATTCGATTTTACTCAGGGCAAAACCGACAAGCCGCTTTGGATCCCACTCACAGATCGCCTTCAGGCGCACTTGAACGGGCTAGAGCGTCTTGAGGGAACCGTTGTTACCGACGCGAAAGGAAGGTCGGTAAATTATCGCACTGTCGCCGAAGAGATGCGCGCGATCAAAAAAAAGATGAGACACGAGAAGGCCGCCTACTACAAAACGCATGGCTTGAGGAAGAACGCGACGATCGAGCTTTATCTAGCTGGATGTGATGACGAGATGGTCAAAGCGGTTACCGGTCACTCAGGCGTAGAAATGCTGAAAAAATATGGCGGGCCGATCCGGCAAAGAGAATTAGCTACTCGCGCCCAGGAGGCACGAAACCGCATGGACCGGGACAAGAACGGAACGTGAAAGTTTCAACGATTGTTTCAAAAAATGAACGAAAGGAGACGACGAATGACCCAAGTCATTGATTTTATTGGAGGCGAGTATCGGAATCGAACCGATCTACACGGATTTGCAATCCGCTGCGTAACCTCTCCGCCAACTCGCCGCCGGGATCGGGCTTTATGAAGTGTGCCTATGGTTTTCAGGCGGGCGGTGCAAGTGCTTTTCGCGCGTTGACTAATGGCCGGCGGCTTCGGCCTGTGTCACGGCAAGGTCGGCCATTGCGCGGATCGCGTCATAGGACGAGGCCGCGGCGATGAAGCGGCCGTTGTGGCAGAACTTGGCACCCGGTACTCCGCTGGCCTCTTCCAGTGCGGTCCCTGTCAGTCCGGCCCATGCGGCGGGCAGGTCGGCGCGCAGGTCAAAGCTGTTGGGGTCCTTGGAGATGCCGCCAAGGGTCCAATCGCCTTCGCCGCGCGGGGTGATGACGAACAAAAGCTGGTCGGCACCGGCCTTGATCACAGCGGGGCGGAAGGGCATGCCCATGGGCAATTCCAGTACGCGGCCCGTGCCAGCGGCGGTGATGGCGGTCATCACCATGTCATCAGCACGCAGACCGGCGGCGCTGCGGGCGACGCGCGCCTCAAGGAAGGCGCGGGCAATGTCGAGGGCGGCGTGAAACGCTGCCATGTCGGCCTCTGGCCCGCCCTTGTCAAAGACGGGCTTGAGGGTTTCCAGCAGGCTGGGCAGGATCATGCCAGACAGCGGGCCGGCGACGGAAGGGTTCACCGCGCCGTTGTCCAGCAGGTCGATCGGCAGCACAAAACCGGCGTCGATTTTGGCGTGGACCGCTTCGATATCGTGCGGCGGGATGTCATGCGCGGCAAGGTATTCGCGGCCCAGATGTTTCCACACCAGACCAAAAGAGCTGAACGGCTGGCCGTCGTCGCGCAGTGGGGCACCGCGCTGGTGGTGATCGAACAGGCGCTGTTCAGGATCATAGCCGCCGCCGACATCATAAACGACGCGGTTCGGTCCGGGGGTGATCCATGCGGCATCACGGCTGCGCACGATCTGGGCTTGCGGAAACAGGCGCGTTAGCACGACGCTGGACATCAGTTCGTCCGCGTGGAAGCCGCCGGAGTGGGTCACTAGGTAATCTGTCGTCATAGTCGGGCGCCTTTTATGGATAAGCCTGTGAAACCCTAAATTGTTTTAACTGCAACCATAATCCTTATATTTTTATAGGCGCGCGGCAAATTTGGCACCCGGTTTAGGGGAGGCAGCTTTTGGGGGCCACGACGCCGACCTGATCCACAATTTCAACGGCGAAAGCGCGATCGGTCCGCGGATCTTTGTCTACGGCCTGGTGCATGACGAATTCGGGCGGGGCACCGGGGGCGCGCTGGTTGAGGTTTGGCCGGCGAATGCGGGCTGGCGGTATCGGCACAACAAGGAAGGCTATGTCACGGCGTTTGATTCCAACTTTGGCGGTTGCGGGCGGGTCATTTCGGATGCGGATAGAAAATACGAGTTTCGGACAATTTTGCCGAAGCCTTATCCTTGGACGAATGGCATGAACGCCTGGCACCCGGCGCATATCCATTTTTCGGTCTTCGGACATAGCTTTGCCCAGCGTCTGATTACGCAGTTTTATTTCGAAGGCGATCCGCTGTTCTCGATCTGACCCATCGTTGGCACGATCCAGAACCCCGAGGCGGTTAAATCGCTGATTGCGCCGATGGATATGCAGCGCACCGTGCCGATGGATGCGCGAGGCAAAAAATTTGACATCACCCTCCGCGGGCGCAGGCAAACCGCGTTTGAGACGCGGCCGGAGGGACTCTGATCATGCTGCAACCGCTGACGCAGTTGAAAGAAAGCCCCAGCTAGACGGCCGGGCCTGATGTAAATATTGGCTGCACGCCGAATTTCTGCGGGATTAGCGTAGCTTATCCCGAGGATCTGGAGGCGCGGATGAAAACCGGACCAGTGCAGGGCGACGAGATCGTCATCACTGGGGCGGTGCATGATGGCATAGGCATGGTGCTGAAGGATGCGCTGGTCGAGATCTGGCAAGCCGACAGTGCGGACAAATTTACCGGGCATGATGCGGACGCGGATCCGCATTTTAACGGCTTTGGTCGCAGCCCCCGGTGATATGGGTGCCGGCGCGTTCCGGTTCTATACTGTCAATACGAGGCGGGTGCTTTGGCGAGACGGACGCTGGCAGGCCCCCCTTATCAGCGTCTGGATCGTGGCGCGGGGGGCAATGTTGGTCTGCAGATGCGGATCT
>Ga0222707_1000299_pt1 | contig 16130 bp, 18 predicted proteins | sample AntAcemetage1574_FD_179831 | JGI IMG/M metagenome (GOLD analysis project Ga0222707, IMG submission 179831) | Saline water microbial communities from Ace Lake, Antarctica - #1574 | ecosystem: Environmental > Aquatic > Non-marine Saline and Alkaline > Saline | place: Antarctica: Ace Lake...
TCAGGGCAGTGGTCAGCGCGAGGGCGGATAAAAGTGTTTTCATCGGAAATCTCCATATTTGGTTGTTTCGAGCTTGGTATGCGGGGCTCGGCTGATCTGTTCCTGACGGGAAACAGAAAATCACTTCAGCTTGGCGTCAGGTTTGGGCAGAAAAAAGCCCGCCGCGCTTGGGGTGGCGACGGGGTAGTTGGCAAACCAATGGGACGAACGGTTCGCAATATTCATAACTGAGTCAGACGTTTTCAAACGAGGCCAGCGTCACCGCGAATATTAGCGATAGGGAGGGCCGGACCCACGAACTTCGGTCATTGTTCAACAACGGGCGCTGTGCCGGTCGTAAACAACCCATTCGAGGGTGGTTCCACTGATCCGGCTGGTGCAGCATTATCGCGACCATCATAGTCATCATCGTCGTCGTCATCCTCATATTCAAACTCGACTATGGCCAGCGTCGCAGGATCGACCTTGACCTCGATCTCACGACCGGTCGCGTCGCGGCCTTTGATTTCATAACAGCCGTCATCCGTTTTGATCCGGCGCACGGTCCAGCCTTGCGCTTCGGCCATTTGCTGCACCGCTTCACGCGGCTGCCAGTCGGCCATCGGCACACGGCAATCATCGTCATCGGCAAGGGCGGCCCCTGCCGCACCGAGGCCAATCAAAAGGGTTGTTGCCATCAGATACTTTTTCATTGTTCCATCTCCTAAAGCTCATGTTGATAACGCTTTATCACCCAGCGACCTGACGCCTACCTGAAGCGGGCTGGTTTTGTGCTTCAGGTGCGCGTCAGCTTTGTCGGTGATAGAAGGACCGCAAACGGAACGGGAAAAACAGATATGCGTGTGCTGCTGATCGAAGATGACACGGTGCTGGGTGCTGCGGTGCAAGACCAGATTGTCGCTGACGGGCATTCCATCGACTGGGCTACGCGGCTGGACGGCGCGGGCGAATATCTGGATGTAGCCGCCTATGACCTGATCCTTCTTGACCTGATGCTGCCCGACGGACGCGGCCAGCCGTTCTTACGCGCGCTCCGAAAGCGGGGCGATGTAACGCCCGTGATTATCCTGACCGCAATGGATCAGATCAGCGACCGGATCGAGGGGCTTAACGCGGGTGCCGATGATTACATGGTCAAACCCTTCGATCTGTCCGAACTGTCGGCGCGGGTTGGTGCGGTGGCGCGGCGTTATTCTGGCAACCCGAACCCACTGGTTACTCTGGGCGATCTGGAGGTTGATCTCGCTGCGCGGTCTGTGTTTCGCAGTGGCAAATCGGTTGCGTTGACTGCTCGCGAATGGGTGTTGTTCGAGGCCTTCGTGCAAAGACCGGGGCAGCTTTTGTCAAAGGCGCAGTTGGAAGAGCGGCTGTATTCCTTCGATACCGAGGTCGAGAGCAACACGATTGAAGTGCATGTCAGCAAGTTGCGTAAAAAACTGGGGCGCGAACGGATCGAGACAGTGCGGGGCCTTGGCTATCGGCTGGGCGCGCCATGAGGGTGCCCGGCTCCCTGCAAGGTCGTTTGGCGCTGGCGCTTGGAGTTGGGCTTACGGTGCTTTGGTTGGCCACCGCATGGGCCACGGCCACCTTGCTGCGCAGCGAAATGAACGAGGTGTTCGATTCAACGCTCGAAGAAACCGCACAGCGCATCCTGCCCTTGGTGGCCTTAGATATCATCAGCCGTGAGGAAGAGGGGATCAGCCAGCGCATCGCCACACTGCGCGAGCACGAGGAGTTCTTTACCTACATCGTCCGTGATGATCAGGGGCGTGTCCTGATACGCTCGCACGCTGCTGAGGACGCGGATTTTCCTGAATACGAGGGCATGGGGTTCCGTCAGACTGCCACGCACCGACTTTACTATGACGCGGCCCTAAAAGGCACGATCACCATCGCCGTTGCCGAACCACTTAGTCATCGCGACGAGGTAGCGCGCGAAGTCTTGGTCGGACTCGCTCTACCGCTTATTATCGTCATTCCATTCGGCTTGTTTGGCGTGTTCTGGATTGTCAGACTTAGCCTGCGTCCCGTGCGGCAATTTAGCACTGCGCTGTCCAGTCGTGGCCCACGCGACCTGTCTGCGGTGGGTGACGGAACTTTGCCTAATGAAATCAAGCCTGTGGCAGAGGCCGTCAATGATGTTCTGGACCGCCTTGGACGCACCCTTGAGGCTGAGCGCAGTTTTACTGCCAACGCCGCACATGAATTGCGCACTCCGGTGGCGGCAGCTCTTGCCCAGACGCAACGGCTGATGGCTGAAACTTCCGATACCATTGCAGCCGGGCGGGCAGCCGAGATCGAGGTTGCTCTTAAGCGGCTAACCCGCCTGTCCGAGAAGCTGATGCAATTGGCGCGCGCGGAAGGGGGGCGTTTGCGACGTGATACTGTGTCAGACTTGCGGCCTGTGCTGGAAATGGTGCTGGCGGACTTTGACAGGGCTGCGGGACCAGCGCGCATTCAACGCACCCTTCCAACGAACCCTGTGCTGTCTGACCTTGATCCCGACGCCTTCGCGATCATCGTGCGAAACCTGATCGAGAACGCGCTGCGTCACGGCAGGGATGGAACGCCGGTTCAGGTTGCTCTATCGGGCGATACTTTTAGGGTGGTCAACGATGGCCCGCTGCTTGCAGCCGAAACTTTGGCTGGCCTAACCGCCCGTTTTGAACGTGGGCAATCTGGAGCGGACGGCAGTGGGCTGGGCCTGTCTATTGTGCAAGCAATTGCCGATGGAGCGCAGGCAATGTTGGAGCTGCATTCCCCGGCACAGGGCCGGACGGACGGATTCGAGGCGGTGTTTCAATTGCCTCGCCCTGCGCAGGCCGGTTAAGCATTGCCCCTTTTCAGCCCTTGCTGGCTTGCCCGATGTGCTTCCAAGCTACAAAGGATATGACTGCCCAAACTCCTGTTCGTAGGATCATCGCACCGACCGTGCGCACCTCATAAGCGCCACCCTGCGCAATGTGGAGCCCGAAGGCCGACATCACAAGAAACGTGGTGACAAGAATACCGATTGATAGCCAAACCGCCGGAGAGTGCCGCAAGAACAGACCGATCCCTGCAACGACATATGCGAACCCGGCTAGAAAGTTGAACCATAGCACGAAGGGCACCGCATTCCCGACGGCAGTGCGGGCCTCAACGCTGCCGAAAAGTGCGCGGCCACCGGACAAAACCGTTAACAGTCCGAAAACAATTACCACACCCGCTGCAATTTTCAGGGCGCGATTTGCAGAACATTTTTCCGTCATGTGCATCTCCTTCCGACCGTTTGATGAATGCCCGATTATTACATGAATGCATTGGTTGTCATTTGACTTGCGTCAACGCCCAAGGACCTCCAGCACTGTAAACTTTGAAGATGGATATATTTGCAGATCATGATCATCCGCTTGTCAAAGACACCGCCGCACGTCTGACACAAGCTGAGACAACGCTTCGCGGCAAGCTTGAACAGTTGTTCCACTATGTTCGGGATGATATTCGGTTCGCATTTCCCGACGATGGAGACTTCGTCAAGGCATCGGACACAATCCAGTTGGGATACCGCCGCGCGTTTCAAGCGGCTGATGGGGACGGGCAAACCGACGATGCTCAAGAAAAAATCCTATAACTGCTACGACAATTCCATGGTTGAAACGTTCTTCAAATCCATCAAGGCTGAGCTGATCTGGCGCAACAAATGGGACACACGCCGTCAGGCAGAAGGGGCCACATTCCGGTATATCAATGGGTTCTACAATCCGCGCCGACGTCACTCATCGCTGGGTGGTAAAAGCCCCTTGGCATTTGAACGAAAGGCCGCATAAATGAGCTCAGAGACCGGAACGTAAGCGGGACAAGACCAATCCTGAACAAGCTGGAGAAATTTCCGGCTTAGCGCCGCCCTTCGAATGTCTGAACAGTTACGCCCGCCGCCTCCAGCGCCGCACGCACGGACTGCGCAATCTGGACAGCGGTTGGAGTGTCGCCATGCAGGCAGATCGTGTCGATGGAAACGGGGATGTGCTTGCCCGATTCCGTGATGATGGCCCCCGCCTGCACCATCGCGACCATGCGCGCGCCCGCAACTTCGGGATCATGGATCACGGCACCCGCAATGCTGCGATCCACCAGCGTGGCATCGTCATTATAGGCGCGGTCCGCGAAAATCTCGCCTGCCCATGCACAGCCTAATTCCTCCACCGCTTGCTGGTGGGCGGTGGCGGCAAGGATCATCACAACCAGATCGGAATCGACAGACAGCGCCGCCTCATAGAGGTCACGCGCCAGAACGGGGTCTTCGGAGGCCATGTTGGACAGCGCGCCGTGCAGCTTCAGATGCCGCACCTGCGCGCCGAGGCTGCGCGCCATACCGATGGCGGCCGCAACCTGATAGCGGATCTGGTTTTGCACCGTGCCACGCGGCACCGACATGCGGTTGCGGCCAAAGCCTGCCAGATCCATAAACCCCGGATGCGCGCCAATGCCCACGCCATTGCGGTGCGCCAGCGTAATGGTCGCGGCCATCACATCGGCATCGCCCGCATGCCCACCACAGGCGATATTGGCGGAAGTGACCGTGCGCAGCAGGGCGGCATCATCGCCCATTTTCCAAGGGCCAAAGCCTTCACCCATATCGGCATTCAGGTCTACGCGCATGATTATTCCTTTGGAAAGAAGGGGTTGGATTTGGCAGATACTGCGCCGCTGATCAACTGATAGGACAAAAGATCGCGGATGCTATGCGGGTCACGTAGCAGGGGCGTCACAGTAGCGCCGAGGGCCGCGCGGCTTGCCACAGCGCGGTTTTCAATGCTGCGGGCCGCGTCCAGATCAATGAATTCGAATCTGAGTGCGGCCCCCGCAGGCGTCTGCGCTACCCGCGCCAGATCGGAGGGGATCACAGTTCCAATGCGGGGATAGCCGCCCGTGGTCTGGCATTCGCACATCAACACAAAGGGCGCGCCATCGCCGGCGATCTGGATATCACCTGTAACAATCACATCCGACAGGATGGTCAACTGGTCAGCGGCCAGAAACGGTGCGCTGTCGTGGTCCATGCGGACACCCATGCGGTTGCCACGGGCATCGCGGCGAAAGGTAGTACTGGCAAACCGCGCCTGTGTTTGCGTGTCAAAGCGATCAGTTTGCATGGAGGTTGTGATCCGGATGCGGCCACCGTCAAAGCGGTTCTCTACCGGCAGGGTCATGCCAAGGCTGACGCCCTTGTCTACACCCGCGGGCAGGATGCTGCCGGCGCTCAGCGCCTCGCCCAGTCCCGCGCTCAGATGTGCGGACCTTGCGCCCATCATCAGTGGCGTCTCTACCCCGCCGCCCAGATGCAGATAGCCATAGGTCCCACTGCGCGCGCCCCCGATTTTCAGGATGGCCCCCGCAGGCAAGAGATGGCTGGCGTTCCATGCCAGTGGCACATCGTCCAGCGTCGTAATCATTGGCGCACCTGTTAATGCGATGCGCATATCTGTTGAGGCACGAAAGCTGCCGCCCATGCCGCCCATTTCCAATGCTGCCAGTCGCGGGGACTGGCCCAGCAAGGCGGCTCCTTCGTGCAGGGCAAGCACATCTGCCGCCCCACCGCGTGTCAGGCCTTGGGCCAGAAAGCCGCTGCGCCCCATATCCTGAACAGTGACGGCAGGGCCGCAGGTGAGGGTTTCCAAAGCCCGGATCATGGCAGCACCGACGTCTGTGCGCCGCCATTTCCGCTGGTGTCGCCTGCCTTAATGCGGGTGTATTCGGCGGTGGTGACGGAAGGGAAGCACACCTCGTCCCCGGGTCTGAGGGCGATGGGCGTGTCACTGTCGGGTCGGAAAGTGCGGAAGGCCGTCTGCCCAACATGGCGCCAGCCGGTGGGCGAGGCGTTTGTGAAGATGATCAGCTGTCGGATCGCCACCACCAATGCGCCGGCGGGCACCGATTTGGTCAGCGCCTGCTGTCGGGGAATGTTCCAATGCGGTGGCAATTCGCCCGTGTAGGGTTGGCCCGGGGCAAAACCGATGGTGAGCACACGCACGCGGGCTGATGACAGCTCCGCGATAGCGGTTTGCGGTGATATGCCTGCGGCCTGTGCGGCTTCCTCCAGCTGCGGTGCAGCGTCGGTGCCAAAGAGCGTGGGGATTTCCCACAGCGTCCGGCCAGAGGGCAGCGGCGCGCTGTACCAGTCTGTTGTCCCGATCAGTTCTTGCAGTTTTTCGCTCAGGCCTTCGGGTGCTGTAGCCACCAGATCGGCACTGACAAAGGTAGAGACCAGCGAGGTAGACGTTTCGCGCACCTCTGGCCAGTACTGCGTTTCGATTGCGGCGCGCAGGGCAATGGCAGCGCGGTTTGCAGGCTCGCTCATTTCGTCAGCAAACTGGACCAACAGACCAGACAGGCCGACGCGGCGGATGCGGGGATAGTCAGCCATCAGCAAGCGCCTTTCGGTAGAGTAGTGGCAGCAGGACGGGTGTGAGGTACATGGGCAACTGCCAGCAGCCGATAAAGACCAGAATGGGGGCGAGTGTTTCGGGCGGGAGAGCGACCAGAAAGAGCGCGATATTGCGGTTGCCTGCCGCGATTGCCAGCGGCCCTGCAACGAGGCGTAATGCGCTGCGCCTCAGGATCAACAGTGTGGCTGCTTGCAAGACATAACTGATGGTAAAGGCCAGCACTGCCCAGAGGGCCACTTGCGTGGGTGATGTACGCAAGGCTGTGTTCAGCGGAGCCATAAGGCCGATTACGATGACCGCGAAGGCCAGAACCGATGCACCGTCGAGAGTTTTTATTTGTCGTGCGGTCGGCGCAGGAAACAGCAGTGCGCGCAGGGCAAACCCTGCGACTGTGGCGCAAACAATCACCAATAGCACCAGCGCGGCAGAGGCCAGAATATCGCGTGATGCGCCGATCTGCGGGGAAAGCAGCAAGATGGGCAGCACGGTCAGCGGAAAAGTGGCAGTGCCCAGCACCATAATCTGCATCATGCGTCCTGCATCGAGCCCGAGCAGCAGCGCCAGATTGGTGCTGCCTGAAATTGCAGGCGCCGCCGTGGCCAACACCAGTGCCAGTGCAGCGGGTGTCTGGGCCAGCCCCGCCAGATACAACGCGCCAAGGCAGGCAAGCGGCACGCCTAATTGCAGCACAGTCACAGCGCCAAGGCCCCAGCGTAAATCGCGCAGTGCGCCCCGCACGGCTGTATGCCCGATCCGCAAAGCTGTAATCGTCAGCAAAGCGGCTACCATCTGCGGCAGCCAAGGGGCAAGCCGTATGGCCAGCGTAGGGAGCAAGATGCCTGCGCCCAGCCCGATCATCAGACAAACTCGCGCATGCCGCGAAACCAGATGGAGTAATTGCGTCATCCGTCATGGTGACGCGGGTAAAACTTCTGCATTTCGGGCTCCTTTCTGCGTGTCAGACAGACCAGAGCAAGGGCGCAAAGGCAAGCAATGAGCGTGCGTGATTTGTTTGGCACCAGCGTAAAGATTTTATGCCCCTTTAGCAGCGTTGATCATGTGGAATGCCAGTTGCTCCAGAATATCTGAACGCCTGCATCGTCTTGTTTGCGTCAGATGTCTGTGGTGGAACAACCCGGGCGCTGTCTTGTTGCTTGTGTACAGACTTGCCAGCGTCGGGGGTGCATATCACGCCCGCCGCCGTAAACCAAATTTCGGGCCTGCCTAAACCGACCCTCCACCGGCTGATGTCTACTTTGTCTATCCATGCGTCTACGCAGCGGATTGATCTTGAGGCGCTCAGGGTGCATTTGCCCAGCTTCAGGCTTCAGGCTGCGGCTGCGGAACTGTCAGAACTGGTGATCCAGTGACGGCTTCAGCCAGCCGTCCTCGAACGCGATCTTGCTCACACCGGCCAGCCGCTTGATCCGGTTCAGCTCCGCCTCCAGCGATGTCTGGCGGCCCTTGCCCCATTGCACACCGTTTTCCGGCCAGACTGCCTTGATCCGCAGCACGTCTTCGGCGCGAAATGCCTTCATGTCGATGCGGCCCACCAGCCGTTCGCCTTGCAACAACGGAAACACGTAATAGCCATAGATGCGTTTCGCCTCGGGTACAAAAACCTCGATCCGGTAGTCGAACCCGAACAGGAATTTCGCGCGTTTGCGGTCGCGCAGTGCGGGGTCAAACGGGCTGAGCGCGCGCAGACGCTTCGGGGCGGGCATATCTGTTGCACAATCATCGGCCAGACCGGCCCGCGCAAAGGCGGTTTTGACCGAGCCATCATAGCCTGTAATCTCGATTTCCTCGATTTTTCCCTGTGTTAGAGCATGTGCGCACCACGCTTTTGCCTCGGACGAAGTCACATGCGCCCAGAATGCCGCAATCTCGCCGGAGGTGGCAAAGCCCAGCCGGTCCAGTGCGCCGGCACAACACCACTCGATTGTTTGCGCATCTGTGGGGGCAGCGTTGGTGGCCCAGATCGCCGCATCCAGCGCCCGCTCTGTCAGGTCATAGCGTTTCTGGAATCCCTCGCGGGCGACGACATGCAAAGCGCCGCTGCGCCAAAGATATTCCAAGGCCGTCTTGGAGGGATGCCAATCCCACCAGCCGCCAGATCCGCGCGTCTCGTCCTTGCCCACATCTGACGATCCACTGGCACCATGATCGCGGATATGGTCCAGCACGCCTTGCAGTTGCTCTTCAAACCCGTCCCGCCGCCAGTTGCGCCATTGCTTGCGCAGCTTGGCCGCATCGCGCGTCCGGCGCATCTGCCAGTTCGGATAATACTCCAGCGGGATGACGGCGGCGTCATGGGTCCAATGCTCGAACAGCCCCTGTTCCCGCTCGTAGAGATGCTTGAGATCTTCAGGGCGATAGCGCGGTTTGCGGGCAAACAGGATCAGATCATGTGCGCGGGCGACTGTGTTGATGCTGTCGAGTTGCACAAACCCCAGCTGTTTGATTAATCCCAGCAGGGATGCACCGTCCGCCATCCCTCTGGGCGTGTCCAGCAGCGCATGACGGTCCAGAAAAATGCGCCGTGCTGCCCTATTGGTCAGGCGCGGCAGGGTCATCCGTGCTTGCGGCGGCGCAGTGTATCACCCAGCGACAGAGTCGGTTTCATAATCACTGTTTTCGGCATGTCGGGATCAGGCGTGGCGCTGGAAGCGTTGATGATGATCTTGGCGGCGGCCACACCAATCTCGCGGCGGCAGGCATCTGTGGTGGCCAATTGACGTGGCAGGCCGGCCAACAACTCAACCCCGTTGAACCCCGCTAGACCGATCTGGCCTGGCACGTCGATGCCTTTGTCCAGCAGATGCAGCAACCCGCCTGCACCGATCATATCATTGGAATAATACAGAAAATCCAGATCGGGAGAGCGTGCAAGCATCTCTGCCGTCATCTCGCGGCCTTTCAGCAAGGCAGAGCCGCCTGAGTAAAATGCGCGATCCTCGATCTCGATCCCCTCTTTGGCCAGCGCCTCGGTGAAGCCTTCGAACCGTTTGCGCGCGCGGTGGTCCAGCGGCATCTTGGTGCCCAGAAAGCCGATCCGCTCATAGCCTTCGCGCAGGATTGCCTTTGCCATGTCGCGCCCCGCCTGACGGTGCGAAATTCCTACCATCGCGTCCACCGGATTGCCGTCCACGTCCATAATCTCGACCACGGGAATGCTCGCGTTCATCAGCATCGCACGGGTGGCTTCAGAATGTTCCAGCCCGGCAATGATCACACCCGAAGGCCGCCAGGACAGCATCTCGTAGAGCACCTGCTCTTCCTTCTCGGGACGGTAATCTGTCACACCGACGACGGGCTGCAAAGGCGTGTCGTCAAAGGCTTCATTTATGCCGTTCAGCACCTCGGGAAAGACCATATTGCCCAGAGATGGAATAATTACCGCCACCAGATTGACCCGCTGCGACGCCAGTGATCCCGCGATCTGGTTGGGTACATAACCCAGCTCTTTCGCTGCCGCCAGAACACGCTCGCGCGTGGTGGCGGAGACATCGCCGCTTTTGCGCAACACGCGACTGACCGTCATTTCCGAGACGCCGCAAGCCTCCGATACATCACGCAGGGTAAGGGGACGTTTGGGGGACTGTGACAAGGCGGGCATCCTGCTTAGGCAATTGAATTTCAGATAGCGTAGTGGGTGAACGCTGGACAGGCAATCAGCGATCTAAAGGCAATCGGGATGCATGAGAACAATAGCACTCGCCCCTAGAACTGGATTTTAGTTTAGGATAAGCCTGAGCCGTGGTCCCGTGGCTCAACTGGATAGAGCAGCCCCCTCCTAAGGGGCAGGTTGCAGGTTCGAATCCTGCCGGGGTCACCAATTTTATATGGTTATTATCGTTTGTCATTCTTTGTCTCGCTCCCGTTTGGCTCCCGTTTGCGCCTGTTTACGGTTTTCGATCGCGCCCAGCGCCCCCGATTGGAAGTGCGGTGACCGGTGCCAATAGACGCGCTCGATGGTGGCGATGCTTGTGGAAAAGAAGCCAGATGCGTCTGCTATGCTCGCTCCCCCCTCGATCGCCCAGGTGATCGCGGTGTGCTTCAGGGTGTGCGGTGTTGGCCGCCATTCAAGGTTGGCGTCAGCCACAATCTTTGCCCATGCCGTTTTAATCGAGCCGACGCGCTGGCCTCGAAACGCTACCGCCCAAATGTCGCCACCTGCTTCCCAGCGCCGGGCGTGTCCGAGCAGTTGGCGCGGGAGTCGGGCCGGGGTCCGGCGTTTCTTGGTAGCGATCTCGCCCTCGCCCATTCGGTATAAAACACCAGCGGTCAAATCGAACCAGCCACCTGTCGTCGCAGGGCCTCTCAGCCTCAAGTTCAGCACCGGGCTTGCGCGGGTGCCGGTGTAGATTGAAACCAAAATAAATCGGGCAACATGCGGGCACTTCCTGCGTCTGGCGGCGCGGATCAGTTTGGCTACCTCGTTGCGCTGGAGCGCACGCTGGAATGTCTCGGGTGCTTTGGGCAGGCTGACGCGCGGCGCGTTCGTCAGGTATCCTTCACTGTGGCAGTAGTTCATGGCGGCTGCCAGCGTATTGAGTTCACGCCGGATTGTGCCTGGTGCGATCGGCAGTCCGGTTTGGTGATGCTTTCGTGTTTTGGCGTATCGGCGGCAGGTTTCACCTTTCACTTCGCTCACCATCTTATCTCCCCAAAATGGGAGCAGTGCGGCAATGGCGAGTCCCTGCGATCTTGGGCTTGCGACTGTTGGAGCGTGTTCCTCTCCATAGATCGCAAGAACCTCACCTATGCTCACGGCCTCTGGGAGAGTCGAACCACTTGAGCGGGTTTTTTGTCCGATATGTTCCGAGAGCTGGATTTCAGCTTCTCTGCGATCCTCTGTGCCCGTGCTGCGTCTAAAGTTATTTTCGTCTTTGATGATATAAACGGATCCTCGGCCTTTTCGCTTTTGCAGAAAGAGGCGCGCTCCTTTGGTGGGCATCGGCATAGTTCACAGAGCTCCTCTAGGTGATTCGGGCTAATTCGGACGGCTCTGCCCATTCGAATTGTTAAACCATGCGCGTCCGCTGCCGAACGGAGCGATGCGGCAGGCACGCCCAAAATGGCGGCAGCCTCTTTGATAGGCAAGAGTTTTTGAGGAGCCTGGAATGTGGACGCAGATTTCATTTTTTGTCTCACATCGGTAGGATGTTTTGGATCTGACACCTGGCGATTCCGGGTGCCATATTGCTCGATTATTATGCCTCGTGGATGCTCCTTGGTGCGCCTGTGTTGGCGTGGTTGTGCTGGGGTCAGCAGTCAGTGTTGGGGTGTTCATACCTCTGGAGCTTCCGCTTTCAGTGCAGCAGCAATTACTCCGATCACTGTTGCCGGTTGGATTGCTCCAAATATCGTTGTTGTCGAAAGGCTTTTCGCCACCGCGCTGGGCTGCACCCCATGTTGCAGGGCTACGCTGATCACAACGCATGCGTCTTGTATCGCGTGCTGGAGCTGAGAGCCGACTCTCTGGCCATCGGCATAAAAGACCTCGATCGGATGTGCGGTGTTCACGTCCAGACCGAAGGTGACGTGAAAGTGGTGCTCTGAGTTTTCGGTTTGCCAGACCAATGCGCGGGTGACCGAGGGGCGTCGGCATGGCGGGCGCTTGCGTTCACTCATTCTCGAAAGCCCTCCAGATCGAGCTGCATGAGACCTTGCTCTGTCAGCTGCGCAAATCTCTGGGGTTCAGTTCCGATCCGGCTGATCAATCCGTCGGTAAAGAGGACATTCATTGTGGAGTTGCTGTGCCGGTCTTGGCACTTCGGGTGGAACCCCTGCCATTCCGTTGTTTGGTGATCTGCACTGGGCAGCTCCCGCATGCCTCCGTAGTACCGCGACAGATGCGCGTCCTTCAGGGCTTCGATTTGTCTGTGGTTCAAACGCACGCCGCTCATGTGAGCCGCGCCTGATCGTTCTGCTCTGGCATCGCTGGCAGGTGCCGACCCATCGTGGCGAGCTGCGCGTGGTTCACCTTGCGGCCGCGCGCGGTCATCAGGATCACCCATGCCATCCGGCGCAAAAGCGGCCTGTCTGCGCATCCGGCAGGGTTTGTTACCGTCGCCAGCGCATCGTCCAGCATCTTTCCCGCAAGACTGCCCTTTGGCACCTGCGGTGTGTTGTGATGCTGTCCTGCGGCAGAGGAAACCGCCAGAGGAAAAAAAGAAACCCGCGATTGATGATGCTTGCGCACGTCAATCGCGGGACGGAGAGCAGTGCCACAAACACCCCCCTCCAATTCATCCCGCATGACACTTGGAATAACTACGGAATGAAACTTGTTAGGGAAATTCGCAAAATGCTTGAGCTTGTCTACGCAAACCCCGCGCTGACCGTCCACCTCGGCTTCGTTGTTGTTTCTGCAATCGCGATCTGGCGTCTGAGCTGAAGTCGTATCAGTGATTTGCATGTCTGCCTCCATTGCTATTGGAGGTAAATGATACGAAAATTTCGTATCCGTCAATCTGATAATACAAAATTTTCGTATATTTGCTAGATGCTACTATACAAAGGCAATGTTACCATAAAGAATGAAACGAGAACATCGAAGGGAATCGAGTTGTTTATTCGAATGATCGCCAAAGCTGGATTAGGGCTGGGAGTCAATTTAAACTGGCTTTTTGCTCCGCTGACCTGGCTTGCGATTACCCGAGCTGCGCCAAAATCTCTGCACGAACGTCGGCGGGAAGCCTTGAAGTATCTCCCCCAAGAATAAAATTATAATCAACGTGGAATGCTTTAAGGTAATAAGTCATCAATTTTACGGATGGTGCACCGGCCCTTTCTTGTGAAATGTAGGTGGTGTACTTGATGCCCGAACTGGCCGCCAATTCTTTGCTGGTCATCCGGGTCATCTTTCGCACCGCTACAAGCCGGTGGTGGATTGCTTCGGGTGTGACATCACCGGCTTTAGAGAGCCGCTCTTGTTCAATGTAATCCATGATGATGTTTAATCTCCAATACGAAATAATTGCACTTTACAACGATTGAATTCTTGTAAATACGATATTTTCGTATTATCGGTTGATTATGGATAAACCGACAAGAACATTCATTAAATCGATGGGCGGCTATCAAGCCGTAGCCATGCGCTTGGAAAAAAAGCCTCAGACTGTGCACACTGCCATGCAGTCCGGTGTTTTCCCGGCTTCTTGGTATGATGCGCTTTGTGGGTTTGCGCGAAGAGATGGGCTCGAAGAACCGCCTCGCGCGCTTTTTTCGTTTCTCCAAGTTGGGGAGCAAGCTGCATGACCAATCACAACCACCAGCTTCGGCGCAAAATCCACAGTGCTCCGGTACTGTATCGCAGCGTTGTGTCGAAGGGGTTTGCGTACTCGATTTCAACAATGAGCCGCAGCTCGTACAAAAATTCCACCCTCCCTTTCCCCTGGTTGGGCAAGGTGGATCGCGCGGCGGTGCTGTTGCCACCGTCGCAAGGGCCGAGCTCGAAGAGCTGATGCAGGCGGGCAGCGATACGGGCTATGTTCTCACGGAGAAAACCGCGCGTGGCGCTGAGGTATTTCAGGATCGCCTTCTCGATGCGCAGCTGACCGTGAAGGGGCTCAAGAACGTGATCGGCGCTGAGTTCATTCCTGTCGTTCAGCGGGCTATGGAAACCTTCACCACCTGGGCCAAAACAAACCGGGAAGACATCAAGTCTTTCGCCGAGCAGGCAGTCCTGAGCCTCGAGCGTGTTATCCCGATTGTCGGTTCTCTCGCATCTGGTTTGAGTAAAATTGCGGTCACTGTGGGTAGCGTGGTTTCGAAGGTCGCTGATATGGTCGGCGGTTGGGAAAACTTCGGGATGGTTCTGGGCACGCTTAAGCGAAGGCCACGCAGACATATCAATAATGGTTTTGCGAGCCATGATTACACCTCGCTCGGCATGAGTACAAAGAGACCAATGACATCAGGAGGCAAGATAGGGGCGACGCTAACGCGGGATGCGGACCCTGCAGCGGCGCGTAAGCGTGCATGATCTTCAACAAGTTCTTCACCACGCTTCTGGATATAAGCAGCAAGCGGACCTGACAGTAAGTACGGCAAGTCAGCCTTTGCGCCAGAAATCAATCGATCACGTGCAATTGGAGCGAGGTCAGCGGTTGCCTCCGAAGCAAGGATTTCCCGAGCTCTTTGACCGGCTGCTACGACCTCTTCTCCTTCAAGCGCAACAAGCGCGGCTTCTTCAGCGAGCAGAAGGCGCTCTTTTCTGGCATGGATTGTAAGCTTGTATCTGATCCGTAGCAAAGCAACTCGAGTCAAACTGGCAACTGCTGCAGTTGGCCATGCGCCCACGCGACCAATGCCAAGTTCTGGCAGAGTTTCTTTATCCAAGGATGCTTCCAAGAGGCACTCGGCAAGCGAGGCTGTCAGCGGATGCGTTCTTGTCAACAGCGTTGCGCCCGATGGAACGGGCTCTCGCGTCGAGAGCTTAACCGAACCACGTAGACCGCGCTGAGCAAGCTTTTCTTTCAGACTGTCTTGAAGCGCATGCACATGCGCCAAGTGAAAGGATCTCTTTTCTTCAAGGGGCACACCAAAGCGCGACATAGATCGTTCTACAAATTCCAAGGAATCCGCCGGTGAACCCAAAAGCGCCTTTACCTTGTTCCACTCGGGAGCGACTTCAGCAGGTTTCATGGCATTTTGCGCGAATCGCGCTCGAGAGCGTTTCTCGTTCTCACTGGCATCCCGCCACCGCGTCTCCATTACCTGAATCCCGTTGTCTAAACGCAGATCAAGCGTCAACTGGTTCATACTGCTGCCTCTCCGCAGCATCATTGCCGCCATCAATGCGTCAGTAACGGGACCCCGCTCGTCCGGTAGTGGGACAGTCACGCCAGTTGCCTTTCTTATTTCTTCAGCTTTGCGCAAAATCACATCAAGCACAGCTCCATCAATGGCGCTATCGGGTGAAAACATCATAATTGATCGAACCAATTCGGCGGGTTGACCAAAACGATCTACGCGGCCTTCGCGTTGTTGATGTCGCGTCGGGTTCCAAGACAGATCGTAATGGATCACAGTATCAAACAGTTGCTGAAGGTTGATACCTTCTGACAGGCAATCTGTTGCTACCAGAATGCGTTGAACCTTCTTTTCACCCTCTTGGATACCCATTTCGGCTACACGATCACGCCGCTCATCTGGTGTGAGTTCCCCTGTAACGGATTGCACCTCAAGTTTGGGGAACGCTTTTCGAAGGAACTCTTTCACATGTTCTGCAGTTGCGAGATAACGACAGAAAACGACGGGGTTTGCACCTTCTTTGATGATTGGCTTGAGTGACTTAACCAGCCCCTGCAATTTTGGATCTTCAGAACTCAACAACGTACCAGCCTGATCAATTAAAGCCTGAAGCGCTTGATCATGGACAAAAAGGGTATTGGGCTCGATATCAATCGCATCTTCATCATCACCATCTTCATCGTATATCTGAGGCTCAAGGCGATCGTCTTCTTTTGCCGCGCGATTGCGAAGAGCGCTTAAAGCCGCCGCCGGTGATGATCCAACGCAACGCATGAGCGCAAGGGTGCCCCAAAATGCAAGCCTTCGGTCTTTGCTTTGCTCACCAGCATTGGAAACAACGGAAAAGCAGTAATCTAAGAGCCCGATTTAAAACTATTTGAGTGAGTTCAGTGGTTTGTGATTCTGTTCGGTTGTGAAGCTGAATGGAGATCACAATGG
>Ga0222707_1000300_pt1 | contig 16124 bp, 15 predicted proteins | sample AntAcemetage1574_FD_179831 | JGI IMG/M metagenome (GOLD analysis project Ga0222707, IMG submission 179831) | Saline water microbial communities from Ace Lake, Antarctica - #1574 | ecosystem: Environmental > Aquatic > Non-marine Saline and Alkaline > Saline | place: Antarctica: Ace Lake...
GAACGCGGCCCAGGCCGAGCCGACGAGGCGACCTAAGCGCGAGCGGGGTGCCCTCGAATCTCTCCTCACCGTCACGCTGGGCATGGAAGTTTTGGCGGTTCTTTTTGGCACGCTGGCCATCGACGGGCTCGACATCGCTCCGCCTGGAATCGTGTTCGGCGGCGGCGGCCTCTTGGTGCTTCTGCTGATCATCGCCATCCGTGTCGCGCGTTACCGCTGGGGCGTGTGGCTCGGGCATGTTTTGCAGGTGGTGCTGCTGGCCACCGGGTTCATTGAGGTGCTCGCCGCTGTGACCGCGGCGGTATTCGTGGGATTCTGGGTCTACTGCTTCGTCAAAGGCACTCAGCTCGACGCGGCAAAGCGTGCCGCTCTGCAGTGACGTGCGCCACGCATCCGCCGACCACACTTTCTAAGGAGCCGTTATGACCACCGTCGAAGAAACACTCGTGCTGATCAAGCCTGACGGAGTGGCGCGCAACGTCACCGGTGAGATTCTGCGTCGCATCGAGGCCAAGGGCTACCAACTCGTCGACCTGCGCATGGTGCAGCCAGACCGCACCCTTCTGAGTGCGCACTATGCCGAACACGAAGGCAAACCTTTTTACGAGCCCCTTTTACAGTTCATGGAGTCGGGCCCCGTCGTCGCTGCCCGCGTGGCGGGTAACCGCGTCATTGAAGGCTTTCGGTCGATCGCTGGCACCACTGACCCCACCACCGCCGCCCCCGGCACGATTCGGGGTGATCTCGGTCGCGACTGGGGCTCGCGCGTGCAGCAAAACCTCGTGCACGGATCAGATTCGCCCGAGAGCGCCGCGCGCGAACTTGCACTCTGGTTCGATTGAGCGGAGCTCGCTGGGCTGCATCAAACGGACAGTGAGGCGAGAAGCGCCGGAAACTGGATGAGAATGGCGGCTGTGATGCCCACCAGGTTCACCATGACGAGAACCCAGGTAAACGGCCACACTGCGGCGCCCCAACTACGCACGCGGGCACTGTCAATAAGAACACCGCTTTTCAGGCACCACGTCACAAGTACCCAGAACATGGGGATCACGGCGAGCCAGACGAGCATGCACCAGGGGCACAGCGCGCCAATCTGAAACACCGACTGCGCGAAAAGCCAGTGCACAAAGCTGAACGCCCCCGTAATTCCGGCGAGAAAAGCCCACCAGAACCAGCGGTCGAAACGCGCGCCAGCGACGAGGGCCGCGCCCACCGCGATCGGAGCAATGAGCCCTGCGACGCCCAACAAAGGATTTGGAAAACCAAGAAGAGACGCCTGCCATGACTCCATGACGCTGCCACACGAGACGAGCGGGTTGACGTCGCAGTTGAGAGCAAATTCGGGGTCGAGGAGGCGCTGCACGCGCTGTGTGATGAGCTCCATGGCACCCCACCACCCCACAATTCCGGTCAGGATGAGGGTGAACGCCAGCACAAACGGCCGCCGAGTGTCAGCGACCGCTGCTGCAGGCGCTTCGGCGGCGTGGGTCACCCCTTGATTATCGCCGCCTGCGCATTGGTTTTGCCCGCACGGCGGTTCAGAGTGGTCCAGTCCGTGCGATAATGACCAAGAGTCAACGCCAGCCGCGCTCGCGTTGACCAACACAAGAGCTTTCCGGGTATCACCGGGCCAGTATTGCGGCACCGATTGTCGCGAACGCGGGGAATAGCCAGTTTCCTCAGTCGTACCGCTGTGACAGCGCGTGTGTGGCGGCAGTGGATGACCGTGACAGGGTCGGGCACTGCCAAGAGCGTCGGCCGGCGCAGCACTCGAACTCGGGGGCCCGACCGACAACAACCCAAGAATTTGGCGAAAGATTGCACGCGAAATCTTTCGCCCACAAGTTTCCGTGCGGGCGCGGCTCGCGCGGTTGAGGAGTACACCAGTAATGGTGAGTGACGACAAAGACAAGACGACCAAAAAGCGCACGCGACTGTTCGCGCCCCGCGCATCCAAGAAAGCAACCGAGCCGGTCGAGACCAAGGCACCAAGCGGTGCCGGTTCTGCCGTGCCTACGCCGGAGCAGGGAACCGCTGAGGTGAGTACGACTGAGGTGAGTACGGCTGTAGTGAATGCGCCCGCGGAGGACGTCCTGGATGCCGTCGCCGTTGCCGAGTCAGCCGTTGCCGAACCAGCCGAGACCGCGCAGCCCGCCGCTGCGGTGTTACCCGACCTGAAGCCGGCGTCAACCACGTCACTTCTGTTCTTTGCCCCGCCGGTCACTGCCCTCGCCCCCCGGGCGAGCGGTACTGGTTCGAGTCGCGCAGCGTTCAGTCGAGGGCACAACTCTGACATCGACTACAACAACGACAGCGACGACAGCCACGAGAACCGCGACTCCACCAACCGCGGTTCCCGTGACCGTGATTTCACGAGCAACCACGCCGATGACGACGACAGTTCGGTTCCTAACCGCCGGCGCTCACGGTCTCGGCGCACCCGGGCAACCCCTGAGAGCGACGGACACGACGGCGCACGTGAGAGCACCTCAGACGATCGCTCCGGTAGCCGCGCGTACACGCGCCGGCCCGCCGAACTCATCACTGAACCCCAGCGCATCAAGGGCTCCACTCGTCTTGAGGCCAAGAAGCAGCGCCGCCGCGACGGCCGTGATGCTGGGCGCCGCCGCCCGGTAGTCACCGAGGCCGAGTTTCTCGCTCGCCGCGAAAGTGTCGACCGCGTCATGGTCGTGCGCTCGAAAGACGGCCGCATCCAAATTGGCGTGCTTGAAGACGGAGTGCTCGTCGAGCACTACGTCGCTCGCTCTCAAGAGTCAAGCCTCATCGGCAACGTGTATTACGGCAAAGTGCAAAACGTGTTGCCGAGCATGGAGGCGGCCTTTGTTGACATCGGCCGTGGCCGTAACGCGGTTCTGTATTCGGGCGAGGTCGATTGGGATTCCGCCGCACTCGATAGCGACGGCAAGACGCAGGCGCGTCGTATCGAGTTGGCGCTGAAGCCCGGCGACAAGGTGCTCGTTCAGGTCACGAAAGACCCCATCGGCCACAAGGGTGCGCGACTGACCAGTCAGGTCAGCCTGCCCGGGCGCTACCTGGTGTACGTGCCCAACGGTTCAATGAGTGGCATCAGCCGTAAATTGCCCGACACTGAGCGCGCTCGACTCAAGAAAATTCTCAAAGAGGTTCTTCCTGACAACGTTGGCGTGATCGTGCGTACCGCGGCTGAGGGTGCCACTGAAGAGCAGCTGACACTCGACGTGCAGCGGCTCACCAGTCAGTGGGCTGAGGTGAGTGCTCAGCTTGAGAACACTCCGGTGCCGGCCCTGTTACACAGTGAGCCCGATCTGCTCATCAAGATCATTCGCGATGTCTTCAATGAAGACTTTCGCTCCCTGGTCATCAATGGCTCAGACGCGCAGCAGACCATCGAGAGCTACCTGCGTTCTGTTGCCCCCGATTTGCTTGACCGCGTGCAAAGGCACGACGGTGAGCGTGATCCTTTCGATGAATACCGCATCTCAGAGCAGATCGAAAAGGCCCTAGACCGCAAAGCATGGTTGCCCTCGGGTGGCTCACTGGTCATTGACCGTACCGAGGCAATGACGGTTGTTGACGTCAACACGGGCAAGTTCGTTGGCTCGGGTGGCAACCTCGAAGAGACCGTCACAAAGAACAATCTGGAGGCGGCCGAAGAGCTGGTGCGTCAGCTTCGCCTGCGCGACATCGGTGGCATCATCGTGGTCGACTTCATCGACATGGTTTTGGAATCAAACCGCGACCTCGTGCTTCGTCGGCTCATGGAGTGCCTCAGCCGCGACCGCACTAAGCACCAGGTAGCTGAAGTGACCAGTCTTGGCCTCGTGCAGATGACGCGCAAACGACTGGGCCTGGGCCTGCTCGAGACTTTCAGCGAGGCGTGTGAAACCTGTGCTGGGCGCGGCGTCATCGTGCATCACGACCCTGTTTCACGCCACCGTGCCGCGACCGATTCTGGGCCCAGCGGCAACAACAGCGGCAACAGCAATCGTCGTCGCGGTGGGTCAGGCAGTGGGTCAGGGAGTGGGTCAGGCAGTGGCAACAACGGCGGCGGCAATGGCAGCAGTGGCTCTGGCCGCTCGAGCGGCTCTGGTCGAACAGGCGTCACGACGGCGGCACACTCCATTACCGACGATGTGAGCCGTGCTGTGGCCGCTATCGCCGCGAAGACGATGAATCACGATGCCCCGATCACCGGGGTTATCGCAGTGCCAATCGTCTCGCCCGCCACCGGCGAGCGCGTGACCGAAGAGGTGGCCGCCGAGGCCAAGAATTCCCGTGGTTCGGGCGCGATCGACATGTTAGATCTGCCACTGACGCAAAAGCGTGGCCGCGGTAAGGCCCCGATCGACTCAACAATGGCTGATCAGCTGCTCGGGTCTGTGCTGGAGTCTTTGCCCGAGCCGTCGGCACCGGGCACGCGCAAGCGGGCTTCACGACGGGTGTCGAGTGGCACGATTACGACAGCACACACAACCGCCGAAGAATCTTCAGCGCAATCCTGAAAAGTCTCCGTAGGCTAAGAACGTGACCACAACACCCGATTCGCCATCAGTGGCCGAGGTAACTGGTCACGTCCACGACCACGAGCCCGTAAAGCGTCGGGCACGCGGTGTGCACGTGGCGTGGGCGTCGGGAGCATCACTCGTGCTCGTTGGCCTGGTGGTGTTGCGGGCTGTTACGGCCGAGACTGGCCCCTGGTCGCTGCCAAGCCAGTTGCAAGATCTGCTGACACTTTCGACAAGTTTGCTCGTCGAATCGTTGCCGTTCATTGTGCTGGGCATTGCGCTGTCAATTTTGGTGCAGGTCTGGATTCCAGAGCATTGGCTGTTGCGCATTCTGCCGCGAAATCAGTGGGGGCGCCGTGCGGTGATTTCACTGTTCGGCATGTTTTTACCGGTGTGTGAGTGCGGCAACGTGCCGCTCGCGCGGGGATTAGTGCGCCGTGGTTTTACCGTCTCCGAGTCGATGACTTTTCTCATCGCAGCTCCGATTCTCAACCCCATCACCATCATCACTACCCACCTCGCGTTCGGGTTCGACGATGGAATTCTCGTTGCCCGATTGCTCGGCGGTTTCGCTATCGCCAACATTCTTGGCTGGCTATTCAGCAAACATCCCGAGCCCATGAGCCTGCTTGCTGGTCGCTTTGCCGACCAGTGTCAGCTCGATGACGAGCATGGGCATCACCGCACTCGGCGCGAACAAACCCTCGACCTCTTTGTACGCGAGTCAAGCATTTTGATGCCCGCTCTGGTGATTGGCGCTCTCGCCGCGGGCGCAATTCAGGTCGTCGTGCCGCGTGAAGTTCTTGTGGCACTCGGCAGCGATCCGCTGTGGAGCGTGCTCGCCATGATGGTTCTCGCCTTCATCATCTCGGTGTGTGCGAACGTCGACGCCTTCTTCATTTTGCCGTTTGCGGCAGTGTTCTTGCCCGGGTCGATCGTGGCTTTTCTGGTATTCGGGCCGATCATCGACATCAAGATGTTGGCGCTCATGCGCACCACCTATTCCACGCGCACTCTCGTGCAACTCACGACCGTGGTGGGGTTGTTGAGTCTGGCGCTCGGCCTGGTGGTGAATTACCTTGCCTGAGTCGACGCAGAGCGTGAGAACGTGGCGCCGAGTTCAGCGCTGGCGCGGCGTCGTGATCATTGGCGCCATGGGTGCGGTCACGCTGTGGCTTGCTGCGACGGGGCAGCTCGTGTTGTATATCCACCCGCGATACATCGTGTTTACCGTGACGATGGCAGTGATTGTGGTGGCGGCAACGGTATTCGCTTTGGCCACGCCTCGTCATCACGACGACGAAGCTTTGGCGCCACCCAATCGCCGCTCGCGCGCACTCGGCCTTACTGCGGCCGGGTTAGCGGCGGCATTCACGCTGGGGATGGTACTCATTCCGCCCGCCACACTCGGAACAGCCACCGCCCAACAGCGTCAGATCAACGCCACCGCTAGTGACGATGCCGAGCAACTCGCCGCAGTCAGTATCGCTGACGCCAACACGGTTGCCGCCTTCACCGTGCGCGAATGGTCAACCGTGCTGCGGCAAACCAGCGACTTAGCGTTCTTTGCCGACAAGCCCGTGACAGCCCTGCTGGGGTTCGTCACAGCCGACACTGAAGACCCTGACAACATGTTTTATGTCTCGCGCTTTGCCGTGACCTGCTGTGCCGTTGACGCACAACCGCTCGGTGTGCCCGTTCATCTTCCGGGTTGGGCGGGGCAGTATCCGGCCGATACCTGGGTTCAGGTTTCTGGGGTCTTTGGTAGCAACCCATCGAGCGTGAGTTCGCAGCCTGTAGTGCTGCTCGTTGACACCGTCGAGATGGTGGATCAGCCGCGTGAGCCCTACCTCTTCTGACCCGCCGCGCCTCGCACCGCCCGTTTCGGCGGCCCGGCGTGTCGCGGCGAAGTCACAACGAATGCGATCCAATCGCGCGCACCAGAGATTTGAACAGACGTTTTGGATGGTCGTCGCGACCCTCAGCATCGTGTCAGCTGTGTTTCTGCTGCTGGGCTCCCTGCAGGGGCCGAAGCTGAGTTCGGCAGTTGTTGACTCGGCGCGGGTTACTGAGCAGGCCGGTCAACAACTGCGACTATTCGCTAACCAGCCCCTGGCCGAGGTCACAGCCGAGCAGGTGACAGTGACTCCGGCGGCCGAGGTGTCGGTGACCGTGCAGAACGAATTGTTGATCGTGCAGTTCGAGCAACGCCTCTTGTCGTCGACCGAGTACACCGTCGAAGTGCGCGATGTGCCGGCCACCAGCCGCGACGCGACGGCGACGTTCACTCACCGTTTCACCACCTCCGCCGCTGAGCTGCTTTACCTCGAACGCGGTGACGACATTGATGAGGTGCTGCGTACCCCCGTCGACGGAACGGGTCGCGGTGAGCTGGTGTACGCAGCGGTCGGCATCCAGCGCATTGCGACGGTTGAGAACGTGACCGTTGTGGCCCGTGACGCCTCTGGCGGTACGAGCGTGTTAGACGTCGTGTCGCGTGATGGCGCGGTGCAGCAGGTGCGACTGCCGGAGGGAGTGCGTATCGAGCGTCTTATCGCCCCACCTGTTGGCACCCTGTTGGGGATGGTGTTGTCAACGGCGACTGCACCCCTCGACGGCGATGAAGCAGGGCAGACCGGCGAGGCAGGGCAGCAAACACTGTCCAGCGTGCTCGCAGTCGTCGACCTCGCGGCAGACGGCATCGTCACCATCGTGCTGGGCCTCGATGGGTTGCCCATCACTGCACTGACCGCCCAATTTTTGCCTGACGGCGCCACCATGATCGTGCACGATTTTGAGCAAAATGTGTTGCGCGTCGAGTTAGTGGGCGCACCGCTGGTTTTGCCGATCGGTCAGGTGACCGAGGTGTACGCGCTGTCCTCTGATGGCACCCGTCTCACCGGGGGTGACTCTTTTGGCGGCGTCATATTAAACCTAGCCACGGGCGTTGAGACGCGTCTCGACCCCTCGCTTGTCGACGGAAAGCTGGCATTCGGTGGCGAGTCGGTTCTGACGGCCACTGAGTTGCGCGTGCAGAAGGTGGCTGTGGTTGACGCTGCCACGGGCGAATCGACGGTGCTGTTGATCGCTGATGAGGGCACCGGTGTGGCTCGTGTGTTGCTACGCACCATCGATGATCGCGGCAGCTTGGGTGCTATCAGCCTCTCTCCGAATGATCAGTTTGTCGCCGTCGAGGTGACACCCTCGGTGTTGGATGCTCTGCCCGACGGTCGCCCCGTGAATGGCCGACCGACCTCGGTGACCACGATCATCGTGGATGTGCGGTCGGGGGCTGTCGTGCGCACGCTCAATGGATTCTCGCCAGTTTGGTGAGGTGACTTCGCGGGGCAACCTGGCGGGGTGGTCCAATGATCCGATCCGCCGCGGGATGCCTAGTTGTCTCGGTCTCGGTCTCGCAGTGCGCGCTTGACGCGCTGACTGACTCGCAACCCTGATGCGTTCAGTCGCGCAACGAGTTCTTTACCGGTGACCGGTACGGCACCCTGGGCGAGGAGTTTCTCGCGATACTCCGCCGGGTAGTCGTAATGATCGTGGTCGAATCCGCGCCGAGGCATTCCAGCGGCAACGGCAAAAGCGTGCAGTTCGGCCAGTGATGAGTCGCTGACGACATGACCCCAGAGGCGCCCGTGTGCTGGCCACACGGGGTCGTCGATGAGCACAGCCACGGTTGTGAGTGTACGAGGCGAAGATTCCACGCCGCTCCGAGGCGGTCGCGTTTGACCGGGCCTCCTGCTGTCGGCTATTCTTGACCCTTGGTGCGCCGGGCTGAGCCTGCGTCGACACCGTGAGTCGGGTACCGTTGCACCGCAGCGATGAAGTCGTACCTCACAAGCAGTCGTAGTTCATAAGAAGTCTTGCTCATGAGAAGTCTTATTTTCAAAAGTTTTGATCAACAGAGCAAAGGTGAAACGTGGTCTACGCAGTTGTGCGCGCCGGTGGGCGGCAAGAGAAGGTTGAGGTCGGCACGGTTGTCGTTCTCGATCGCATCAAGGCGAGTGAAGATGGCACCATCCAGCTGACCCCGGTTCTGCTCGTCGACGGTGACACGGTCACCACTGACGCAAAGAAGCTCGCGAAGGTCACCGTGACAGCCGAAGTGCTGGGCGACCTGCGCGGCCCCAAAGTTGTCATCCAAAAGTTCAAGAACAAGACCGGGTACAAGAAGCGTCAGGGCTTTCGCGCTGATCTGACCCGCGTCAAGATCACCGGCATCAAGTAAGAAGGGTCGCGAAACATGGCACACAAAAAGGGCGCATCGTCCACCCGTAATGGTCGCGACTCAAACCCCCAGTACCTGGGCGTCAAGCGTTTCGGTGGCCAGGTCGTCAAAGCTGGCGAAATTCTCGTCCGCCAGCGCGGCACGCACTTTCACCCCGGAGCCAACGTTGGCCGCGGTGGCGACGACACCCTGTTCGCGCTTGCCGCGGGCGCGGTTCAGTTCGGGCAAAAGGGCGGCCGCAAGGTCATCAACGTCGTCGGCGCCTAACGCGCTCACCGGTTTTTCACGCGAGGGGGCGGGCTTCGGCCCGCCCCCTCGTCGTTTAGTTTGAGGAGGCACCATCATGGCGACATTCGTCGATCGTGTGACCCTTCACCTGCGCGCAGGGAACGGTGGCCACGGCTGCGTTTCTGTGCGCCGTGAAAAGTTCAAGCCACTGGCTGGCCCCGACGGGGGCAACGGCGGCGATGGCGGCGACATCGTGCTCGTTGCCTCAGCGCAAGAGACCACGCTGTTGCACTTTCACCGGCGCCCGCACCGAGTCAGCGACAATGGCGGCCCCGGCATGGGAGACAACCGTTCGGGCTTCTCCAGCGGTGATCTTGAACTTTTCGTTCCGATCGGCACCGTGGTGCGTGATGCTGACGGCACCGAGCTTGCCGACCTCACCGAGACGGGTATGCGCCTCGTCGTTGCCCCTGGCGGCCAAGGAGGTCTGGGTAACGCTGCACTCTCGACGACCAAGCGCAAAGCTCCTGGCTTTGCACTGCTGGGTACGGATGGTTGGGATGGCGACATTCTTCTGGAGCTCAAAACAGTCGCTGACGTAGCGCTGGTCGGCTACCCGAGTGCCGGTAAATCGAGCCTGATTGCGGCCATCTCCGCCGCAAAGCCCAAGATCGCTGACTACCCCTTCACCACCCTGCACCCCAACCTTGGCGTCGTCGAATCAGGCGAAGTGCGCTTCACCGTGGCCGATGTGCCTGGCCTCATCGAGGGTGCCAGCGAAGGCAAAGGGCTTGGCCTCGAATTCTTGCGCCACGTCGAACGTTGCAGTGCACTGCTGCACGTTCTTGACTGCGCAACTCTCGAGCCTGGCCGCGACCCGATCAGTGACCTCGACATCATTCTTCGCGAGCTTGCCGCCTACCCCGTTCCCGCGGGTCAAACGCCACTACTTGAGCGCCCGCAGCTGATTGCGTTGAATAAGGTTGACGTTCCCGAGGGTCGAGACCTGGCAGCCTTCGTTCGGCCGGAACTTGAGGCCCGTGGCTATCGAGTGTTCGAAATCAGCGCGGTCAGCCGCGAAGGCCTTCGCGGTCTCACCTTCGCTCTCGCTGAACTGGTTGAAGCCGACCGGGCAACGAAGATCGCCGAGGCAGTGGTGCGGGAACGCATTGTTTTGCGCCCGCGCGCGGTCAACACCGAAGAGTTTCACATTCTTGTCGAGGGCGGCAGTGATGGCCCGGTGTACCGCATCATCGGTGCGAAACCCCAGCGCTGGGTGCAGCAGACCGACTTTCGCAATGATGAGGCTGTTGGCTACCTCGCCGACCGCCTGGCCAAGATCGGTATCGAAGACAAGCTCTTCTCTGCGGGAGCTGTCGCGGGAGCGACCGTCGTCATTGGCCCGGGGCAAGGCGTCGTATTCGACTGGGAGCCCACGCTGACCAGCGCTGCCGAGCTTATGACGGCGCCCCGCGGGACCGACCCTCGTCTTGACGCCCTCAACCGGCCCTCGACCAGCCAACGCCGTCAGAGCTACTACGAACGCATGGACGCAAAAACTGCAGCTCGCGCCGAGCTCGAGGCCGAGCGCATTGCCGAGCGCGACGCGAGCAGGGGTAACGACAAAGAGGCCGATGCCTGAGCAGGGTGGCGCTCACGAGGTGCGTGATCAGGTGCGGGCTGCCCGCCGCATTGTCGTCAAGGTGGGTTCGTCGTCGATCAGTGGCGCCAACTCCGGCCAGATCGGACCCCTCGTTGATGCCCTCGCAGCTGCGCATCATCGGGGCATTGAGGTGGTGTTGGTGTCTTCGGGTGCTATCGCCACGGGCATCCCGTATCTGAAGCTCGACGGTCGACCAAACGATCTCGCAACGCAGCAGGCCGCGGCCGCTGTGGGTCAAAACGTACTCATTCACCGCTATCAAGAAAGTCTCGACCGGTTCGACATCGTCGCCGGTCAAGTACTGCTGACCGCGGGGGACCTCGAAAATCCGACGCCTCGAAGCAACGCCCAGCGTGCCATGGAGCGGCTGCTCGGCCTTCGCATTCTCATCATCGTCAACGAAAACGACACGGTCGCAACCCAAGAGATTCGCTTTGGTGATAACGATCGGCTCGCCGCACTGGTCAGCGAACTGGTGCGCGCTGATCTGCTCGTGCTTCTCAGCGACGTTGATGCGCTGTACACCAGGCCCCCCCATGAGCCCGGGGCTGCGGCCATCGATGTTGTCGCCCACGATGATGATCTTGCCGGGGTCGAGTTAGGAACAATCGGTGCAGCCGGTGTTGGCACGGGCGGCGCCGGAACAAAGATTGCCGCGGCGAAGTTCGCCGTGCGGCAGGGCATTCCCGTGGTGCTGACTTCGACCGATCGGGTCGCGCAAGCTCTTGCGGGCGACCCAGTCGGAACCTGGTTTGAGGCCGCGCCCGTAGACTGAAGTGATGGCCCTAGACACTCCCATCGCCGCGATCAGCGAGGTTGTCATCGACAGTGAAACCGTCATCGACACCGCAACCGTCATCGATGCCGAGCTGGCCGCCGCAAAGGCTGCTTCTCGTGCACTGTCCACGATGACGACTGCGCAGAAAAACGCCGCGCTGGCTGCTATCGCCGCAAGCCTTGAGTCTGCGGTGGCTGACATCGTGTTGGCGAACGCGCAAGACCTCGAGCGGGGGCGCGCCGCCGGCCTGTCTGAGGGTCTCGTCGACCGACTGCGACTCGATCAGGCTCGCGTGTTCGCGCTAGCTGCGGCGGTACGAACCGTGATCGCCCTGCCTGACCCGGTCGGCACCGTCGTGCGCGGATCACGGCTGCCCAACGGCATTCAGCTCAGCCAGGTTCGAGTGCCCTTCGGGGTGATCGGAACCATCTACGAGGCGCGGCCGAACGTGACCGTCGACATCGCCGCGCTGGCATTGAAAAGTGGCAATGCCGTGCTGTTGCGCGGTGGCAGTGCGGCGCACAGCACGAACCGGGTGCTCGTCGCCATTTTGCAGAGTGCGATTTCTTCAGTGGGTGTGCCCGCTGACGCGGTTCAAACGGTCGATGAGCACGGTCGCGCCGGCGCGATGGCACTGATGCGGGCGCGTGGTTTTGTCGACGTGCTCATACCGCGCGGCAGTGCCGACCTGATTCAAACTGTCGTACGCGAGTCGACGGTGCCGGTTATCGAGACGGGTGCCGGCGTGGTGCACATCGTCATTGATGCCTCAGCCGATGAACACCTTGCGCTCGACATCGTGCTCAACGCCAAAGTGCAGCGCCCGAGCGTGTGCAACGCCGTCGAAACAGTTCTGGTGCATCGCGATGCTGCAAAGACGCTGCTGCCGCCCCTTCTCGACGCGCTGCGGACGGCAGGGGTTCTGGTGCGGGGAGATGCGCGCGTGTGCCGCATCGATCCGTCGGTGGCCCTCGCCAGTGACGACGACTTTGCGACCGAACACATGGCACTCGAGATCTGCGTTGCGATCGTCGACGATTTAGATGCCGCGCTGGGCCACATTCGGCGATTTTCGACCCAGCACACCGAGTCGATCATCACGCGTGACATGGCCAACGCTGAGCGTTTTCTGGCGGAGGTTGACTCGGCGGTCGTCATGGTGAACGCCTCAACCCGTTTCAGTGACGGCGGCGAGTTCGGCTTTGGCGCTGAGGTGGGTATCTCCACTCAAAAACTTCACGCGCGCGGCCCTATGGGCCTTCCTGAACTCACCAGTACGAAGTGGATTGTTCGGGGCAGCGGGCAGGTTCGCGGCTGAGCGTCGGTACACTTGAGGAGTGGCGGTTAGCCGCAGACGACCGCACCGACTACGGGAGCCTCGAATGTTGATGACGTTAGCCTCAGCGATTCTCGCCTCAGGTGAAGAGCTCGCCCCGCTGATTGCGCCGCCGATTGTCATCGCGGGCGTCGCCGCTCTGGTCTTTCTCATGATGGGATTAGTGACTTTCGCTTACCGTGATGTGGCGAACCGTCAGAGTCAGAAGTCAACCCCCAAGACCGACGGGCATGACGCCGGCCACTGAGTCGGACATCTGCCATCGCGATCGTCATCGTCACGCCATCCGCCTCACTTCCTGGCGATCGCCGCGCCCGAATCGGCGTCATGGGCGGAACCTTTGACCCCATTCACCACGGTCACCTTGTCGCGGCGAGCGAGGTTGCGCACGCCTTCGACCTCGATGAGGTTGTCTTTGTTCCCACCGGGCACCCTTATTTGAAACAGGGGGTGACACCGAGTGAACACCGCTATTTAATGACGGTGATCGCGACGGCAGCGAACCCGCGGTTTCGCGTGAGCCGAATCGACATCGATCGTGACGGGCCCACCTACACCATTGACACGCTGCGGGACGTGCGCGCCGAACACCCGCACGCTGATCTGTTTTTCATCTCGGGCGCCGATGCCATCGCACAGATTCTGGATTGGAAAAACGCGGCAGAGCTGTGGCAGCTGGCCCACTTCATCGCGGTCAGTCGCCCCGGTCATGACTTGAGCGTTCGCGGATTACCGGACGGCGACGTAAGCTTCTTGGAGATTCCGGCGCTGGCTATCTCATCAACCGACTGTCGCGAGCGTGTCGCGCACGGGTCGCCCGTGTGGTACCTGGTACCAGATGGCGTTGTGCAGTACTTATCAAAGCACCAGCTCTACCGGAGCCCCACATCATGAGCCCCCCCCACGATCCTCCTCTTAGCCGCCGTGCAGCGCGCCAGGCCCAACTCGTGGCTCGCGAGGCGGCGCCGCAGCCGCAGCCGCAGCCGGAGTCGGCCACGCCTCCTGCCTCCGTTCCGGAGCCTTTGGTCGAGCCACCGGCCGCCGCAGGAAGCGGTGCGCGTGTGCGCCGCCGCGATTTTCGACCCCGTGCCGGATCGCCGGCTGCCCAAGAGCCACTGACCCCAGAGCCAGCCACAGACGAGCATGCGCTTACCTCTGCGCAAGTCGCCGCAGAGCTAGAAGTGTCTGACTCTCTGGAGAGTAAGTTCGACACGGTACTCGACTACCGCACGCAGTATCCGGAACTCGCGCGACTGCTGGCGACGCCGCAGCCTGCGCCAACCCTGCAGACCGTCGCATCACCTTTTGACGGCCCCGAACACACGATGTCACGCCGCGACCTGCGGGCCGCGCGCCAGCGCTCCGCTCCGGAGCAACGCGAAGCACGAGCACCTGAGAACGTGACGCCCGGCGTCGACGCGGTCGCCGCTGATGCTGATGCTGATGTGGTTGACGTTGAGGTGGTTGACGTTGAGGTGGTTGACGTTGAGATCGTTGACGTCGAGGTGACCGAAGTTGAGGTAGCGCACGTCGAGGTGATCGAGGTTGAGGTAGCGCACGTTGAGGTTGAAGACTTTGACATTGTCGAGGTTGAGGTTCTTGACGAGGCTGGGCTCGAGCCGTTTACTCCGCACTGGTCTGACGGAATCCACGACACCGACGACCCTTTCGAAAACACCTTTAGTCGCGAAGTAGGCTTGGCCGCCAGTTCCACTCATACCAATGCTCTTGTTTTGCCCGAGATGCCGAGCGTCAGTATTGGCGGGCCGGTTTCAGGCACGGGAGAAATCATCATCACCGGCATGATTGACCTCTCGAGCACGATTGCCGCGACCGGTGTGCGGCCAGCAGTGCACGAGAGCCCTGGCCTCGACGACTTCTTCGACGACTTCGACCGCGAGGTTGCTCCTCAGGATTCGGCGCCCGTGAGCGCCCTTGACGCAGTGGGTAGTTACGCCACTCCACTGGGCTTGTTGACCCCCAGTCCGCAGCCAGCGCGCAAGACGTTAACCACGGTTCTCATTGCCTCGACGGTCGGCATGGCGGCCATCGCCATCGGCCTGTTCGTGGTGGCAGCCGTAAACGGGCTATTCTGAAGGCTTTGATCGTGCTACTCGTTGAAGGACACTGTGACCGCTACTGACCGCGCCATCGCTCTCACCCAGGTGGCTGCTGCTGCCGCTGACTCGAAGCAGGGCGCCGATCTGGTCGCTCTTGACGTGTCTGGCCCGCTGCCACTGACCGACGTGTTTTTGATGGTGACGGGCCTCAACGAACGCAACGTTCAGGCGATCGCCGCTGAGATTGAAGATCGACTCTTTGAAGCGGGTGCGAAGCCGCTACGCCGCGAGGGTCGTGCCCAAGGGCGCTGGATCCTGCTCGACTTCGGCGACATCGTGGTGCACGTGTTCCATGAAGAAGAGCGCCTTTTTTATTCACTTGAGCGCCTGTGGAAAGACTGCCCGGCAATTCCGCTGGCGGTCGGTGGGCATCCAGTCGACGCATAGGCTCGACCGGGCACAATAAAGCCCTGAAATGCCCAACAGATGACGCACTGCTCGTAATGAGCGACCGCAACGGTATCGAAATCGACTATTGCCCGCAGTGCCGTGGGGTTTGGCTTGACCGTGGTGAGCTCGACAAGATCATTGACCGAGCAGCCGTGGCTCCCGCCGCGGCTCCGCGGGTCGAGTTGCCACCGCAGGCCCCCTCAGCAGGGCCAGCTGTAGGCGGCTACCCCGCAGGTGGCTACCCAGCAGGTGGCTATGCGCAGCCTCAGCGCGGTCAGCGGTGGGGATCAAACTCTCCCTCCTCGGCGCCTCGATACGGTGGGGGCTATGGTCACCCTGGCTCGGGTCAAAAGCGCCCGCGCAACTGGCTGAGCGAGCTGTTTGACTGAGCTCAGGGCGCGCCGGTGACGGGATGTTCGCTGTGATTACGCCGTCCGGGTCAGGTTGGTGGGTCAGGTGAGCGTGTACTAGTCTGATCAAGTTGTCACCGGCCCTCGCGGCCGACGGCCACGGGCCTGTGGCGCAGCTGGTAGCGCACCTGCATGGCATGCAGGGGGTCGGGAGTTCGAGTCTCCCCAGGTCCACGTACGAACGGCATCCCGGTCTCGGCCGGGATTCGTCGTATCCGGAGCCTGCTGACCCGAGTCACGGGGCGGCGCGCCGGGAGGTCGCATGCCGACCCGGTTCGAAAGGACCCAGCGTGAGCCGCAATACGGCCCCCGACACTCTCGCCTCCGCCGTGCGGATGCACGCCATTACCCCGGAGACCATCGACATCGTCGATATGGTGCTCGAGTATGCGCGGCGCCGCATACTCAGTGACGACACCCCCCTTGACAAGCCCCTCAGCCCGGCCGAATT
>Ga0222707_1000301_pt1 | contig 16076 bp, 12 predicted proteins | sample AntAcemetage1574_FD_179831 | JGI IMG/M metagenome (GOLD analysis project Ga0222707, IMG submission 179831) | Saline water microbial communities from Ace Lake, Antarctica - #1574 | ecosystem: Environmental > Aquatic > Non-marine Saline and Alkaline > Saline | place: Antarctica: Ace Lake...
TTTAGATAATGATCCCATCTACCTGTGTACATATGATAAATTCAGGTTAATGAGTAAGGTGTATTCATTTCTTTTTGATGAAATACACCTCATTATTGATGAAAAACTAGCTAATAATAAGAGGATTGAAGAAGTCAAATTAATGGTCTTGAAATCTATAATTGATGAAAATTCAGCTATTTTTGATTTAAAAGAAGATAAGAAGCTTATTTATCACTATTATTTGAAATCAAGCCTATTTTATGCTTCACATTTTATTGTAAATTCTTATGCAGATAATATTCTGTCAAGTTATTCACCAGACACATTAAGAGTGATTGAATTGTTTTATTCCTGGTTAGATTTCATTATAATTTTAGAGAATAGCAAAAAGAAAAGAGGGAGAAGTTATACTTTGCCAACAAAGCCAACTGAAGAGTTTATCCAATTGTTTGTAGAAAATAATTTTGAACTAACATTAAAAGAATTAATTGAAAAAGATATTTTATTGAGTACAGGGTTATTCCCTTTAAAGGGAAGTGTTAGGAAAATCAATGATGCTGGAAAATTAATAAATTCTTTTTATTCACTTTTAGTAAGGGTATTATATAATGGAACTTCAACTACTTATGATGTAAATGGTAGAAGAGAAAAGTTGTATAAATTAAATGAAACAGATTTATTTGAAGGAAATTATTACAATCTGTTATATAAACTAGTGCCAGAATTTGTTATATAAAACACACACTTTTTCTCTCTTATATATATAGTAAATGGGAAAAAGTGTGTGTTTGTAAAATACAAAAAAATCCAACCTGCTAATTTTAGCAGGTTTTTTTATGCAATAAATTTAAAAACAAATATTATGAATTTAAGACAATCAGAAAGAAAAAATGCTAAAATGAAAATGGCATTACAAGGACCTTCAGGTTCAGGAAAAACATACAGTTCACTCCTGTTAGCTAAAGGATTAACAGATGGAGACTTTTCAAGAGTTTCAATTATTTGCACAGAAAATGGAAGTGCAGATTTGTATTCTCATTTAGGGCAGTACAATGTACTTTCATTAAAACCACCATACACTCCTGATGTTTTAATAGAGGGGATAGATGTTTGCTTAAAAGCAGGAATGGAAGTAATCATTTTAGATTCAATTAGTCCTGTATGGGATTACTTAATAGGACTTCATTCATCAATGCCAGGAAACAGTTTTACCAATTGGGGAAAAATCACTCCTTTACAGAATAAATTCATCAATAAGATTTTACAATCTGATGCTCACTTTATAGCAACTATGAGAACAAAACAAGATTATGTTTTGAATCAAAAGAATGGAAAATATGTTCCAGAGAAAGTTGGGTTAAAAGCTATACAAAGAAATGATTTAGATTATGAATTTACTTTGGTATTTGATATAGATATTAAACATTATGCTACTTCAAGTAAAGATAGAACAGGATTATTTGTAGATAGACCTGAATTTGTGATTACTGATAAAACAGGTAAAAGAATCAAAGATTGGTGTAACTCTGGTGAGAGTTTACAAGGGGTAAAAGATGAGATAAAAGCCTGTTTAACTTTAGAGCAATTGAGAGTAATTTACACCAAGAACATTAGCAATAAAGAAGAGTTAAATACTGATTTTATAAACCAAAAAGAATTTATAAATCAAAAACAAATTTCTAATCTAAATAATTTTTCACAAAATGGAACTACAAATAGTTAAACCAAGAAACAGAGGAGTAGATTTAATAGAAACTGAACCCACTCCTAGAGTTATTAAAGAGAATATATCCCCATTTATTGGGGCTAATACTTTAGAAGTAAGTCTTTCTCATTTAGAAAATGATTGTACAATTCCTGTATTTGCAAAAGACAATGAGGTGACAATTTCACACAATGACTTTATTAAAACAATGGCTAGTAGTGTTTTAGAGGTTTTTCCAAATGAGCAGATTAGCAAACCTGAAATTAGGGTTAGCCATACAATAAAGGGTAGAATACCAGATGCAATTAGAAAACCAGCTAAAGAACTGTTAGAAAAGGAGAAAACTATCTTTTATGAAAGATGTGCTTTCATTTTTAACATAGATACTCTTAAATCCTCAATAGGAGTGAATTCCCTATCTCTCACAGTAGGTGGAGTTAGATCATATAATCAGGAAAACTTATACTCTAAGAAAACTATTGAGAAGTTTAAAATATTTATTGGATTTAAAAATCATGTATGTACCAATTTGTGTATTTCTACTGATGGATTTTCTGATGAATTGAGAGTAAGTAGTATTGAGCAATTACAACAGAAAATGATTGAGTTGTTTTCAAACTACAATATGGAACAACATTTAGAGCAAATGCAAGAATTACAACAACAGTATTTAACTGAAAAACAATTTGCTCAAATTTTAGGAAAAGCTAGACTTTACAATCATTTACCAAGTGATATAAAGAAAGATTTACCTAAACTAACATTTAATGATGGTCAGCTCAATGCTATAGCAAGAGATTACTATAATGATAAGAGTTTTTGTAGAGATTCAAATGGAAACATAAACCTATGGAATGTTTACAATCTCTTTACAGGAGTAGCAAAGAGTTGTTATATTGATACCTTTCTAGATAGAAATGTAAATGCTCATACATTTACCAACAGTGTTTCTGAAGCCTTAAAAGGCAATAGTGATTACCATTGGTTTTTTGAGTGATTGATGCCCTAGTAGTTATAAATTACTAGGGTTTTTTATCTTTTTTAGGCTTAGTTTCTTTTTTGTTTTGAGGTTTAGGAATCATTCTTCCTAAACCTATTTGTATAGGTTTTTTATCACTTTTTTCCTTTTTAGCCATAGTTATTTTTTTAATGGTTTATTTGGTTTTTGTTGTGAAGGTTTAGGGATAGTCCTACCTTTTTCTTCAGTTAATGGTTTAGGTTGCTGCTTTGGATTTTTGTTTTTATCATTATTCATATTATAAATATTTATTGTTATAAACAGTATTATTGATGAGATTCCTAAAAATATTGTACTTATTGATATTGTATTAAAAACCTCAATTTTTGAATTTCTAATATCTATATTTTCTATAATTGTATCAATTTCTAATTCATTATCTATGTCATTTATTGTGTTTTCAGAATACCTTCTTGAAAAAAAATGAGACAAAAGACTTGCAAATAATGTAATAGAAAAAAGCCCCCAACCAATTACCAAAATCCACAGATATATAGCATTTTTTATAGGAACTATCTTATCAATTAAAGTTAAGGATAAGGCTAAAGCTCCTGATGCAATTAAGGTTATGTACTTTTCAAAATCATCTTCACTTTTAGATTTACTATCATAAACAGCTTTTCTAAAATCTTTCCATTCTTTTATTTCCTCCTCAGTTTTCATAATTCAACTTTTTAACTATTCTCAACAATTTCAATTTCCTCTTGTGTTAATCCATACAACTCATATACCATAGCATCAATTTCTTTATCTGTAGCATCAATTTTAGTTTTAAGTTCTAGAGCTTTTTGTTGTTCTTGTAAAAAGTAATCTTCCCATTCAGCCTCTTCACTTAATAACAATTTTATTTTCTTCTTTTTAAGCTCTTTTACAAAATCACCAAAACTTAATAAATACCAATCTTCTAGTTTTTTTGATAGATTTTCTAACTCAAATTTTCTTTGAAGGGTTCTTTGGAATTTCACAATGCATTTATTGCTTTCATTTTTTAAAGACATTATAAAGTCTACTCTATTTTCAAAAAAGGAATCTTTAGATTTTAAATTATTTGGTACTGGTAAAAGCTGAACCTTGTCCCTTCTAAAATCATAATAGCCACCTTGAAGTGTTGTGCATACATTTGATAAAAAGAAAAATGACATTTTAGAATTTAGGTAAGCTAATAAAGATTTAGAACCAGAAGAAATGAACATACTATTTTTTTGTAGATAGATTTCACCAGTTGTATCTAAGTAAAAGTTACACCTATTATTAATAAAAGGAGAAATTATTTTTGGTTCATTTAATAGGTGTGAATTATTACTTCCATACCTACTTAGACACCACCAATTAAATCTTCCTGACTTCACCTCTGGTCTATTCTCTAAGCTATTTCTGTTTTTAATTAAATGTTCTTTTATTGTATCTGAATAATCTAAATTATAATCCCAAGGCAGAAATAGTATATGATTTTTTAGAGGGCTTATGTTGTATCTTTTTATTTCACTTCCACCTAGTATTAATTTTAACCTCTCTTCTGCTTTAGAATCTTTAGAGAAAGGTTTTAAATTATTTACAATAAAAACATCATTTTTACCTGAAGCTATTCCTGCAAAAATTTTATTATCTACAATTTCTTTCAGGGGCTTAGACTTTTGTTGAATTTTATCCAGAAGCTCTGAAGTTTTAAGATTAATAAAATTCCACATATCATCTTTAAGAGAATCCATTGAAACTTTATATTTATTTAATTCTAGAGTGTTAATTGGGTCAGAAGTGACAACTCTTTTATTAATTTCTGAAAAAAGAAATGTATTGCTTTTATAGGTTTTATTTTTGTTGAAAACATATATCATAGGATATGTAGTAGCATCATCAAAAACAGTGTAGTCATCAAAATCAATAATCAATTCTATATTTGAATCTTCTTTAATTACTTTTCTGATTTGTTTACCATAGGTTGCTTTTAGAAACTTATTAGGAAGAATGAATGAAAACAATCCATTTTCATTCATTAAATTAATTCCTCTTTCTATGAAGTAAGTGTATAAATCAGCTATACTATTATAACACTTATAATGCTTTTCTAAGTAAGGTTTTATTTCTTTAAATAATTCTTGTCTTACATAAGGAGGATTTCCAATCACCACATCAAAACCACCTTTAGCAAATATTTGAGGAAATTCATTTTGCCAGTTAAAAGCTTTATCACCTGCAATTTCAGGGTCATCAATTAAACTATTTCCACATTTAATATTATTGTTTAAATCATTCAGTTTTCTATTTGGTTGTGCAGTTCTTAACCATAAAGAAAGCTTTGCTATTTCAACACTTTCATCATTTAAATCAACTCCAAATAAATTGTTTTCTAAAATGCTTTTTTCAACATCACTTAACACCATTGCATCACCAAACAATTTGGCTTGTAATTCATCTATATAGCTATGCTCATTTATTAAGAAGTCTAATGCTTGGTTTAAGAAAGCACCAGAACCACAGGCAGGATCACAAATAGTTAATTGTAGTAGCCAATTTCTGTAAGTAGTTAATTTATCAATTAGACCTTTAATGGTTTTCTTTTGTCTTTTCTTATCTGTAATATAATCATCTTCATTTATCTCAAGTGCAATTTTTTGTTCATCACATAGTTTACCTACTGTGTTTTCAACTATGTATTTTGTAATGTATTTAGGAGTGTAAAAAACACCATCTTTTTTTCTTTTAGTTTTAGATTTATCAACTACTTGCCCTTCTAATTCAGCTTTAACTTCATCCAATTCATTTAAGGAGTTTTCAAAAATATGTCCTAAAATATTTACATCAACTTCACTATCAAAATCATAGTCAGAGAGCTTTAAAGTATGCCTATACAATAAATCATCATCAATTTGTATAGTGTCTAAAACATCATTTGGTTTAAACAGTCCACCATTATATGCATATACATCAAACTGCTTTCCTTTAAAACCTGTGTTTAGATACCCAAAGTACTTTTTAAACCTATCAAATAAAGGAGCATAAGCATCTAATTCCTGTAACTTTTTCCATTGTTTTAAAATTAACCTTACAGAGTTTGGGGGCAATAAGTGTCTGTCTTCTGCAAAGAATAAAAACAAAAATCTATCTAATAAAGTTTGTGATTCCTTAAATAAAGTTAAGCTGTCAAATTGAGGATTTAAACTCACAAGGTTCTGATGTAGCTCTCTTTTGAATAAAGAGTAATCTTTATACAGGCTTTTAGTAATTACATCTTCTTCACTTACAGAATCTTTTTTAATAAGGTTAGCAGTGTCTTTTTGTATATTTTCATAAGCTAAACACAAATACAAGATTTCAAAATCCTTTTTAGTTAATGTGAATAGATTAAATTCAATATGTTCAATAGCATTATCAATATAAAATCTAATTTTTTCAAAATTAGAAGTAACTACATAGGTACATTTAGGTTGGTTATTTTTATATCCAAAAGCTTGTATTTCAATTTTACTAAGGTCAGTAGTGTTTGTTCCTTTTAACTCAATTACAGCTTTTACAACATCATTTATAATAATTGCTCCATCAGCCTTTTTACTATCCTTTACATTTTTGTATTCAGTAGTAATGTTGAAGTTTGGAGTAGGGTTTTTAGTGTAACCTAATACATTAACAAACAAGTCAATTATAAATCCACCTTGATATTGCTCTTCTTTACTGCTTCTTATGTTTTCTTGAATAGTAGGATTGTGAAAGTGGTTTTTAAAGAGATTCCATTTTTCTGAAATCTCCTCTTTATTTTGAGTTTTCAGGTATTTGGTAACAACTGTATTTTGAAATAAGGACATAGCATTTTTTTTGGATATAAATTTAAGAATTTTTTTTAAAATATTTAATGAGAATTATAATTAAACAAAAAAGACCCAAAAATGAGGTGGTTAAAAAGGGTTGTAAATTTTTTTATGAGAAAAAATTTCTAGCTCTTTATGTTTTTACAGGCTTCCCTAGGCAAAACCCCCACTCATTCCTGGAGAGGGAAACTCCCTCACTACCTTTCTATTTGAAAGAAAAATTTAGGTAAGATAAATAATTCAAGTTGATAGCTGATGTTTTTACTTCTTAAATCAATCAATGTACAACTCAAAAAAGCAATTAAATTATGGTAACAGTTATTAGTTATGATCAGAGACAATCTGAAGAAGGCAAAGAATTTTATACACTTACAATTCAAGGAGGAATTGAAGTGGTTCAGTCACAAAATGGTAAACTATATATGACAGCTAGAAAAATGAGCATCCCAGCAACATTTGATAAACAAGGATGTGAAATGGTATTAGGTAAGGAACTACCTGGAGAAATTAAAAAGGTGGATTGTGAATCTTATAAATATACCAATAAGGAGACAGGTGAGATTATCACACTATCACATTCTTATGAGTATGTAGCTGAAGAAAAACAAAAGGAAGAATTATCTTCTTTCCCAGATGCTCTTACATTTACAGTTCCTGAAGAAGTAGGTGTAAATGTGTAGATTTTAAAATAACAATCTCTGATACTTGTCTATATAGGTAAGTATCACAAATTGTTCTGAAACACACACACTTTTTCTCTCTTATATATATAGTAAATGGGAAAAAGTGTGTGTTTTAATTTTCTGTGATATCTACTTATATAGACAAGTATCACAGAAAATGTTAAAATAGATGTCTTATTATTAATTTAATAAGGCATTCTTTTTTATTCAAGCCTAGCCAAAGCACCTACTATAAAGGTGTTTTTAATTATTACACACTCCTAGTCATTATATAATATAGCTAATTCTTAAAAATATGTTAGAATCAAATATTGCTGAGATTAAAATCAGCTATTCACATCAAACTTTAAAAAAGTTCAGAATCAAAATTAATAAAAGTACAGATGCATTTAAGTCATTTATCCAAAGTTGGGATATGGATTTAATAGAGCTTCAAGAAGAATTTAAAATATTACTGCTTAACAATGCAAATGAAGTATTAGGAATACACACTTTATCTAAAGGCAGTACTAAAGGAACAATTGTAGATTTAAAATTGCTTTTTGTTATAGCATTAAAATCTAATGCTACAGGAATAATTATAGCACATAATCATCCATCTGGAAAGATGAAGCCTAGTCAATCAGATATTGAATTGACTAAAAGAATTAAAAAGAGTGGAGATTTATTAGATATTAAACTGCTAGACCATTTAATTATTACTAAAGATGAGTTTTATAGTTTAGCTGATAATGTTGATTTCTAATTTTGTTTAAAATAATATTAGGTGTGTTTTTTAGTTAAATTATAATTTCAGGGAAGTTAATTTCTTAAATATACTTTTATTTTGAGTAGTAGTGGTTTAAGTATTAGGCATTCTTTTAGGCATACATAGAATATTAATTCAGTTTAATGTGCTGAAATATAGATGTATAAGGGAGTTTTGGAGAATCCCTCATTGCCCACATCAATTAAAATCCTGATGAATTTTTCATCAGGATTTTTTGTTTTCAAAAAATTAGAAGCCTGCTTTTTTGATTTTTGAAAACAAAAAAGACTACGTGTGCATCGCTCATGAGGATTGTATTTGCAGTAGCGGTTACAATAAGAGATCTGCAATCCCTCATTGCCCACATCAATTACAATCCTGCTAGATATAGTAGGATTTTTTTATGCCCAAGACTTTCCGAACAACAATGAATTCTCTGATTATCTATATTATATAGAATCTACATTTTTAGATACATTTCAAAATACAGTTAGTATAGGATCAAGGGATCAAAACCAAAAGTTGTGGAATTTAAAAATTATGCATAAGTATTTTGAGAGTCTAAAGAAGAAGAATTTGATATACCTAAAACCTCTAAATTTAATTTGTCGAAAAATTAAATAATCTAAAAAAAGGTTTGAGTAGATATTGGAAAATTACTTTTAAATAAACTTTAGAAACAGAGAAAAACACCTGTGGATGGACCGTATATTTTAAAAAAGTGAGTTTTGAGAGACTGTAATTTAAAATTTTATTGTTATATTTAAGAAGATCTAAAACAGATTGTTTACTGCGTTCTGCTATTTTTTGAATTATTGGGAAAATTAATTTTAGCCACCCCCGCCTAAGATTTTAATTAAATGTTGTCACACTCAACTAAATTTACAAAGAAATTCCTGGAAAATAATAGATGATATGAATCCATTTATCAAAAGATTAATTCTTTATTTATTTGTTTTTTCGACCTCACTAACAAAAATGTTTGGACAGTGTGCGGCCAATGATATTGAATTTAATGGAGGTGAACCTGTCTATAATTCGGCATGTGGCAATAACAGCTATCAAAATATAATTGCACCACCGTTATTGGGTAGTGGCCAAACTTATAGCTGGCAGGTTTCTTTGTCCGGTGGACCTTATACTACAATTGTAAACGGGAGCAATATACCTATAGGCACTTCTGGCTTATCTAAAAGTGATATTACTAACTTTGTACTAACGGCTAACGGGAATGCCTCAGGTGATTACAGAATAAGGAGAGTCGTTATAGACAATTCTCCTAGTAGTTGTAACAATACCTCAGAACCTGTTTTTTTATATTATGCAGTAAACTCAGCCAATCTTTCGGGAGGAACAATATCGGGTTTAGATCCCGTTTGTTCAGGGTCAGAGGGTGTTTTGACATTACAAGGGCATACTGGTCCCGTTTTACGTTGGGAATTGTCAATAGATAACTGGGTAACGATAACAACAATTGTCAATACTACATCTAAATATACATATACCAATCTTACGACGTCTACTTGTTTTCGAGCAGTGATTAATAATATTTGTGATTCAGACGCTGCCGATCTATATTCAAGTACTTTCTGTGTTACAGTAAAATCGAGACCAATATCAATAACCATTACTCACAACTAACTATAGAAAAAACATCACCAACTAAAACAAAATACACGTAAATGAAGACAAAAATTTTTAACTTAGTCTATTCAATGTCTCCGATTACTGACGCTTTCACAGTCCCCGATGTGAGATCAATTATTTGGTATCTTTTTTCTTGACCTGGATATTGCTGGTTTAAAAACAAAAATTTTAAAATATTTTTTCAAAATAAACAATCAAAAATTATGAAGTCCTCAAAAAAACTCAGAAGTTGGTTCACCCTATTATTGTTAATGGCATGTATAATAAATACGACGGCTCAAGATCCATACCCAGTTCCAGGAGATCATGCAGTTTGTCTTAATTCAACAGACCCTTATGGGGTTGTATTTAACAGCGGCTCTACGTATGCTTGGAGTATTACACCTTTGGCAAACGGTAACGGTACCATAACACCTGGTGTAACACAAAATTTAATTTCTGTAAACTGGATAAGTTTAGGTACAGCAACTCTTAGCGTTATTGAAACAAATTCGAGTGGTTGTGAAGGAGCTCCTGTTTCTATTGTGGTTACAGTTAATCCATCAAATACCATACAACTTACTTCCGCGGCAGGTACGGATATACAAACAGTTTGTATCAATACAGCAATCGATCCAATTACCTATGCTACAACTGGCGCAACCGGTGCAACGGTTACTGGTTTGCCAGCAGGCGTAACAGGAACTTGGGCTTCAAATGTGGTTACAATAACCGGAACACCATCAACAGCAACAGGTAGTCCGTTTACATATACCGTTAGCTTAACAGGAGGCTGTGGTACTGTTACAAAGACTGGTACGATTACCGTTACACCAGATAATACCATGCAACTTACTTCCGCGGCAGGTACAGCTTCGCAAACAGTTTGTATCAATACAGCAATAGATCCAATTACCTATGCTACAACTGGCGCAACCGGTGCAACGGTTACTGGTTTGCCAGCAGGCGTAACAGGAACTTGGGCTTCAAATGTGGTTACAATAACCGGAACACCATCAACAGTAACAGGTAGTCCGTTTACATATACCGTTAGTTTAACAGGAGGCTGTGGTACTGTTACAGAGACTGGTACGATTACCGTTACACCAAATAATACCATACAACTTACTTCCGCGGCAGGTACGGATATACAAACAGTTTGTATCAATACAGCAATAGATCCAATTACCTATGCTACAACTGGCGCAACCGGGGCGACGGTTACTGGTTTGCCAGCAGGCGTAACAGGAACTTGGGTTTCTAATGTGGTGACCATAAGCGGAACACCGTCAACTGTAACAGGTAGTCCATTTACATACACTATTACCTTAACAGGTGGTTGCGGAACGGTTTCTGAGACTGGTACAATAAGGGTAAACGCATTACCAACAACATCACCTATAACCCATAACTAAAATAATTATGAAACAATTTTAAAAAGAACAGGCTTCATAAACTGCAGTCTGTATACTTTTTCGATTGATTTCCTCTTAAAAGAACCCCATAGCGATTTAAAAAATAGGATTTCATAAACAAGAACCAAACACAATAGGGTACGGTAAGTTTTTATTTAAATAGAATGTACAAACAGTTACCACATATACTATTATTAGCAATAATGCTGTTCAGTGCCATACAGGCAACTGCACAAATTACGATGCCGGATATTGTATGTGTTGGAACTACAAGAATATATACCGTAAATGATGCAACGGTTCCTTCCACTTATACATGGAAAATTAATGGCGTTATTCAATCTGCTACAACGAATTCATTTAGTATTACGTGGACGATTCCTGATACCTACACAATAACCGTTCAGGAGCATTTTGGGGTTTGTGACGGGGAAATACAGTCGGGTGAGGTTCATGTAATTAGTAGTACGCCCGTCTTTGATCCTGTTCTAGCTATTTGTTCTGGTGCTACTTTGACTGCATTGCCAACAACATCGCTTAATGGCATTAAAGGTACATGGTCTCCTGCGTTGAATAATACAGAAACTACCACATATACATTTACACCAACAGTGGGGGAGTGTGCAACAACTTCTTTATTAACAATTCCTGTAAAACCTAATATTACATTAGCTTTTGATGCTAGTTCATTGGCTTTTACTAACTATGGAAGGTATGCGGTAAACGATGAAATTAAATTTAACATTCTAAATACAGAAGAGACGATTATTGTGCTATGGGATTTTGGTGATGGAAGTACATCATCAGAAATGCAACCATCACATACTTACACCGAATTAGGTATTTACAGGGTAACTTTAACAATGGTTTTGGTTGATGGGTGTAGTTACCCGTATACCAAAGATATAGAAATTACCAAAGGGTACACCATAATTACGCCAAACGGATTTACCCCTAATGGGGATGGTGTAAATGATTATTTTAAACCAGAATCTATTGGTGTCGTAAGTAGTACCCTGCTAGTTTATGACACGTGGGGTAGTTTGGTGTATTCAGAAACCGGCGCTATTTTAAAAGGCTGGGATGGTTTAATTAGAAATAGTGAAGCTGAAAATGGTAATTATATTTATAAAATAATTGCGCAACCATTTAATGCCAGTGTACCTGTAGAATTCAAAGGACCTTTTACTTTAATTAAATAAGCCGACAAAATGAAAAGTAAACTAATAATCATTTGTCTGTTAACTTTAATATTTTGTGGCTCAACAGCTGCGCAAGATCCAATTTTTACACAATTTCACTCGATACCCATATTATTAAACCCTTCCTTTTCGGGAGCAAGTGGTAATAGTAGAATGAATTCAGGTTACAGATTGCAGTGGCTTGATTATGGGAATAAGATAACAACACAGTTTGCTTCATTTGATACCTGGAGTGAGTCTTTGAATAGTGGAGTAGGTATTTCTATTAGAAATCATACTGAAGAATTTACGAAGTATAACTTTACACAACTAGATCTTTCCTATTCTTATCATGTAAAATTAACTAGAGATTGGACTTTTTTACCAGGATTAAGTATAGGGTATGGAATTAAAAGTTTCAATTTTCAAGGAATGCTATTAGGAGATCAAATAGATATTGTAAATGGATCTGTTAATCAAACCTCCATAGATCCACTTTTTAATAGTAATCAAGTGCATTTTGTAGATGCTTCAACAAGTTTTCTGTTATACAACGAAAAAATCTGGTTAGGGGCTAGTATCAAACATTTAAACAGGCCCAATATTTCCTTTTCGAATGGGGGGAATTTACCATTATCAATGTTCTTTTCATTACACGGTGGGTATCTAATATCGCTAAGTCCAAAGTATAGGAATACTATTTTTGATGATACTAATTTATTTTTAACATTCAATTACATGCAACAATCACTTTATAATAGATTGGATTTTGGGGTACAAATTGAAATTGAAAATTTGTCATTGGGTATATTAGCCTCTACAATACCTACTAAAATGGTTGCGAACTCACATACTTTATCTTCTGTAAATGCAATAGTGGGGTTTAAATTTAGTCAATTTAAAGTTGGTATTTCTAATGATTTTAATACATCAAACATTGGTAAAATGGGAGGGACTTATGAAATTACGTTACAGTATAATTTTGAAAACATTTTTGATGGATTTAAAAGGCCTAGAAGGTTAAAATGTATTCCTTACTAAATAGACATTCTTTAGTTGAGGTTTTTCTTAACAGCTTAAGGTTTAGAGATAATTAAGGATGTATTTAAGTTGTTTATTTAAGTGGTCTATTTTAATTTATAAACTAGAATGTCATTTCTAAATGAGTTTTTTGGTCTTTCGATAGCTTCATTAGATACTTTCAATAAAAATATCTTTCATTTTACTAAAGCTCAAGATAAACTAATGAAGAATCTTCATTAGTAGTTGCTCTAAATCATGAAATTTCTGGTAGCTCATATTTTTGCTTTGTCGAAATAACATTTAGGCTTGCATTTAGACTTGCATTTTTAATTACAATGTTTATCAAATGAGTGTATTAAACTCGATTCGCAGAAAGCATCCTTGCGAGCGCCAAAGCTGTCTTACTTTTAGTTTCTAAACTGCAAGTAGGCTCGTTATTCGTGCTTTTTTCTGTTCGTGCTATCAATAACAATTAGAAAAATACAGATAGTTATTAACAATTAAAAATTAGTGAGACTTACTTTAAAAAACAGAAATGTCATTTTTGCTTGTTTATATTCGTTCATATTTGTTCACACTTGTTCAAATTGATGCCGTTTTAAGGCACTATCTTTAAAAAAACCCTATAAAAGCTGTTTTGCTAAAGTTAGTCGAGCTATTAATACTTAAAATGTTAATAAGTATGTATAGGTGTTTTGTAATAAACTTTGAAAAAGTACTTTACCTTTACAAAAGGAAAAAGCCTCAAAGTTGGTGCTTTAAGACTTTTTTCTAAAACGGTAACACTTTAAGAAGCGCGTAGTTTCATTTTGAGACTTTAAAATTACAACTTTCTTTTAGTTTACCAAAAATATTTTATAAATATTTTAAGCAGTCCACCAAACTGCATTTGGTAAAAAACATGACTTAATTTTTTAGTACAAACTCCTGTAGGTATTTTAGATACAAACAGTTATACTACATAAAGACGTATGTGGTATTTGCAAAATATTGCAGAGTTTTAAAGCGCGCTAAGAGAAGGTTTTTGTATTGCTGCCTTTCTAAAAGCAATACGATTTAAAAAAAAACAAAATGGTTAGAATAAAGTCAGTTAGTAAATCAAATCCGCAGGATAGAGTAGCGGATAATAAATTTTATGCACAAGTAGTTTCTTCTGGTAAAACAGATTTAGAGCGTTTGGCCTACTTAGTTGCAAATCAAAGTACTGTAAGAGAGGGCGATTGTTATGCCGTAATCTTGTCTTTGATTCACAATATTGTAGATGAGTTAAAACAAGGTAAAATTGTGAAACTCGACAAATTGGGTACTTTTAATATTAGTTTAAGTTCTGATGGAAAGGAAAATGCAGACGAAGTTTCTGCAAACACTATAAAAGATGTACGCATAAAATTTAGACCCGATCAAAGAATGAAAAGTTCTTTGAATATAAAAACAATTAAGTTTACATCCGCTAGTAGTATGTAAGTGTGTTTTTTTAAATTTTTAAACCTTAATAACTTTGGTTATTGAGGTTTTTTTGTGCTCTAAAGTGACTAAATTGCTTATAAGCACCTTTGTAAAACCTTGTAAGCTTTTGTTCTATACCTTATAAGCTTCTTGGTAAAACCTTATAAGGTATTGGGTGAGACCTTGTAAGCTTTTAAAAACTGCTTATAAGCTAATTTAAAAGTGTCTTTTTTAGTCTAAAATACCTTTTTTTGGACCGAAGAACTTCCTAATTTTATGAAATACAACACGAATTGGATAGGGATTTTTTAGTAAAAACAAGTGTTTTGAGGGGTGGAAACAAGAAAAAAAAAGGGCTAATTTGAGTTCATTATAGCTAAAAAAGACTTGTTTTTAGCTTTGTAAAGACTTCTTACCATCTTACTTATTAGTTTTCTAAATTAAAACATTGCTTCAAACGTTCCTCTTTTGCAATGATATTTTGTCTTTATGAGGCCCAATTCTGGTAGCTGGCATTATGGGGTGCCAAGCAATCTCATCAGTAGGTGTTTTGAATCAAAATAGTACTCTTGGTTAAATAGGTTCTCGATACAATTCCGATGAAAAATCGGAATCACTCGAACTGACAACTAGGTTCACTTTTAAAAAGAAACAACCTCGGTTACTGTCATTGTGCGTAACAAAGCAAAGCAATCTCATTTTTAGGTGTTTTTGAATCAAAATAGTACTCTTGATTATATAGGTTCTCGATACAATTCCGATGAAAAATCGGAATCACTCGAACTGACAACTAGGTTCACTTTTAAAAAGAAACAACCTCGATTATCGTTATTGCGAGGAGTTGCAATGAACGAAGCAAAGCAATCTTATTGTTAGGTGTTTTGAATCAAAAGATTACTATTTGTTAAATGGGTTCTCGATACAATTCCTATGAAAAATCGGAATCACTCGAACTGACAACTAGGTTTACTTTAAAAAAGAAACAACCTCGGTTATCGTTATTGCGAGGAGTTGCAATGAACGAAGCAAAGCAATCTTATTGTTAGGTGTTTTGAATTGTAAGATTACTCTTTGTTAAATGGGTTCTCGATACAATTCCGATGAAAAATCGGAATCACTCGAACTGACATCTAGGTTTTCTTTACTCGATACAATTCCGATGAAAAACCGGAATCACTCGAGCTGACAACTAGGTTTTCTTTAAAAAAGAAACAACCTCGGTTACTGTAACTGCGTGGAATGAAGCAAAGCAATATCATTTTAGGTGTTCTGAATCAAAAGATTGCTCTTTGTTGAAAAGGTTCTCGATACAATTCCGATGAAAAATCGGAATCACTCGAACTGACATCTAGGTTTTCTTTACTCGATACAATTCCGATGAAAAATCGGAATCACTCGAACTGACAACTAGGTTCACTTTTAAAAAGAAACAACCTCGGTTACTGT
>Ga0222707_1000308_pt1 | contig 15770 bp, 14 predicted proteins | sample AntAcemetage1574_FD_179831 | JGI IMG/M metagenome (GOLD analysis project Ga0222707, IMG submission 179831) | Saline water microbial communities from Ace Lake, Antarctica - #1574 | ecosystem: Environmental > Aquatic > Non-marine Saline and Alkaline > Saline | place: Antarctica: Ace Lake...
CAATGACTGAGGCTTTGGAATTGCATACACGGCAAGCGAATTTACAGCCTCAGTCGATCAACGTTGCCGAACGAAGCGTTGAGGTCATCTGGTCTACCGGCGCGCCGGTCCGCCGCCGCGACATGGCGGGCCAATACATAGAACGATTGAGCCTCACACCCGAGGCAGTGGATTTATCACGGCTGCAAGGTGCCAGTGTCCTCGACGCGCACCGCCAGTCTGCTGTGCGCGACGTGCTGGGCTCAGTCCGTAGCGCCACTGTTGACGGCGAACGCGGTACGGCCGTCATTAAATTCTCAGCCCGGCCTGAGGTGGAGCCGATCTGGCAAGACGTTATGGCCGGCATTCTTCGCCATGTCTCGGTTGGCTACTCCGTCGAGGATTGGGCCGAGACCACCGAGAGAGGCGCGCGCGTGCTGACCGCTGTGCGCTGGACACCTCACGAGATTTCCCTTGTGCCAACACCCGCCGATCCCGGCGCTCACATTCGAATGGAGAGCAACATGACCGACAAACAGAGCAAGGTTCCAACGGGGAACGATGCTCCAACCCGCAACAGCCCTCTTGCCAGCGACAGTACTGCCCAAACCCACACGAACATCGTTGCACCCCATAACGATGTTCAATCCCGCGCCATAAAAAACGCTGAAATCCGCTCCATTGGCCGTATCGCGGGCCTCGACCAAACTTGGATTGATCGTCAGATCGATGGTGGCGCGGATCCAGACATGGCTCGACGTGCCGCGTTCGATGCGCTGGCCAATCGCAGTGCGCCCATGATTCGCAGTGAGCAGGTGTGCGTCGAAATGGGTGAAAGCCAGGATGACCCTGCACTGCGTGCGCGGCAGATGGGTGAGGCACTTTATGCCCGAATTAACCCACGCCATGAGATCAGTGAACCGGCCCGGCGTTATGCATATTCCACACCAGTGGACATGGCGAAGGAATTGCTGACCCTGCGTGGTGAGTCCACCATGGCGCTGTCGCCTGCGAGCCTTGTCACGCGCGCGCTGCATACAACCTCAGACTTCCCAATCATCCTTGGGGATACTGTCGGGCGGGTCTTGCGCGACAGCTATCAGGCAGCCCCCTCCGGGATCCGCCAACTCGGCCGGCAAACCAATGCGCGGGATTTCCGCTCGGTCAACAAGATCATGCTGGGCGAAGCCCCGCTGTTGGAAAAATTGAACGAGCACGGCGAGATCAAAGCCGGAACAATGGCCGAAGCGCGCGAGGCCTATAAGGTCGAGACCTGGGCGCGCAAGATTGGTGTCACTCGGCAGGTGCTGGTGAATGATGACCTCGGTGCTTTCTCAGACCTCGCTCGCAGGATGGGTCAGGCTGCAGCCGAGACGGAGGCGAGGATACTGGTTGCGCTGCTGGAATCCAACTCCGGCAACGGGCCAAAGCTTTCTAACAACAAGACGCTGTTCCATGCCGATCACGGAAACAAGGCAGGCACTGGTGCAGTGATTTCCGACACGACGTTATCAGCGGCACGGCTGGCGCTGCGCACCCAAAAGGGCATTGAGGACCGCACGATCCGTGTCACACCCAAATACCTGCTGGTGCCACCAGCGCTGGAAACAGACGCCGAGAGGTGGCTAGCCTCAGTCTCACCCGCAAAGGCGGCCGATGTGAACCCCTTCTCGGGCTCTCTCAACCTTATCGTCGAGCCGCGCCTGACGTCCGCTGCGCGGTGGTATATTACCGCAGATCCCGGCGAGATCGACGGCCTTGAATATGCTTACCTGTCCGGCAACGAAGGCCCTCAAGTCGAAAGCAAATCGGGCTGGGATGTTGATGGCGTCGAGATTCGGGTGATCCTGGATTTCGGGGCAGGGTTCATTGACCACCGTGGCTGGTTTGCCAACGCAGGGCCGTAACCATGACGGATATCGCACAACTCACCCAATGGCGGGACGCCCTTCTGGCGGCCCGTTTCAAAGGCGTCCGCACCGTCGAATACGACGGCAAGCGCATCACCTATGCCACTGATGGCGAAATGGCCGCAGCGCTCGGCGACCTCGAACGCCGTATCGCAAGTCTTGGGCCGAAACGAGTCTCAGTGGTTCGCATTCAATCCAGTAAAGGGGTATGACCCATGAAAACCTTTATCCAGAATGGTGATGTGATCACCATCCCCGCACCCATGGCTGGCATCACATCCGGCGACGGCGTGCTGGTGGGCAACCTTTTTGGTGTTGCCGCCAACACCGCAGCAGAAGGCGAGCCCGCCGAAGTGGCCACGACCGGCGTCTTCACCCTGCGCAAAGCCACCAGCGCCGTCCTGGCGTTGGGCGCGCAGGTCGCGTGGGACAACGCAGCCAAGTTGGTTACAACGCCAGGCGCGGGGCTTTATGCCATCGGTGTGGCGGTTGATGACGCAGGCAACGGCGCAGCGACCGTTGCTGTACGCCTCGATGGAATTGGAACCGTCGCTTCATGATGGAACGGGATATACAAGCAATCCTCAATAGCCTGACCCTCTTGGTGGACAGCACCAAGGGAGCGGTGCCTGTAATCCTGCTTCAGAGCCACGGGTGCATTTTTTTTCTGAGCTATCCTGCGAAGGGCGTAGAGAGACTGTAAAGACACCTGAACCATCAAGGTAATATTGTGCCAATTGGGAAAGCACTTGGCTGCCCTTGCAGGGAACCTCACTGCATGGACTTTAACTCAAGATCAGCCAAGTAATGGACGTCTGAAATGGTTTTAAGTTGGCCAGGCCAACGCGTGGCGGGCTACAGTTTGGAATACCAGATCATGTTCCGTGTTGTGCATGCTGAACGCCACGAGAAGGTTGACCCTCGCCGCAGATTATATGTGGGAGTTTTTGCGCTAGAGAGCGTCGAACCCGAAAATGCTTTCGGTGATATGAATACCGTTGACTGTCTGTCAGGCCTCACCTAATCATAGGTCTGACAGATTGACAGAGGGTCATATGATGACGGAACTAATCACCATTCAGCAACTGACAGTGGCGCTGAACCTGACCCGCTACCAGGTCGACGCCTGGATTTCACGGGGCTACTACAAACCACAAAGTGACCCTGAAAAAGGTAAGGCCCGCGAGTTCACTCTCAAGGATGCAATCGCGCTGGGTACGATTGCTGCGTTTGTGCGCCTTGGTCTTCAAGCAAAGGATGTTGGACCTCATGTCGGCCTTGGCGTTTACGGCTACAAAGACGACCGAGCCCTCTTTGCTATCTGCGAAGGCCCAATTCGTCTCTCGAGTGAAGCAAACGCCGCCTATGTCGAGCCGGAAATGGCTGCGCCTTTCTCAAAGTTAATTCCAGCAAAACGCCTTCCCGATCTCCTCAACGATCCGGAAATTACCTCGTTTGCCATCGTAGATTTGAACGAGATTGAGACCCGCATTTTGCATGCGTTAGCTGTAGTTTAAACCCCTCTCCAAAGGAGAAAAACCATGAAAACGATTTTGCGGGCTGGACCCGCCACGCAAGAGGCATGCCCGACGCTTGCTGAAGACCTTCTTCGCGGCGCAGATGAAATCGCCAAATTCATATTCGGCGACGCCAAGCACCGTAGGAAAGTCTACTACCTGACGGGTGAGGCTGCGAAAGGCCTGCCGCACTTCAAAATAGGCTCTGTCATCTGCGCGCGCAAAAGCACGCTGATGAACTGGATTGCCGCACAGGAGGGACGCCAGTGAACATTGCGCCAGCGGATGCTCTCACCAACCTGCGCCTGGCCCTTTATGATAACGCCTACCACCCCGTCCCGGTACTTGGTCCGCATGTGGCCACGAAGGCTGCAGGGAAACGTCCAGTCATGAAATCCTGGGAGGCCGTCTGCGCGACGGCTGACGAGGCAGAGATCACCCGCTGGACCAATGCCCAACGCAATTGCACAAATACTGGCCTGCTCTGTGGTACGCTCATCGGTGTCGATATCGATTTGCTCGACGCAGACAAAGCCAAACACCTTACCGCCCTTGCCTGCAACATGCTGGGGGCCACACCGGCCAAACGGATCGGCCGTGCGCCGAAAATCCTGTTGGCATACCGCACAGACGAGCCCTTCGACAAAATCCAGACGCCAGAATTTCACATGCTCGACGGCATGGTGGCGCGCGTTGAGGTGCTGGCAACGGGGCAGCAGTTCGTAGGGTTTGGCATCCATCCCGACACAAAGGCACCTTATCATTGGCCGGAAAGCTCTCCTCTAGATGTAGCGTTGTTAGACCTGCCAGCAGTTTCCAAGGATAGCTGCGCTGCGTTCATCGCGGCGGCAGACGGCTATTTGCGCCAGGTAGGAGCTCAGACGAAGGCGGACACCCGTGACGTCGAGAGAGATGGGCGCAAGATTGCAGGCCTGCGGCGTCTTGAGCCACCATCGTTCGAACTGGTCCAGGAGGCGCTGTCCTATATCCCCAATGAGGATCTTTGCTATGATGAATGGATCCGGGTCGGCTTGGCTCTTTTTGCTGCGGTGGGCGGGCAGGGGCGTGTCCTATGGGAGGAATGGTCGGCATTGGCGGCCAAGAATGATGCCTCATTCAGCAGCGACAAGTGGGATAGCTTTTCAGAGGTGCGCAGCATCACCGTGGGCACGCTGTTCTGGCTGGCGCGGTCAAACGGCTGGCGGGTGGAGAAGCCACACCGCCCAAAAGCAACGCCAATGCAGATGGACCCTGACAGCTACGTGCCCGAGGATGATGGCCGCCCCACAATAAAAGTTTTTGCAGGCTTTTTGCACGAAACCATCGACAAGGCTGAGGGCGCGCTGATGCAGGCCAAACTTGGATATTACCAGCGCGGCAGCATGGTGGTGCGCCCCGCGATGGTTCCCGTGAATATCTCTGGCGGAAAAATAATCGATGCTCCGCGATTGGTCGACGTCAAAGCCCACCATATGGCAGAAGCCCTGACCCGAGCGGCGAAGTGGGAGCGCTTCGACAAGCGCGCCGAGGAATGGTTGCGCACCGATTGTCCGCACAAGATCGCGGAGACCTTCCTTGCGCGCGAGGGTCAATGGCTTCTGCCGGTTCTGACAGGCATGATTACCTGTCCCACCCTGCGCGCTGATGGCTCGATCCTCGATCTGCCCGGCTACGACCCCCAAACCGGGCTGCTATTCGACCCACAGGAATGCCGTTTTCCTTCCATTCCCCGTGAACCGGATCGCGACACTGCCCTGCGAGCGCTGGGCTTCCTGAACGACCTGATATCGACGTTCCCCTTTGTCAGCGACGCAGATCGTGCTGTAGCACTCTCAGGCATCCTCACCGCACTGGTCCGACGCTCTCTTGCTACAGCACCACTGCACGGGTTCAACGCCCCTACAGCAGGCACAGGCAAATCCATGCTGGTTGATCTCGCCAGCATCATCGCAACTTCGCGCCCCGCGCCAGTGATCGCTCAGGGCAAATCAGAGGAGGAAATGGAGAAGCGGCTAGGTGCCGCACTGATCGCAGGTGATGTGCTGATCGCTATTGACAACTGTGAGGAGCCGCTGGGCGGCGAGCTCCTTTGCCAGACTCTGACGCAGACGAGCCTGAAGGTCCGTATCCTGGGCAAGTCGCTAAATGCCGAGGTGCCCAGCAACGCGGCCATCTTCGCCACCGGCAACAACCTGACCTTCGAGGGCGACATGACCCGGCGCGCCATCCGCGCGACACTGGACGCCGAGGTTGAGCGGCCAGAATTGCGGTCCTTCGAGCGCGATCCACTCGTCATGGTCAAAGAGCACCGTGGAGAGTACGTCGCCGCAGGGTTGACCGTGCTCAGGGCGTTTCATATCGCGGGACGGCCAACGCAGCGGACACCACTCGGTTCGTTCGGGGATTGGTCATCATGGGTGCGTGACGCGCTTATCTGGCTCGGCGAGGCTGATCCTTGTGCAACGATGGAGGAGATGCGCGGCGCAGATCCAAAGCTAGAGGCGCTCTCTGCTGTTCTCGAGCACTGGCACGCCGTGATTGGCGAGACGCCGATCAACGTGCGCGAACTGATTAATCGCGCCACGGACCAGCGACCTCAGCTCTATGGGCGCGCCGAGTTCATCCACCCTGAATTGCGTGAAGCCCTGTTGATCGTGGCTGGCGAAGGCGGTGTCATCAACAGCCGTCGCTTGGGCAAGTGGATCGGAGGGCATCAGAACCGGATCGTGGGCGGGCTCAAGATCGTCGCAGCCACGGTCTCGGCAGGGAGCGCGCGCTGGCAACTCCAGGGCTGCGACGCTGGGACGGCTTCGACTTTCAAAGTTTCGGATAATCTTCGGAGCCTTGCAAATGCGTAACAACGATTACCAACTAATCTGGTGGGTTTGGTGTGTTTGGTGGATGTGTTCTGGGCGATATCTTTGTTTGTCGCAGAAACTGTCAGCGACGTGGAGGATCCCGACATCTGACATCCTCCAACTAACATCGCATGTTTTGACAAGTATGGGGATCAGAGGAAAACAAATCCACTACATCCACCAAACCCACCAGACAGACTGGCAACCGTTCGTAGCTGACAGGACGGATATGAAGATTATCCGAAACTTTGAGAATGGCCGCGCGGCGGTTCCTCCTGGGCACATCTGTATGTGGGGGAGCACAGCGCATAAGCCCGCCAGCGTCTGGAGGCTGAATTGACTAAACTAAACAGTTCAGAACCAAAGTCTGATTTCGCCGCCCGCGTGGTCTTGACCAAAGGGCGCATCTCGCAGCTGATCACGAACGGCCTGCCGGTGCGCACGGACGGGCAAATCGACGTCGCCGAGGGGCTCTCATGGATCGAGGCCAATCTCGACCCTGCACGGCGCAACAAGGGTGGTGCGGGCTCAGTCAATCCCGCGCGGTCGGGAACCACGCTGGCCGATGCCAAGCGGCTCCATGAAATCGTGAAAGTACAGCGAGCCAAGCTTGCTTATGAGAAAGAACAGGGTTTGCTAATAGAAACCGCCGCCGCCACGCGCACTGTGTTCGCGCGCGCCCGTGCTGAACGCGACGCACATATGGCTTGGGTCCAGCGCAGCGCGCCTCTTCTGGCGGCAGAATTGGGTGCTGATCCCCGCGCCACTTTCGCCGCCCTCGACCGGATGATGCGCGAGCACCTCGAGCATCTGGCCGACATGCCCTTGGGGAGTTTTGACGATGGTGCCTGATATTGATCTTGCCTGGCGGCGCGGGATCCGGCCCGAACCGCCCATTCCGGTCTCGGACTGGGCCGACCGCAACCGCATTTTGCCGCCCACCTCGGCCGAACCGGGGCGCTGGCGCACGGACCGCACACCCTATCTTCGTGAAGTTATGGACGCACTCTCGACCGCCAGCCCCTATGAGCGCGTGGTGCTGATGAAAGGCGCGCAGACTGGTGGTTCGGAGGCAGGGCTAAATTGGCTCGGCTACATCATCCAGAACGCACCTGGCATCGTCATGCTGGTCATGCCCTCGCTCGATATGGTGCGGCGCAACACCAGCGTGCGGATTGATCCACTCATCGAGGCGACGCCCGCGCTGCGGGGTCTGGTTTCTGCCCCACGCTCGCGCGATGCAGGCAACAGCCTGTTTCGTAAATCCTTCCCCGGCGGCCAGCTGGTGATGACCGGTGCCAACTCGGCGGTGGGTCTGCGCTCCACACCTGTGCGCTATCTCTTTATGGATGAGGTGGATGGATATCCAGGCGACGCTGATGGTGAAGGCGATCCGGTCGATCTGGCAATCCAGCGCACCGCGACCTTCCGTGGGCGGCGCAAGATATACATGGTCTCGACTCCAACGCTGAAGGGCTATTCCCGCATTGAGACGGCATTTGAGCACAGTGACCAGCGCTATTTCCACGTCCCCTGTCTGCATTGCGGCGACATGGCACCAATCACCTGGGCGCGTATCCGTTGGCCTGAGGGGAAACGAGACGATGCCTATCTTATCTGCGAGGCCTGCGGTGGTGTTCATCACGAACATGAAAAGCCGCGACTTCTCGCGGTCGGTGAATGGCGGGCCACAGCACCTGGAGACGGACGCACGGCCGGCTTCCATTTATCGGCGCTCTATTCTCCATGGGAGACCTGGGCCGAGATTGCGACTGAGCATGGACGCGTGAAAAAAGACCCCCCCCGGCTGCAGGTTTGGGTGAACACCAAGTTGGGCGAATCTTGGGAAGATCAGGCAGGCGACACCGTGCCTGCCGACCCCCTGATGGACCGCCGTGAAAGTTGGGGCGCTGATCTGCCTTCTGGGGTGGCTGTGCTAACTGCCGGCGTCGACATTCAGGGTGACCGAATTGAACTCCAGGTGATCGGCTGGGGCCGTGACGAGGAGGCCTGGGTCATCGACTATCGTGTGATATGGGGTGATCCTGCGGGGCCGCGTGTTTGGGCTGATCTTGATCTGGCCCTGCACGCCACCCACGCCCAAGGCCGTGGCCGTGATCATGTGCCAATCCGTGCTGTTGGCATCGATACCGGCGGTCACCACACCAAGGCCGTCTACGAGTTCTGCCGCACGCGACTGGCGCGTCGCATCTGGGCAATCAAGGGGCGGGGTGGGCCGGGCATCCCCGTATGGCCTCGTCGACCAACCCGCACCAACAAGGGCAAGATCCCGCTCTTCATCGTAGGCGTCGATGGTGTGAAGGACGCGGTCTATGCGCGCCTGAAACTCACTGAACCAGGGCCTGGATTTGTTCATTTCCCACGCAGCCTTGACGCGGACTATTTCCGCCAGCTGACCGCCGAACGCATCGTCACGCGCTTTGAAAAAGGCCGACCTATCCGCTCATGGCAACCAAAGCGCGACGGCGAGCGCAACGAGGCTCTCGACACTTTTGTCTACGCCCAGGCCGCACTGCATGGGCTAATCAGTATGGGTTTAAGGTTGAACGAGAAATGTCACGGCACAATCGCGGGCCCACGCATCAAGGGCAACGCGTCCGATGATCTGCAAAAAGTCATTCCGTCACCGTGGCTTGCCCTTGCCAAGCGGTAAACGCCCTAGCACTAGCTGACCGTAGTCACTCCAAGATCATATGGTCCAGCCGTCCGAATGAAATCGAAATGGCGCGTGCGGACCAAACTTTGCCTTGGTCAGCGACGCCCCGCTGCTAAGGCCGCAGGGCAGCAATGTGTCAGAGCGTCAGGCGACCAGATCATCGATGTCAACTCCGAGCACCTCAGCCAGCGCTTTCACGGTAGAAACACGTGGGTCGATTCTGCCTTTTTCGATGTTGCAAACGGTTGAGGTGCGAATACCTGCCTTAAGCGCCAACGCTGCCTGAGACAGGCCCGCCGCTTTTCGCCATGCCGTAAGCGGATGCATGGAGCCGTTCAAAGATGCAATAAGCAAGTCACTCGACAATGTGGGCGCCGCTGAACTTGCAGCCTTTGCCTGTTCCGCAAGAGCTATGTCGCCAGCATCTTCGATAAGCGCAAGGTATTCGGTTTCTGACAGAACGATCATTTTCTCGCCTTGCATGTTCACAGCTTCATTCATTTTCAGGCCCTTTCCTACTTATAGACCTCACGGCGGTGCGCCACTTGAACCACCAGAATTCCATCTTCGATTTCGAAAACAGCACGCCAATCGCCGTGCCGCATCCGGTGCAACTCACTGCCGACAAGTGGTTTCACGTCCCCTCGGCCCGTTGCTGCGTAGGCGTCCAGCTTCGCCATCAGTGTGTCGCGATCTTTAGCAGGCATCTTTTTAAGACTTTTGCGTGCTACTTTGGTGTAGATTACAAACATTTCAAACCTTGCCTCGCCACAACTTATTTACTTATAAGCGCAAAAAATTTCAAGATTAAATTACGCTATAGCGTAAATTTACTTGTATGCCTGATGTCTCTGCCCGAACACTCTTTTCAACAAGGCCCATGAGCTTGGCGTTGGCTAACGATCTCCAGTCACGATGCTGCCCACCAAATTGGCCGCTTCCACCATACGGCTAGAGGCCAGATGCGCGTAACGCATCGTCGTTCTGGGACTTTGATGTCCAAGCAACCCCTGAACTTCGTAAAGGGAGCGCCCGTGGTTGACCAGAAAACTTGCAAAAGAATGACGCAGATCGTGGATTCGCAGATCAGGCAGGCCTGCTTGCGTCCGCAAATTGACCCACGCCGGATGGAGGTTATTCAGCGGCTGTTTTGATTGCGGATTAAAGAACAGCCATGGCACACCGTCCTCGCGCGGCAGCCGATCCAAGAGGGACAACGCCACATCCGACAAAGCGATATGTCTCGGGCGGCCTGACTTTGAGTTTGGCAGCGTCAGCACCCGAGCCTCTCTATTAATATAGTCCCAGCGCGCATCGAGGATTTCGCGCTTCCGTGCGCCGGTCAACAGAATCAATTTTATCGATAAAGCGACGCGCCAGTTGCGGCTGCTATCGAGAACTCGCAACAGCCTCATTGCTTCTTCCTGAGTTAGAAACCGCTCTCTGCGCGCGATGGTGGGAAACGGGCTTATGCCAGCGCACGGGTTTCTTCCTGCCTCCACAACCTGCCAACGGACAGCGGCGCTATAGACAGATTTGATGGTGATGAGGTATCGATTGACACTCACCGGCTTGAAGCCACTTTTGATCAAGCTCTCCAGTTGTGCTTCCATTTCCGCCCGTGTGATGGTGTCCATCCGGCGTTGGCCAAACTTGGGGATGAAATGATAGTTCAGAGCTGTTTCATCAAGACGCCAACTGCGCTTGCGTACCTTCGCGCTTGGCAAATATTGCTCACAGATAAAATCTTTTAACAAAGGCACATTGTTTCCAAGTGCGCGTTTAATTGTAGGCTCATTTCCATTCAAAAATTCACGCCGAAGAATGTAGGCTTGGCCGCGTGCTTCTGACAAGCTTATATCACGCTCTTTAGCAATTTTGATCATCCGCATTTTTCGATTTCCAATAGGATACCGAAAGTAGAAGCTTAATCCACCTGTTGCTCTCCACTCGAGAATGAAACCTGTTATTTCTTGATCAAAAAATAACGTAAGTTTCTCTGGTGGGTCAGATTTTTTAATCCCATCAAGGAACTGAGTCGTCAGATTCGCTGCTGGCATAAACTATATCCTCTGTTTCCCAACTCATCGACAATAGCTTTATTTTTTCATTATTTTCAACAAGTTGATGCCGGTAATCTTCTGTATTATTTAGTAACCATTCGAAATGAGTGACAGCGTTAAAGCACCCCGAAACATGATGAGTTTGATATTTGTTAGTTAATATAACTCATCCCCAATTTTGACGTGGAGCAAACCTGAAACATTTGGAAAAAAGAGAAACTATTGTAAATAACGTGCAATGTAAATTTTAACCGCAGATGCTGTGAGTTAGATATTTTAACTATTTCTTCAATTTTTGACCTATCGCTTTGATTTATTTGCAAAATAAGTAACTGCAATATTACTGCTGCCGATGACGCAGCTGGTCTTGCGATTTCAACGCGTATGGACTCACAGGTTCGTGCGTTGAACATGCAGGTTCGGAATGCAAATGATGGCATCTCTTTGGTGCAGACGGCAGAAGGAGCGATGGAGGAAGTTTCAAATATCCTTCAGCGGATGCGTGAACTTTCGATTCAAGCTTCTAACGGCACTTACACCGACGACGACCGCGATTCGCTGCAAGCCGAAGTCTCGCAACTTCAGGACGAGCTTGACCGGATTGCCGAGACCACCACCTTTAACAGTCAGAATATTGTAGATGGCTCGTTCAACAGGACTGTGAATGTCACTGGCACCGCCACTGGAAATATTGATGTAAGCATTGGCAGCATGGCCGCAACTATGATGGGTGAGACCGAGGATGGTCCGGCGACGGCGGCATCGTATGCATCTGTCGCGATCACAGGTATGACCACTGATTCGGCCGACTATCAGGGCAAGACGTTCAGTGTCGCCGCAAATGGTGTGACTGGTACTGTTACCCTACCGGCTGCGGATTCGGCCGATGCAGTTTCTGCATCCGTGTCGGTTGCTGCAGGCGAAGATGCCGGCGCTGCAACTTCGATGGTTCTGAGCACAGTCTTGTATACTGCCGAAACGATGGATCTCCACACGCAAGCGACGCGCCAATTTTCGATGCGGGTTAACGACACTGACTTCCAAACCATAGACATTACCGATGCGCTGCAAGACGTTCTGGGGGTCGAACTGGCGGAGCTTAACTCGCCATCAACCTTCGCTGACTCGACGTCGGATGAAGTGACGTCGGAACAGTTCATCACCGCATTGCAAACCGCGATTGACGACAGCGGCTATTTCGAGGGCGACAACGCGGTCACCGTCTCGATTGACAAGGATGGCTTCCTGCAAATGGTAGCTGGCGGTGCGAATGAGATTCAGCTCGCCGAAGAAACCAATAATGGCACAACAGGAACGTTTGTTGCGAACTTTGTAAGCGCAACAGCCGCCGATGTTGTAAACTCGGTAGACCTGAGCTCTAACGCGAATGCTGCCTTTACAGTGACAGTAAACGGGGGGCAGGCGACAACGATCGAATTCTTTGATGATCTTGCAGATAGCTCCCTTGTGAAGGATCGTTCGCGGGTCACTGCAAGCGAATTGGTGAACGTTCTTCAGACTGCGCTTGACGCTGAGTTTACTGGCGATGACGCGATCACCGTGTCGACAGATGAAGACGGCTTTCTGAACTTTAAGGTTGCCGGTAACGTTCAGCAGGTCACCTTTGCAGAGACGTCAGGTACACTAACTGATGGTGTGACCGCTGCATCGACCTTCGTCACAGGTTTCATCGACTCCTCGGCTTCGGCGACATTCAGCACCGCCGGTACGGCGGTGAATACGGCTGCGCTTGGGATCGAAAGTGTCGTAAATGAATTCGACGATGCTGATCTGGTGATGTCGGTGACAGTCAACTCCAACTCTAAACTAAACATCGATATGACTTCCTACATTAAGGCTGCCGCGGCTGATACCAGCGCAGTGACCCAAGATGAGATGGTTGTAGCCCTTCAGGCAGCGTTCGATGCGAACTTCACCGGCGATGATGCGATCACTGTCACTGCATTGGGCACTGGTAAGATCGCCTTTGATGTGGCCAGCGACTTGGGCTATTTGAAGATAGAAGACTACGATCCCTTAGTTGGTACGTCTGGTACATTTGCTGCAACCGTTCTTGGCGCAGATCTAACACTAAACAAGGCAGAGCGCACGGCCTCGACCGCTGATTGGCAATCAAATACTGCCAAATTCTCTGCCGCCGCAGGCGACGCGCAGATTTTCCGCGATGCTTTCTCGCGCGAAGTGAAACTTGACTCTGCGGTCGAACTATTTTCGGACCAGACCAATGAGGTTACTTCGTTCCTCGTTACGGGCGATCATTCCTTAAATGACGTATTGACTTTCACGGATACCGTCACGCCAATTACTTATACAGTGACGCAGGCAGATGTTGATGACTCGACTGGTTTAACGCTGGTTCAAAACCTAGCTACGGCCATCAACGCAAACACAACTGTTCAAAATCAGGTCTTCGCTTCAGCGCATCAAACAGGCACTGGCACGTCCACATTGGCACTGTCGGGCGCTGATGGTGCTGCTACAACCTGGGCACTTACAACCGGTGGTGGTGGCACGATTGGTGCTGCCGTCTCGAGCTGGGATGGGGTTTCAGCAGATCTTGTTGTTGCTTCGACAAGCGATACCTTCACTGTTGAGCTCGACAACGATGGCATAGCAGACACCATCACTCTAACTCAAGGCAACTATGCCTCGCTTGAGGCTCTAGCAGCCGAGATGAATCGCGCGATTTCAGCAAGTGGTGCGTTTGAGGGTGATCGCGCCATAACTGCTGTGGTCAAGGAGGGCTTTACTTACAACAACACCACGACGCCGGGGGATGCAAAGCGTTATCTTGCGCTGGAGAACACCTCGGGCAAAACTATCGAGGTTGCTGCTGAAACCGCAACAGTTAACTTCTTCGGCTCTTCGAACAACTCCACCATCGGCAACACGCGTATCCTGTCTGATTTGGGTACTAGTTCATACGGTTACGAAACAGCCGGTCTGCTCGACGGGGGTGTTGACACCACTGCTAATAGCGGAATTGTCGAGGTGCGCATCGATGATGGTACCACGTCGATCACGCGTCAGGTGACGCTGGGTAATCAGGATGCGGCGCGGTCATTCTCTGATTTTGCCAGTGATCTGCAAACCGCGGTAAACGCTGCCTTCGCCGACGATGGCTACTCAGTGACGGCATCCTATGGCGATGACGGCACCCTTTCGGTCAGCCTCGACCAAGCTGGTGCAAAGTCGCTGAGCCTCTCGGGCACCATCGTTGAAGATGCCTTTGGAGCCGGAGTAACCAATACCGGCAGTGATGAGGGTTCGGTCCTTGCTGACATGGATGCGGTTGTTGCCGCCATCAACGAGGACCTGACGTCGGCAGGGGTTGGTGCAGAGGCAAGCTACGATGCGACCACCAGCACCATGACCTTCTCCGTAACTTCGGGAACTGTCGGTTCGACCAATGTCATCTCGCTGAGCGGCGATGATCTTGCTGAACTTGAGTTTGGCGATACCCTGGAGGCCTACGGTGACGCCGGCAATGCTACTGCAGTTGCGATTTCCGAGATCGACATTGGCACGAGTGACGGCGCAGAATCGGCAATCGACAGCATCGACAACGCCATTGCTTTCGTGAATTCGCAGCGCTCTAGCCTCGGTGCGATCGAGAACCGCCTTGTCTACACGATAAACAACCTGACCAACGTTAGTATCAACACCGAGGCGTCCAAGGGTCGTATTCTTGATGCGGACTTCGCAGCAGAAAGCACCAATCTGTCTAAAGCGCAGATCTTGCAGCAGGCATCCACTGCGATGCTGGCGCAGGCCAATGCTTCCAAGCAAAGCGTGCTGAGCCTTCTGCAAGGCTAAGCTGGCTATTAAGCGAAACACACAGGCCCGGTTTACCCCGGGCCTGTTGTCATAGGAGCACTGAGATGAACCGACGTGACAATGCTGTGATTTTGCTGGGTTCTGTATTGGCTGTGGGCCTGGTGTATTTCGCCCTTCCCGCTATCCATAGCGCTTTACGCATAGGCGAGGGTGCGGTGATCAGCGCCGAAGTGCGCCTGATCAACCAATGCCCCCTTGCCGACCACAGCTTTGCCATACGCAATACCGATACAGGCCGCAGCATCCCGTTTTCCAACGGAATGGCGCGGATCGAGGGCGAAAGCGGCACTTACCTGCAGATCGTGCTGGCCAGCCAATTTGACGGCGTAACCTTCAGCGGCGAAAAGCAACGCATCACACCGCAGATGACCATGACTGCCGATTGCGACAGTGGCGAGCGTATGCGCGGCGTGATGGACGGGATTGGGGATAAGTTTGGAAAATAAGCTGCAATGATGTGTGCACATTTCGCACTCTTGTGCGCAAACGCGGTGTCAAAATAATAACACACACAAAGCATTGTTCCAAAACTATTTTATACCGGCATCACTATGCCTGTCGGCCTTGATGTCAAAATATTAACGCCAGTTTATATCATGTGGATAGCTGCCAAATATCACAGCACCAAGATCTCAGAACAACGGCCTACTAACCCTTCTCAATCATTGTCGACCCCTCTGATAGACCGGTAGAATAACACCAGATAAAAACTGGGTATGCGCAACCTTTTCAAACGTTTTGGTTTTTCCGCGATTGCTCGATCTTTCGATGCAGCCGGCGTTGGCCGTCGCTGGGATCAACCGCGTAGTTTAGATAGCCTGAACACAGCGATCCTTGCGGGGGCTACACCGGCTGCCCGGCGCGCGGGATGGTATGCACGCAATAACCCATGGATTGTGGCCGCGGTT
>Ga0222707_1000310_pt1 | contig 15755 bp, 13 predicted proteins | sample AntAcemetage1574_FD_179831 | JGI IMG/M metagenome (GOLD analysis project Ga0222707, IMG submission 179831) | Saline water microbial communities from Ace Lake, Antarctica - #1574 | ecosystem: Environmental > Aquatic > Non-marine Saline and Alkaline > Saline | place: Antarctica: Ace Lake...
TGTCGCGTCCGGCGCGGTAGGCGACGTTGCCGTTGCGCGACCAAACGCCGGCACCGAGACCGTAGAGGGTGTCGTTGGCGATCGAGATTCCGTCGTCGTATCCGTCGAAGCTGGTCACGGCGAGAACCGGTCCGAAGATTTCCTCCTGGAAGAGACGCATCTTATTGTGGCCCTCGAAGATCGTTGGCTCGACGTAGAAGCCGCCGGCGAGATCGCCGCCGAGGTCGACGCGTTCACCGCCGAGCAGCAGCTTTGCGCCCTCCTGCTTTCCAATATCGATGTAGCTCATGATCTTTTCGAGTTGGTCGTTCGATGACTGCGCGCCGACCATGGTGTCGGTGTCAAGCGGGTTGCCCAGCACCGCCTTTTTCGTGCGGGTGATCGCGTCGCCCAGGAAGCTGTCGTAGATCGGCTTTTCGATGAGCGCCCGGCTCGGAGAAGTGCAAACCTCTCCGTTGTTGAAGGCGAACATCACAAAGCCCTCTTGGCACTTGTCGTAGAAAGCATCGTCGTGGTCGGCGACGTCTTTGAAGAAAACGTTCGGGCTTTTTCCACCCAGCTCGAGGGTCGCCGGAATGATGTTGGCGGCCGCGTACTGCAAGATCAGACGGCCAGTAGTCGTCTCACCCGTGAACGCGATTTTGCGAATTCTGGGGCTTGAGGCCAGCGGCTTACCGGCTTCGACGCCGAACCCGTTCACGATGTTGAGCACTCCGGGGGGCAAAATGTCGCCGATGAGCTCGACGAGCATAAGAATCGTCACCGGGGTCTGCTCGGCGGGCTTCAGCACGATCGCGTTGCCGGCGGCAAGCGCGGGGGCAAGCTTCCACACAGCCATGAGGATTGGAAAGTTCCATGGAATGATTTGGCCGACTACGCCGAGGGGCTCGTGGTAGTGGTACGCCGTCATGGAGCCATCCATCTCGGCGAAATAGCCCTCCTGCGAGCGGATGGCGGCCGCGAAATAGCGGAAGTGGTCAGCAGCGAGCGGAATGTCAGCGTTCAGGGTTTCCCGCACGGGCTTGCCGTTTTCCCAGGTCTCAGCGACCGCGAGCATCTCGAGGTTTGCCTCGATGACGTCGGCAATTTTGTTGAGGATGTCGGCGCGGGCCGTCGCAGAGGTTTTACCCCAGGCCGGTGCCGCCCTGTGTGCTGCGTCGAGGGCGAGCTCGATGTCTTCGGCGGTTCCCCGGGCCACCTCGGCAAGGGGCTTGCCGTTGACAGGAGAGATGTCTTCGAAGTACTGGCCTTTGACCGGTTTAACCCATTCACCGCCAATCCAGTTCTCATAGCGGGGCTTGAAGGTGACCTTCGAGTCGGGCGAACCTGGTGGGTGGTAAATGGTCATGACACTCCCGTTGACGTCTTTGTCGGATAACCCATGGATTCTGAGTTGGGGAGATGTTAGCGGTTTGTAAGCTGAAAAATCGCCGCGAACGCAGTGAGACGTACGGCGTGGCGAACTCGGTTGCGACCTAGCGAATCTCGGTGAGGTAGGTCGTAAAGCCAGCTTCGCTCATGGCAGAGCCGACCGATTCTGCGGCGCCGGGTTCGGTGATGGCGATCATCGCCCCACCACCGCCGCTACCGGTGAGCTTTGCCCCCAGCGCTCCCGCTCGCCGCGCAACTCCTACCAGCGTTTCCAGCTCGGGGCTCGACACTTGCAGCGCCCCGAGTAACCCGTGGTTGATGTTCATCAACTCGCCGAGTTCCACCAGGTCACCCCGGCGCAGCGCGCCAACACCGGCGAGCACGAGCTCATCGATTTGGGAGAAAATCGCTTCGTACCTGGCAGGATTTTTCTCCCGAGCGTCACGCACCATGCCGACGGTGGCCGAGGTGAGCGACGGCACGCCCGTGAGGCCAATCACAACCTGGATCGGGCGAGGCGTGACGATGTCCGTGATTTCCAGCGCCGCAGCATCCGAAATCGAATCGGGGTTGCGAAACAGGATCGCGCGCCCGAAGGTGGCCAGCGTGTTGTCGATGCCTGACGGTGTTCCGTGCACAATGCGTTCGCATTCGAACGCGAGACTCGACACCTCATCATCGGTGATGGGTTGCCCAAACCGATCAGCCATAGCGCGGATGATCGACACGGCGAGGGCGGCAGAAGCACCCAGGCCGCTGGCCCGCGGCAGGTGCGGAAAGACATCGATGCGCATGCCCTTACCCGCGAGGCCCAGACGCTCGGCGATATGGGCGGTCACCCGTTCGGCCAGCTCTGCACCCACCGGGTCGTAGGCAGCATCCGTATCCCACCGTGCGATGACCAGCTCGGTGCCGTACTCCTGGCGGGTCACTTCGGCCCGAATGGTGAGACCGATCGGCGCTGCGATGGCGTGGCGACCGTAAACGACAGAATGCTCACCGAGCAGGATAATTTTACCGAAGCCGAAGCTCGGGCCGTGTTCGCTCAGCGCGGGTTCTGGAATAGCCACAGCGGCCTGGACGGGGATGCTGGCGGTGCGGATGGTTTGAATTGACCCGGTGTCGGTGATGCGACCCTCCAACACGTCCAAAATGTGCCGTGCCCGCCAGACCTTGATATCGCCACTTTCGACCAGCCGTGTCACCACTTCGTCGAAACGTGCGCCGCTGGCACCGGCGGCGACCGCGACACTGCGGGCGTGCAGGCGCATGTGGCCGGGTTGGATTCCATCGGTAGACAGGGCTCTGAGTGCACCAAAGTTCTGGGCTAACCCCACTGCTGCCATCACCTCGGCCAGTTCGGCCGCGGAGTTCACGCCAAGAATTTCGTGCGAAATTCGAACGGCGGGGTTGGATTCCACCTGCCCGCCGACGGTGCCCACTTTCAGCGGCAACTCGATTTCACCGACGAGGTTGCCCTCGTCATCTGCACTCCAGGTGGTCAGTGGCAAATAGCGTCCACTGTGTGCGGCGTAGGCGTGCGCTGCGGCTTCGATTGCGCGCCAGTCGTTGCCGGTGGCGATGGCGACGGCGTCGATGCCGTTCATGATGCCTTTGTTGTGGGTCGTTGCGCGATACGGGTCCATCGCCGCAAACTCCGCTGCGAGCACGATTCCGTCTCGCACCTGCTCTGCCGAGAAATTTTCCGAGGCGAGTCGATCGGCCGGAATAACGCAGCGCGCGCGCACCATTGCGCGATCGCTGAGATTCGACAGAATGCGAAGAAATACCCGCCCGCCACTGATCTGCTCGACCAGTGGCCCGACAGCCTCACACATGGTGTTCGCCAGGTTCGCGCCCATGGCATCCCGGCTATCAATGATGAGGTGAACGACCAGCAGTTCGCCGTTTGCTGCGGTCTGGCCGCGCAGAAACACTTCAACGTCTTTGGCGCCCCCACCACGAGCCAGCATGTTCGGATGCTGCGCGTTGGCGAGATCGAGAAGCTCCCCCTTGCGAGCCAGCAGTGCCTGCCGCGCAAACGCCGCATCGGGCACATCGACCACTTGGATCTGGCCGATCAGCATCGGCTCCTCTGCGGCGCTCGTGAACCCGCCATCGAGACGCACCAACCGGGCGGCAGAACTAACCGCGGCGATGATGGATGGCTCTTCGACAACCATCGGCACCAGGTAGTCACGCCCGTTGATGTGAAAGTTCAGCCCGAGCCCAAGCGGCATGGAGAAAACTCCGATGACGTTCTCTGTGAGCCGATCGGCAGTGCTGGCATCGAGAATGTACGTTCCCGTGGCCAAAGCGCGATAGTCGGGATCACTCAGCACGCCTCGCTCAAAAAGCACGCGCAAACGTTCCTCTACCCCCAGCTGATAGAACCGGGGGATGCGGGAGGATTTCACGTCGTAGACCCGTCCCTCGTTCTGTTTGTGCTGGTGCTGGTGCTGGTGCCTGTGCCTGTGCCTGTGCCTGTGCCTGTGCTCGCTGCGGTCGCGATGCTCGACGTTATCGCCACGCCGTGCGCGCCGAACCCCAACGGTACGGCCTCTGCACCTGCTTCGGCAAAAGCTGCGGCAAGCCGCGTGGCGGATTCTTCGCCCTCGGCAAACACGAGGCCGACGTCTTGCCCGCCGGCACCAGAAGTTTTGAAGACACCGCCAAGGTCGGCTGCGAGTGACTGCAGTTGCCGATGGCGTTCGCTGATGATGCCTGCGCCGGCGTGCGCGTCGAGTTCGATCAGTGCATCGAAGTAGTCGGCTGCGAGAGCCAGGAATGTTTGGGTTGAACCCACGGCATCCTGCGCCTGGTGTGCGAGCGCGGCAAGTCGTGCCATGTGTGCACGGTAAAGGTCGGGGTCTTGTGTTGCGTACTGGGCGACCCTGCCAACCAGGTTCGTCGTGCTGCTGCCAGTGCCGGTGCCGACAGCCATGATCTTTAGTTCTTGCGGCAACACCAGCGACACCGGCGCTGTGTCTTGCACATAGCTGATGAGGCCGCCGTAACTACTTGAGGCGACGTCGCCGCCGCTGCCGGCGCCGCGCTGCGCTGACCGGTGCGCCTGGGTGGCAAGAATGCGAATCTCCTCCCGGCTCGGCAAGTGCCCGCCGGCCACAAGAAGGGCTGCGGTGAGCGCTGTGGCCACCGCCGCGCTTGATCCGAGCCCCAGCTTGTGCCCCGCGGCAGAAAATGCCGTGCTGTCGATGCTGACTGAGAGGGCACGGTCGCCGGGTGCCGCCCCGCACACTGCCCTGCGCACCGCATCGAAAACGCTCAACCGCTCGCGTGTGCGCTCATCGACACCGGCGGGAATGCTCCCGTCCGGTTTGAGGGTGAGGTCAGGGCTGGTGAGGCCGGGGGTGCTGAGGCCAAGTGCGCTGAGGTGCCAGCGGTCATCCGACGAGGGCGCCACGGTGACCGTGACACGACGGTCGACGGCCAGCAGCAGTGCCGGTGCGCCCTCTAGCACCGCGTATTCGCCCAGCAAAAACAGTTTGCCCGGGGCAGAAACTGAGATGGTGTGGTCGACTGCGACCGTCATGACAGCAAGTGTGCGCCGCGACCCAGAGCGCTGACCCTGGTCTCGTGCACGCCGACAACTCGGCCCAAAGCATCCGCCACGACAGAGACGTACTCGGGCAGGCACAAAGCCTTCACTTGAGGGCCGGCATCGATGGTGAAATAGACCGGAATGCCGCTGGCGCGCAGTTCGAGTACGGCGTGCATCGCCGCCATCGTGCCCGAGTTCCAGTAGACGAGCGCCGGGCGAGTCGACATCATCAGTGCGTGCAGTTTGAGGCAGCTGTACTCGGCGAGCTGACCGAGCTGCTCGAAGTTGCGGTGTGCGATGGCGAGCCGCATCGCGGCGAGGTCGTTTTCACCGGTCTCAACCCAGGCCGGATAAAACGGCGACGTCAGCGCGCTTTCGCCCATTCCTACCGTCGAATTCACGCTCTTCTGCCCGAGTTCGGTGATCGCGACGACAACGTTGAGCGGCCACGCTTCAGGGGGCAGGACGGGCTCGGCGAAGCTGTCCAGGCCGTCTGAGCGAGCTCCGGCGTGCAGCTCGACAAGGCCACCGAACAGCGAACGGGCGGCCGACCCTGAGCCGCGTCGGGCAAGAATCGACAGCTCCCGGTCATCCAGCGAGAGTCCGGCGGCAGCGCTGGCTGCGACCGCGAGCGCCGCGAATCCGGATGCGGACGAGGCGAGCCCTGCAGCCGTCGGAAAGTTATTTGTCGATTCGACCACGGCCCGGCTGTCAAGCCCGGCGCTGCCCCGAACGAGATCGAGGAAACGGGTCACCCTGGTGGCGTCGACGCGGTTTTCGGCCAACCAAAACTCATCCTGTTGCAGCCCGGCGCGAAAGGTGACCCGGGTGTCGGTCGAGAGCCCGTCGAGGGTGAGTGAGATCGAGCCGACGGCGGGAATGTTGAGTTCAGCGTCACGCTTTCCCCAGTACTTGATGAGTGCAATGTTGCTGTGTGCGCGAGCGGTCGCGGTTCGGTCTTCACCAAAAGCTTGGTTCACTGGGTGCTCCGATCGGGTTCGCTCTACTTTAGTGAGGCTGCTCGTGCCGATCGCGCGCACGGGCGGCGACACGCACGCCCGACGTAAGGCTTGCTAAAATCAACCGCGCAGCCGAAAAGCAGTTGCGATCGACCAACTCGATGAAAGTGCAAACGGTAAAAATTGATGCCTGGAATAAGCGGTCTCTCGCTCTACATCCCGCAGTACCGCGTTCGTCTCGAAGACTGGTCTGAGTGGAACGATGAATCGTGGGGCAGGGTTCAGGGTGTGGTTGGCCGATCATTTCGGATGCGCGGCCCCAAGCAGAGTGTTTACACGCTGGCGGCCAACGCGGTGTGGCGTCTTATCCGCGACTACGACATCGACCCTGCGCGCATCGGAATGCTGGCCCTGGGAACCGAATCAAGCAGTGACAACTCTGCGGGCGCCATCATCATCAAGGGCATGATCAATGACGCCCTCGTCGCACATGGCCGCCCTGAGTTAGCTCGCGACTGCGAAGTGCCAGAGTTCAAGCACGCCTGCCTGGGCGGTATTTACGGCCTCAAAGCGGCGCTGCGTTACCTGTCTGCCGATGGAGCGGGCCGCCTGGCAATCGTGGTGTGTGCGGATATCGCCGAGTACGCCATCGGGTCAAGCGGTGAGCCAACCCAAGGTGCAGGTGCCGTGGCCATGCTGGTGGATGGCGACGCGAAGCTTCTTGAAATCGATCTGACCCAGGCGGGCAGCGATTCGGAATACCGCACGGCAGACTTTCGCAAACCCTTCGCGCGTTTTCATCAGCCGCCGCGCGACGATGGCCAGATTCAAGACCTGCCAGTGTTCAACGGTCGCTATTCAACGAGCTGCTACATCGATGCCACCCACCACGCCATGAAGGCGATGCTCGCCAAGCGTGCCGTTGCCAACGGTGAGAGCTACCGGCCGGTCGACTACTTCGATGAGGTTGATGCTGTCTTCATGCACCGGCCCTACCACCGCATGCCCGCGACCGGCTGGGTGATGGCCTACCTGTTCCAGCTTGCGGCAGACGATGCCGGGCGTGAGCAGTTGCGCGCCTACTGCGCCGATGCTGACATCGATGCGGATGCGCTGATCGCCGAACTCATCGCACCGTCGCCGTTCCGAGGTAACGGTGTGACCGTGGGTGAAGACACCGAAGACGTCTTTCCCCTCGCCAAAGATTTGCGCCAGTACCTGCGCAAGACCCCGCTGTGGGCCTCGCTGGTGGGCCAAAAGCTTGGGCTGGGATCAGAGGCCATGCGCGATCTCGGCAACCTGTACACGGCGGCGCTACCGGCGTGGCTTGCTTCTGGTCTTCGCCAGGCAGTGGATGACAACCTCGAGATTGCCGGGCAAGAGTGGCTTGCGCTTGGCTATGGCAGTGGTGACGCCGCCGAAGCGCTGCCCATGCGAGTGAGCGCCTCCTGGCGCGGTGCCGCCGCCCGCATCAACTTCGAAGAAGCCCTCGCAACCCCCTACGACCTCAGCAAAGCCGAGTACCTCGCCCTGCACGAGGGGCGAACCTCACAGGTGCACGCGACACCAGCCCACGACGAGTTCGTGGTTGACCGCGTGGGCACCCTCGATGGCCCCGATTTTTACGACCTCGGAATCGAGTACTACCGCTTTGTGAGTTCTGCGGTTAGCGACTGACCACGCCAGGTTCGCCCGTTGGCCTGGAGGTTTCTCGGTGTGGCCGCGGTGTGGCCAGCGTGTAGCCTGCGTGGTCCAGAGGGTGGGCAAGGCCAAAGAGCCCTGCCTTCTGCTGATTCCGTTATCGCGCTTCGTATATGTTGCGGCGGTGGCCGACTCTGAGGACGAGGACGATCAGGTGGTCGTTGTGGATTTCATAGACGAGGCGATAGTCGCCTGTTCGTACCCGCCATTCGCCGTTGCCCCCGACGAGTTGGACTGCTTTGGGCGGTCGTGGATCCGAAGCTAAGAGATCTATTGCGGCTTGGAGCCTGCGTCGAACTTGAGGGTCAAACTTGCGAAGCTGTCGTTCCGCGGCTGGGGCAATTTTCACCAGGTAGGTCATATGAGGCCAAGATCTGCCTTGACTTCGTCCCACGGCGTCGGTTCTACTTTCGTGCGAAGCATCTCTTCACGTGATTCCTCGGCCGCGCGAATATCCGTCATGTCTTCGGCCAGCTCGATGAGGCGCTCAAGGTCGTCCGCGTCGATTACAGCAGCAACTCGACGTCCTCGTCGCGACAGGAAGACGGGTTCATGGTTGCTTCGAGCGCGGTTGATGATGGAGGCGAGCTGATCGCGAGCATCCGAAACACTCAGAGAATCGGCAGTGGACATTTCTCTAATGTACATGTGAGCGCTACGGTGTACAAGGTAGACCCGCAGTGTCCATCTCTCACATTACGCTTGTCCACGCCCCGCTTCGAGGCCCAAGTTGGTCGCCACTGAGGTCTTCTCCCTGCTCTAACCGCTGTTTTCAGAATCTCTTTAGGACATCTGACCGTGGAGGCTCGCAGCGACACACAACATCGCTCAAAAAGTCATCTGCTCTCACCTGTTGGGTGGTGAGATGACACCGGAAACCGAAATCGGCCTGGGCGGCGTGGGCGGCGCGAACCGCATCATCGAGTACTACGGACTGGGCCTAGCGGCCCTCACCGCGGGCGAATCCGGTGATAGAAAGCCCCACCGCACACCCGACACCGTAATCTGAAGTCAATTCCCTGGTTATTCCGGCATCACTATTTGCTGCGCATGAAAGGAGCCTTGCCACTGTGACGTATGTCATTGCTCTTCCCTGTGTGGACGTGAAAGATCGATCGTGTATCGAAGAGTGCCCGGTCGACTGCATTTACGAGGGCGACAGGATGCTCTACATCCATCCGGATGAGTGCATCGACTGCGGCGCGTGCGAGCCCGTGTGCCCGGTCGAGGCGATTTACTACGAAGATGATCTGCCGCAGAAGTGGGCCGACTATTACCAGGCCAACGTCGAGTTTTTCACCGAGATCGGCTCCCCGGGCGGCGCCGCCAAGTCGGGCGTGTTTGCCAAAGACCACCCCTTGATTGCAGCCCTACCCCCGCAGGGCGACAACCGTTTGGCGTAGCGGCGTTCGTTGCCGCCGCGTCGGCGCCGAAAACTCTCGCTCCGCTGATGTATCGGACACCTGCCAGTCAGGCCGCTTCACTAAATGCAGAGGGTCATCTCAGAAGGTGAGGCTGATCTAGGGCACGCTGATCTAAGCGTGATGCTTGCGGCGGCCATCGCCGCCAAATCTGCGATAGGAAAACCGCCCCCGGGCGAGAAAACCCGGCCGAGGGCGGTTTTTGGTGGACCTGAGGAGATTCGAACTCCTGACCTCCTCGATGCGAACGAGGCGCGCTACCAACTGCGCCACAGGCCCGTGAATCGCTGGCAACATTACCAGTCGCGCGGGATGCGCTCGAACCGAGTCAGCTGGCGGCGCGGCGGCGCTGCAACACGTCGTCGAGGTCGGGGGCCTGAGTGGGCAGGTCGTAGACCCGACCCATGCCAGCGAACCGACTGTCCGCGGGCAAGGCGGCGGCGGGCAAGTGTTCCGCTTTGGCTTCGGCTTCCGCCGAGGCTGCAGTCTTCACCCGCTGTGCCCGCTCAGCCTGCGCGGCGGCAGTCGCGAGGGCCACCGCGTGATCAAGCGCTGGGGCCACGGCTCCCGCAGGCACCATCGGAGCGCTCAGGTAGCTCGGCTTGGGTAGCGGCACGGGGGTCCACTCGCGACGCACGACAGGAGCAGCGCGACGCACCGGCGCTGCCACGTCGACAAACTGGGGTGCCGCCACTCGACCGACTGGAGCAGTGCGCCGACGTTGAGTGCGAGCAAGCCCCACCAGCAGTGTGACGCCACTCGCCGTGACGAAGCCGGCGAAGCCAGCCCACGCCCACGCCGACAGGGCGAGCGCAACGCCGACGCCGATTACTGCCAGCAGGGTGGTCACAGAAGTCAGGGCACGGGAACGTCGCAGGCGTTGTTGGCCCAGGCGTGCAGCATCCATTTCAGCCACCAGGCCGGGCGACGTCTCGGTCAGACGCGCGCGCAGAGTGCGCTGAGCGGCTGCATCGCGGGCGCGCTCGATCGCCGCCCGTTCGCGCTGTTGGGCGGCAAGAGAACGCTGCTGGGCGGCCACATCACGTGCCGTCAGTTCAGCCCGCACCGACTCTGGAACCTCAGCCGCATGCGCCATGATGCGCAGCGTCTGCTGCAAGCGGATGGCGTTGCGCTCAGTGGCCAGGTATTCGCTGCGTCGACGCCACATCGGCACCAAATACAGCAACCAGAGGGCCGCTGCAATGGCAATAAGAATCGCTGTACCGCTGCCTGCTGAGCCCATGTCGCAACGTTATGATTCGCGGGCCGCTCTGCGCCGCAGGCCTGCGGAGTGTCTGCAGAAATGACTCGCAAGCTGTTAGCGACCGGATGCCTCGCGGCGTGCGGCGATCAGATCAGCTGAAGGAACAGTCGCCGCACCCGGCGGCACTGCACCCGTCTTCCAGCGGTGCAGAACCCCCTGGGGCACCTCGTCGATTGTGAGCGCAAAACTGAAATGGTCGCGCCAGTCACCGTTGATGTGAATGTAGCGGCGACGTAGACCCTCATAACGAAACCCGAGCTTCTCGACCACCCGGAGTGATGCCTCGTTCTCGGGTCGAATACAGATCTCCATGCGGTGCAGGCCGGTGGTGAAAAAAATGTGGTCAGTTGCCAAAGCTACCGCGGTAGGCGTCAACCCACGGCCGGCGAACCCGGCGCCCACCCAGTAGCCGATCGTTGCCGAGGCCAGTGACCCGTAACTTATGCCGCTGACGTTGAGTTGGCCAGCTAATTGGCCCTGTGTCTCAATGATGAACGGCAGGCCCGTGCCAACCCGCGAGGCGGCGAGGAGATTGCGAATGCTGCCGCGGGTATCCCAGTTCACGGGAGCTGACGGGCTCGTCGCCTCCCACGGGCGCAACCACCGTCGGCTTTCAATCAACTCGGCTTCGAGGGCGCGCGCGTCCCGAACCCGAATGGGGCGCAGCACGGTGACCCCGTCACGCAGAGTCGGAATGGGTGAGGCCATGAATCAGTCGAGACGCGAGGCGAACTCGCGCAGCCACGGCCGCAGTTCGGGGCCCAGGTCGTCGCGTTCGACAGCCAGTTGCACGATCGCTTTGATGTAGTCGAGACGGTCACCGGTGTCGTAGCGGCGGCCACGAAAAACCACGCCGTACACGCCGCCGAGCGCGGGCTGGTGGGCAAGCTCTAAGAGGGCGTCAGTCAATTGGATTTCACCGCCCTTGCCCGGGGGCGTGTTCGCGAGAATGCCAAAGATTTCAGGTCGCAACACGTAGCGGCCGATGACTGCGAAATTCGACGGCGCCGTGCCCGGTGCCGGCTTTTCTACCAGGCCGGTCACGCGCACCACATCGGAGTCGTTGGGGTCGTCAGTGGCTTCAACCGTGGCAATGCCGTACAGGTGCGCCTGCGCTGGGTCGACTTCGAGAAGGGCGATGACGCTGGCGTCGAGGCGTTCGTGCACGTCGATCATTCGATCGAGTAGCGGATCACGCGGGTCGATGATGTCATCGCCCAGCAGCACGGCGAAAGCCTGATCACCGACGTGCATTTGAGCGCGCAACACAGCGTGGCCCAAACCAAGAGGGTCGCCCTGGCGCACATAGTGCACCTCGGCCAAGTCGGTGGAGTGCTCGACTTTGGCGAGGCGCTCAATGTCACCCTTCGCCTGGAGGCGCGCTTCAAGTTCGCCCACCCGATCGAAGTGATTCTCGAGCGCCGTCTTATTGCGCCCCGTGATCATGAGCACGTCGGTCAGGCCCGACGCCACTGCCTCTTCAACCACGTACTGGATGGCGGGCTTATCAACCACCGGCAGCATCTCTTTGGGCATGGCCTTTGTCGCCGGCAGAAATCGCGTACCAAGCCCCGCGGCAGGAATCACGGCTTTCGTCAATCGCTGGGTCATGGGGCCAGCGTATCGGGCGGCACCGACTCAAGCGGGGCTAAATTGCCGCCAGCGATCTACCATGAGCACTATGACTGCCGACAAACGTGCCCTGCGGGCCGAACTGCGGCAACGCCGACGCGTTCGCCCCCAGCTTGAGCGCGAGGCCGCCACCGAACTATTGACCCGGCAGCTCATCGCCGTTGCCTCCACTCTCGGGCCACAGACGCTCTCGTGCTACCTCTCAACCCCCGACGAACCCGACACTCGGCCGTTCTTGACCTGGGCCGCGGCACAGGGCATTCGCGTACTGCTGCCGGTCTCGCGTGATGACGGGCTACTCGACTGGGCGCCCTACGACGCGGCTGATGAAGAACTCGACACCAGTGGCATGCCGGTACCGACCACCGAGTTGCTCGGCCCCATCGCGATCAACGATGTGGGGCTGATCTTCGTGCCCGCTGCCGCCGTCGACCAGACCGGTATGCGCATGGGCTGGGGCCGCGGCTACTTCGATAAAACTCTCGGCTCGATGGATCGCCGGCCTCCCGTCTTCGCCGTGATTTTCGACGGTGAACTGCTCGACACGTTGCCCCGCGAACGGCACGATCAAGCCGTTGATGGCGTCGTCACCCCGAATCGCATCGTGCGCTTCACCGTCTGACCTCGCGGTCGGGTGGATGCTGCAACGCCCCGTACTCTGGAGGGTGGAGGTTTTTTGATGCCCACGTACTCGTACCGTTGCACGCAGTGTTCGACCGCATTCGATATTCAGCAGGCCTTCACCGACGATTCGCTCACCGATTGCCCCACCTGCCAGGGTCTGTTGCGCAAAATTTTCTCGGCCGTCGGGGTTACCTTCAACGGCTCAGGCTTTTACCGCACCGATAGCCGCGCCGACGGAGCGAACAAGTCGGCCAAGGCGGGCGCCTCGGCCAAGTCGAGCGGCTCGAGCGGCTCCAGCGACTCAGGCGGCAGCGGCTCCAGCGATTCAAGCGGCGGTAGCGGCGGCACGTCCACCAGCGGCGGAACGAGCGGCAGTGGCGGGAGCGGGAGCACGAGCACTCCGGCGACCAAAACAACCACTGCGGCGGCGCCTGCCGCCAGTTAGCAGCACGGCCCGCTCGCCGCGATAGGTCACCCGGTGGCGCGCCCTAACGCCGCTCAGTAGTGCGGCGGTTTATCTGCCTTCAAACGCGCGTCATTGCTGGTATTGACCGGGGGATCGCGGTCGCTGGGTTGCCGTGGCGGCTCAGCACTCGGATTCGGATCTGAGCCCGCCGGCGGCGGAGTCGTGACGCGACGCGACGTGCGCTTGGTCACTGAATGACTGCGATCTCTTCCGTGGCAGGGCCGCTGGCGTCAGTGGCAGCACGGCTGAGCGCACCATTCAGCGGCCCACCCGGTACGCCGCCGGCGAGCGTGAAAATGCGGTCGGCCACGGCCTCAGGGTTACTGAACAACTCGAACACGTGTACGTGGGCATAGTGCCAACCCAGACGGCGCAGCAGGTCGGGGCGAAGCCGCAGAGTCTCGCGCAGGCTGAGATGCGCGAGTGAAGCATCCGTCTCAACCGCAACGCAGTAGCCGGCGCGACTGGCCACCAAGGCCAACTTGCCGCGGTGCCCTAAAGCCACCGTCATGCCGCGCGCCTCAAGACGGCGAGCCAAATCAATGAGCATCGGATCGCTGTCGTCGGGCAGTTCAACGGCGGTGCGACGTGCCTCGACGTCATTGAAAAGGTCGGCGAGAGCACGGGCTCCGTGCGACAGTCGGTCGTCATTGAGGTCACTGGGTCGAATGCTGCTGACAATGCGCACAAACCGGCGCGCACGCGTCATCGCAACCGCCAGCAGCCGGTCGCCCCCCGCACGCCCCAGCGAACCGAACTCGCTCAACACGCGGCCGTGCGGAGTCAGACCGAAGCCGATCGAAAAAATGACACGATCGCGAGACTGGGCCACCGACTGCTCAATGGTGAGTACGGTGAACGGTTCAGCACGATCCCCCAACAGCACGTCGTGCAGGTCAGGTCGGTGCACGAGAGCCTCGAGTACGGCCGTGTGCACGCGCGCAGCATGCTTGGCGCTGGCCGTAATGACCATGAGCGACTCTGCCGGCCGCGCCGTCGCATGCTCGACCACTAACTCAACTGTGCGCTGAACTTCAACATCAACACTCTCGATGGCGCCCGTGACGTCATCGGGCATGCCGTAGCCGTCGTCGAGGTAGTCGACTCCGATCGACGGATGCCCCAAAAACGACCCCGCCCACGGCAGCGACTCAATACGCCCGGCGTAAAACCGGCGATTCACCAGCTCAGCAAGATCTTCGCCACCCGCGCGATAGGAGCGCGTCAGTGACAGCGCCGGCAACAACTCGCTCAGCTGATAGAGGGCCGAACCTGCATGGCGGGCATCGACGTCACCGTCATCGACCGGATCGCCGACCGCCACCGTAAACGGCGCCGGTGCCTGCGTCACTGGGTCGCCCACGGCAACCACCTGGCGCGCGCGGCGCACCGAGTTCGCCACCTCTGCCACTGTTACGGCGCCCGCATCAAGAATCAACACCGCGTCAAACGGAATCTGATCGCTAATTTCATGAACGTCATACGGAGACGCCAACCAGACCGGCGCAATCGGACGACTCAAATGCGGAGCCTCGCGATGCAAGCGAGCAGGTGACACCGAACCGTCGGTCAGCATCGACTTCAACGCGGCCGCCTCATCAGGCCAATCAGTGATGCCGATCGACCAGTTCTCGGCCAACTGCCACGCCAGAAGCTGGGCACTGCCCGCAGCGTGTGCCTCATCGACGAGCCGAAAATCTGCCTCGAGACGATCAAGCACGTCAGGTTCAGCGCCCAACAGAGCGCGGTCATGCTGAAGCAGGCTGTCTAACGCGGAACGCCACCACGCCAACTCCAGCTCAGCTGCCACCTGATCGTGCGGCACGTGACGCGCTGCCAGATCACTCAACAGCGGGCCAACATCCCAGTGCTCAAGCCGGTGCAGCAGCGTTGTGCGCTCCTGCAAGTTTGCCAACACGTCACTCTCGACGGAAAGCTCAGCCAGCAACGTGATCAGCTCAGCCAGCGGACGGCGGGCAAGCTGCTGGTCGCGGCTGTGCAAGCCCAGCGGGGCATCCAGCACCTCAAGATCGTGCTCGACCCGCTCGAAGACGACCGCAACTTCAGCGATACCCACCGGAACCGACGGAGTGATACCGGCCGGCGCAAACCGCTGCCACAAAACCCGCTGCTGCTGAATACGAACCAGCGCCTCGTGCAAGTCGCTCACCGTCACCCCGGGGCGCACATACTCTTTCGCGAGAGCCTTCAAACGCCGACGAGTCGCACCCGGCATCGTGCTCGACTCGCGCCGAGACGCCGTTGCCGCAATCAACTCACTCAGCGAACGGTCAAAGACTGCGGGCTGAAACTTGTCAAGCGTGTCGCGCAAATCAGTGAGCAGCCGCAGGACAATACCCAATTCGGCAATGGACTCGACCGGGCGCATCGCAGTGGCAGCAATGAGCGCGTTGCCGCGCTCCACAAGCCGCGGCACCAGATCGTTGTGCAGCTCACGCACCAGCACCTGCGCGTGCACTGCCTCATCACCGGTACGAAACTGTGCGCCGTACCAGGGCGAATCGTTCGGGCCATACGTGAACTGACCCAACACTGCCGCCTGCACCATCGCCTCAGCAGCCTCACGACGGTCAACCGCCAACAGCTCAACTGCGGCACGGCTCAACCGCGCCCGCGTCGTCGGCGGAGTAGGCATCAACTGCAAACGACTCAGCTCAGCAATGCAGTCGAGCACGCTGATACCCAGCTCGGCATCAGGCCTCGTCAACGCGCCACGGTAGTCCATCAGCACGGC
>Ga0222707_1000312_pt1 | contig 15697 bp, 15 predicted proteins | sample AntAcemetage1574_FD_179831 | JGI IMG/M metagenome (GOLD analysis project Ga0222707, IMG submission 179831) | Saline water microbial communities from Ace Lake, Antarctica - #1574 | ecosystem: Environmental > Aquatic > Non-marine Saline and Alkaline > Saline | place: Antarctica: Ace Lake...
CCATTGGCCAGAACGCTTTCAGCAACATCGGCAGCGGCAGCCGCATCCTGTGCCGCCTGCTGGGCCAGGGCCAGAGCGCTTGAAACTGCGGCGGCCGTCTCGATCACCGAGGCTGCAAGGCCCGCGCTGGCAGAAATCACCCAATCACCGTGCACCGCCGCACCGATATCGCCGTTGACGGCCACCACTTCGCCCGCCAATCCGCCATTAGCGCGGCTGTAGCTATCGACCCGGAATACCGCCCAGTCGTTCAGGCTGTCGTCGACATCACGCGTCAGCACGACATAGGGCGTAGGCGCAAAGAGCGCCCGCGCAGGCGTGTCGTCGATCTCGAACGTGGTCTGCAGGCCCACCGACACAGTAAGCGGCGTCGAGGATGTCGCCACCAGAAAGCCGTTTTCCGCTGCAGCTTGAGCCGCCGCCAGAGCCGGTCCAAGAACCTCGTTGACCCGCAACAGCCCCAGCGTCACCAGATTGTCACTTGCCGCATTCAGCCGTGCCAGCTGGCCATCGAGATCGCCAAGGCTCTCGGCAATCAACCGATACCGCCGGTTGAAGAAGTCCCGATCAAGACTTTGCCTGTCATTGACCCGAAGGTCCTCGAACCTCAGCATGACGTCACCCCTTGTTCATCGGCTCTGCCGTGGCGATCGCCTCTGGGTGATCTGCCTTCAGCCCATCGTAGATTGCCGTCGTGACAACATAGCGCGCGCCCGGGCGGAACCGCGCCCCGGCAAATTCAAGGGGACGGTTCACCGTCACCCGGTAGTGGGTCGGTTTGGATGCCATGAGGCTGCCTCCAGAATTGGATGATACGTTGGTGCCGTCATTACGCAGCGGGATCAGGACTGCGCGTATTCGATCAGCTCTCCGACCAAAAACGGCACCGCAGCACTCACCGTCGAGCCCACGATCTTGACGGCATAGGTGCTGACCGAGGTCACGTTGAAGATCGAGGTCCGCCGCACCGAGCCATCTGGCAGAACCATGTCCTCAACCACATCGGCCGCCTCCACGCCGTCCAGCGTGGCCCCGGTCAACAGTGTGACCGTGCAATCGTGGGTCACGTCATTAAAGTGCTGCAGGTCCGTGACCACCTTGACGCTGGTTGTGGGCGAGCCGAGCGTGCGCGCCTCCGACACCCAGGTAAAAGCCGTCTTGGGCCGCGTCACCACCGCTTGCGAGCCCGCAAGCCCAAAGCCGGGCATGAGGTCAGTGGTTCCGGTCAGGGTCATGCGCACCGGCAGCAGCGCTGGCAGGCCCGACAGGTTCGGGCCATTGCCCTCACCGTCCAGCGCGACCCAGGCCCCATTGACCTGAACCTCGATATCAATCCGGCACGCAGGCGGTGTCACGCCCGGATGCAGCACGTCAAGATCGAGGATACCGCCTGCGAGCTGGAACGCGGTCAGCTCGACAGAAACACGCGGGCGTTCAAACTTCGCAAAATAGAGACGCAACTTCAGGTCGTCGACAAGGTTGCCCGCAAAGAAAGCCCCGTCGGTTGAGACAAAGAAGGTGCCCTGAACCACCCCGTTGTCGGTATTGGTCATGGCGACATAGTGATCGCCAGTGGTAATCAGAACAATCGCGTAGCGCCGACCCGCCGTCAGAAAGGTCGGCGTGATCGCCAGCCGCGTCTCAACCAGCGAGGGCAGCCCCGCTTGGGTGGAAACCGCGCCCACCTGAATGTCCGTGGCCGGCAACGTTGTGCGCGAGATCACCCGGGACAGGTCTGGCATGCCAAAGGCGGTCTCGGTCACCAGAACCGTCACATCACCAGCGGCGGCCCTGCGCGAGACGTAGAGCCCGATCTGGCTGAGCCAGCCGTCCTGGCTGTTAAGGAACGTCTGCGCGACCTGCTGGCCGTTGATCGTTTCGGTCGTGGTGACACGGTCCCAGTATTGCTCCTCATAGGTATCGATCCAGAATTGGCGCACCCGGATCCAATGCACATTGCCATTGGCCACCCGCGCGCCGTTGGGCATCTGGTCGGGCACGCCGTTGGTGACTTCCCAGGTCTCGCCTTCGGCGCGAAAGACGTTATTGGCCAGATCATACGTGCCCTGCCGCCACCAGCGGGCATTGGTGCACACAATCTTGCTTTCGCCGTAGCGGCGCCGGGTCCGGGCCCGGCTCAGTCGACGGATTTGCGTCGCTTCAAAGGTATATTGGGCAAGCCGTGTTTCGGACGCGTAACCGGTCAGATCAAGCCGGAGCGCATGAGTGTAGTTGGGCAGGACAAAGCCGTCATTTTTGCTGACATAGACGTTGTTCGGGTTCAAAAGCGCCAGCTGAGACGTCTGCGCGCCTGCACGCGGAAACCGGATACCCTCCTCGACCACCGCATCAAAATCCGGATGATTGATCTGCGAGCCCTCGGCGGTCAGAAAGTGGTTTGTGCCATAAAAAATATAGGCCCCCGGTGCGTAAAGCTCCTGGCGCACCTCTTCGAGCTGCTCGGTCAATTCGACGATTTCGGCCTTGGTCGCATAGCCCGCCATCCGGTCGGCCAAGGCTGAGAGGTCGGTGCGCAGCGTGTCCACCTGACCGCTGATCTGTCCGCGCCAGCTTTCCAGTGCGATTGTACGCTGCGAGATGTTGCGCAGGTTTGGCAGCTGCGTCGCCTGCCACTGCTCGATCGCCACGATCCCGGTGGTATCGAGCAAGACATAGGCGATGACGGTGACATTGGCATCGGTCGCAGGATAGCCGGGATCGGGGCCTTCGGTGCCAGCCACGGTGGAAATCTCCGCGCGGCGCAGGCTTTCCATCGCGACTGATTGCGGCTCGGTGGTCCCGGTCTGTGCGTCGATCAGAAAGTCGCGCGGCTGGATATCGGTCTCGACCTCCTGGCCGAAGGTGACGATGGCCACACGCTTGCGCGTGACCAGGGGCAGCACATTGAACATATCCACGATGATGTCCTTGCCGCGCGCATAGACCGCACCACCCGCGTAGAGACGCCCCGAGGACAAGGTGATCTCGGTGGCCGCAGTCTTGGTGGCCGAAAAGCCGGAATAGGCCTTGCCGCTTTCAACCGCGTCCTTGACGATGTGATCCATGGCCGCGCGCATGAAGTCTTGCGTGTTGTTGAGATCGGCGGATTGGAGCTCCTGCCGGTCGCGGTAGATGACGGTGCTTTGCATGGCTCAGACCTCTGTAAATGTGCCGATTGTGATCTCGCCGACCACGCGGCGGTCGCCCGCGCGGGGCAATCGATATGTCTTGGTGTTGATCAGGATTTTATCCCGAAGGGATTTGGCGACCATCACGGCCGCACGTGCATCCGCGATGGGTGCTTTGCTGGCCGCAACGATGTATCCGTTCACAAAGGCCCCTGCCGTGCGGGGATATCGCCGTCCCTTGATCCGCGTCAGGACCTCGGCATGGTAGGGCGGCATGCCCAGCCGTGTGGTGCCCAGATGGGTGGAGCGCTTGCGCGCATCCAGGCTTCGCTCCGGGTCATGGATATGCCAGCGCTCAAAGAGATGCTGCCAGGACAATGTCTGCGGCAGGCAGGCGCCGAGAATGCGCTGGCCGTCTGCCCCGGGAAACACCGAGGCCGATTGTGCCGGGTGGGTCTCGGCGATCATTTGCGGGCGCACATCGATCAGATCGCCTTTTGGCCATACGGTTGTGTATTGCTCGCGGCCCAGCCGGTAGCTGTAGGTCGTGGCCCGCGGGATTCGGACAATGCGTTGGCGCACCCCCATATCATCGATGAGGAACGCGCGGGCTTTGGGCGCGGCATCAAGATGGATGGCTGCCGTGGGTTTTGGCGCAAGGACCACCTCGTCATAGGCAATCGCGTTGAAATCCCCAACGCGTTCTGGCGTTACCGAGCGGAGCGTCAGAGTCGTCTCGCGGCCGTGATCATGCAGCTTTGCAGTGCGCACATAGCGCGTGCCCTGCACTGAGACCGGATTGTTTGGCCCGGCAAAGGCCGTGCCCGGGCCGTCTGGGGCTGACAGATACCGGGTGTTCCGGCCGGAGACGCCGCGCTTGATGAAGGGATAGACCCGGAGTTGCGCGAAACGGTCGAGATAGGCGGCGCGTTCCTCATCCCTGAGCGCCTGTGTCATGAACGTCTTGGCAGGCGGCACGATAAAGCGCCGCGCCTCGGCCCCCATGACGGCCAGAGCTTCCGCGAAGGCGGTCTGTGTGCCCTTGATCGCGTGAAACGGCAGTGATCGCGCGGTGCGCGCGCGTTTTGTCTCCTCCGGCCAGTCCTTGTCCCACAGATCGACCGAGAGGCCCCAGGCGAGCCAGGGCAAATGGCTGCTCGGGATCTGATGCGGTTGCACCAGCGGACGCAACCCGATGGGCAAATCGGCAATGCGCGCGCCGGTGAGATCGACAGCCTCCTCGAAGGCTGTGCGGTTGTCCGGCAGCAGGGTCTCGCGGCTCATGGGCAGGGATCCTATTCATCGCGCAGGGCCGCGATCGTCACGGTGATCGCCTCCACCGCGTAAACCTCGGTCGGCCCGAGGACGATATCAGCGGCGGGCGTAACAAGATCCACCGAATGCACGCCTTCGACATGCAACTTCGAGAAGATTGCCGAGCGGCGCAGGTTCATGCCAAGCATCCGATTGGTTTCCACCCAGTCAGATAAGGCTGACAGGGCGCGGTCGCGCACGACATTGCCATCAGGACCCGGATACAGCGTCAGCTTTGCCTCCACTGAGATCCGGTGGACCCGTGGCCCCAAGACCTCGACCATGTCGGTCAGCGGGCGCACGTCATTGTCGATCAGCGACAAGCGGATGGTTTCGCGTTCCGTAAGGCTGGGCACCGGATCAGGTCCCGCCCGCAGGATCGTGACGCGCACCCGACCGGGCGTCGTCATGATGGCCGTGGCATCGCGTGCCCAAGGGGCCGCGGTGAGCGCATGATAGACATACGCCCCTTCAGGTCCGGCCACGGAGAACGCCTCCGGGGCCAGCTGCACGCGACGGCGCAGGCGATCATCGTCCTCAAGCACCAGCACGCCGGTGTCGTCCTCGACCTGCATCCGCTGCGTGCCAAACAACGCCGCGAGGTGGTCGAGGTTCGAGCCATAGGCCGAAGCCAGTAAAACCGAACGGGCCGCATCATTGATCCGCGCGCGCAGCAGCATCTCGCGATAGGCAAAGGCCTCGATCAGCTTGCGCGCGGGCTCACTTTCGAGATCAATGACGCCTGCGATGGCCGGAAACCGAGCGACCAGATCATCGCACATTTCAGTGACGATCGCCTCGTAGTCCAGCGTCTCGATCACGTCGGGCGGCGTCAGACCGGAGAGGTTGATGGCGGTGAAACGGCTCATGGTTGGGCCTCGCGTTCCTCGATCAGCACCCCATCCGGGTTGGCATAGGCATTGATGCGGCGCGCGCCTTCAACCGTGAAGTCGCCATAGGTGGCCCGTGGCCGGTACTCGCCCTCGAGGAAGAATTGCAGCCGTCCGTCGCGTGTCACCTCAACGATCTGAATGCGGGTCACGCGGTAGCGCGGCTCGAATTGCTCGATCGCAGAGGTCACCGCGGCAAACCACGGCGTCACCTCATTGGGCGTGATGGTGCGCCCCAGCAGGTTCGGGACAAACGATCCGTACCATTCGCGCATGATCCGAGCCCCAAACCGCGTGGTGAAGATGTCCTGCAGGCTCTGGGCCACGTGTGGCCAGCCCTCAATCACACCGCCGGTGGCGGCGTTGAGACCGACGGACGGGTTTATGCTGCGCGTGGCCACCGGTTAGCCCGCATCATCAGCAGTGGCATGATCCGCACCAAGATCAGGTTCGATGCGCGATGGTTTCTTGGACTTGCTTACCTTGGCCGCGGGCGTTTCTGCCAGCGCTTCATCTGTCTCTGGTTCGGCCGTCACCTGCGGCACATCGAGCCGACGCAGCGTGCCCAGGCGCAGCTCATGCTCCGCCTGCTTGTCCGTCAGCGTCAGCACGGTGCCCACGCCGATGTTGGTCTGCCCCGCAACGAAGCGGCCTGCTTTCTCGGTGATCGCATATCGGTTCATGTCGTGTTCCCTTGTCTTGAGGTGATCAATCGATGGTGAACCACGGTCGCCCAGTCGTCGCGTGACCGCACGCAGCCACATCGCCTTCACGGCAGACGGCGATGCCGTCAATGGTGAACCAGTCGGAGCCAGTGACCATGGGCGGTGGAGGTGAATGAGGCGCAAGACCATGGGCCTGAACCAGATCACCAATCCCGACGATCACTTGGCCCTCGACAGTCCATGGGGCAAACTGGCTTCCCATCTGCGCACCAACTGCGGTGTCGAGCATGACAACAGCTATGCCACGGCTCATCCCTTGATGCCCGTGAACTTCGGCGTGATGACCTTGATTTCTTCGCTGGTGATTTCCAGCGTCGAGCCACCTACCACGATCCGCACCAGATCATCCGCGAGCGTCATCCGGACATTGCCATAAGTGATGACATTCTCATCCCCCGCCGTTGAAGGGCTCGGATTGCCCGCATGATGGGTCAGCGGCACCGCCACCGCCTGTTGGAAATCCCCCGTGGGCGACATCACCGTAAATTGCTGCCCAACCGTGGGCGGCGTGTGCACGCGCAACGCACCCGAGAATTGGGCATAAGGCAGCCAGGGCGACAGGAACCGGCCCTGTCCCCCATGCGTGGGCCCGAAATCCAACCGCATGCGCTGGCGTCCGGGATCGACCTCCGCCACCGTGCCATGCCGCATGACACCTGCGACACGGCGCTCCAGATCGGTCACACGCGCAACAAGCTCGATGATTTCGCGGATCGCCATGGCTATGATCCTTGCGGCTCAAAGACGACTGTCTGGTCGAAATCCAGAAACGTGATGTCCGCGAGCGGTTGTGGGTCCGCATCGAGGTCTGCGACCGGCCCGATGCCGATCTGGTTGGCCACCTCCAGCGGGACACCAAGGGTTTCGGCCGCCCGGCGCCAATCGGCAAGTGGTGTGCCATCCATCTCCGCGCGCAGTAGGCTTGCGATATTGGCCAGTATTGGATCGGCTTCCATCAGAACGAGCACGTCGCCCCAGGCGCTGTTTGGCGCAATCGTGCCACCGGCCACCGGAGTGTCCACCAGATCGCAGGTCAGCACCAGCTGCCGCGCAGCAAAGCGCACGCCGTTTTCAGCCGAGGCCCCGCGCCGGGAAAGGCTGCGCGTGATCCGGGGGACCAGTTTCATCCAGGCGCGCGACCAGGCGGTGTCATCGCGGGTCAGCACCCGCGTCACCTGGTGCTCCATGATGTCGAGCGTCAGTTCCATCCCCTCATCTGTATGCGGAATGGCGATACTGATCTGACCGCCGTTCCCATCAGACGCTGGCACTTCGACGCGGGACGCGATGGCAATCTCGATCACGAGATCACAGCGATGCGGGCCGCTGTTGAGGTCCCGGCCGATAACATCCAGCCCGTGTTCATCCGTGGTCAGCACCAGAAGCGGCTGGCGGGTTTCGGCAACGGTCTGGTCGATCGGGTCGACGGCGCTGTCGAAGACCCGCGCGCCCGCCAAGGTGCGATCCCGCAACGCGCGTGCGGCGGCAAGGCGCATGACAAGGCGGGTCAGGCTCATGGGACGTCGTCCTCCCGGACCAGAATGAGGGTGAGATCGCCCATATCCGTGTGATGGACGGCACCAATTGCATAGACCGGGCTGCCCACGCGGCTGATCAGCGTGATTGCATCACCCTTGGCGGGCAGCGCCGTCAGCGCGTCCACCTGTGCCTTGGCGATCCAGAATTCGGCGCTGGCCGATGCCACACGCGTCGTCCCCGAGAATTCGGAGCCCCGAGCGATCCCCTTCAGCCCGTCATCTGCAGGGCCCGCGGAGAACACCCCATGGATGAGATGCTGCGGCCGCTCCGGGTCGACTGCGCGCTCGGTGTATTGGGCCGAAACGCGCGGCCGGTGAGTTGCAGCCTCTGCAAAGGCTCCCCCGATCGCGTCTGACAAGGCGGCATCGAGATCGTCAAACATGGAGGCCACGATTCAAGTCCTTTCAGCAGGCAGCATCGCGCTCACGTCCGCTTGCCCGGGATCAGCACGCGCGGGCGGGTGCAGTATTGCAGCGCGTTCATCTGGAACTCGAGGTTCACACCCTTGCCGTTCTGCATTTCCCACTGCTTGCCATAGAGCCGCTGGCCCGGCGTGTTGACCGTCTCGATGTAATCAGCCGGGGCATAGACCGTGCGGAACAGCCCGGGCACGCCCATGGGCACGAGATGGCACTTGTCGGTCTCAATGCCGACATTCTGACCACCGCGGTAGTTCATCCAGGTGATGCCGCCGAACTCGAACGCGCCGTAGATGCCGGAATTGCCCGAGTTGATATAGGCGTTGCGCAGCGAGGCGGCGTCGGCATAGCCCTTATAGGTCTCGCGGACTTCCTTATGGCCGATCAGGTCGTCGAAGAACGCGTCGCCACACAGCGCGATCACGCTCGTGTAGGGCAGACCGTCCAGGATCCCAGCCATCTGGCGGATGACACCAGCACATTTCTTGCGCAGCGCCCCATCGGTGGCACTCGCGTTGTCGAGATCAAAATCGACCACAGCCTGCTGGCTTTCGCCAAACTCGGTGAAGTAGTCAAAGAGCACCGAGCCATCGGCGTCCAGAAGCTGGCCGGTCTTGAGGATGTTGAGCCGGTGATATTCCTCGGTCAGCGCGAAGAACTGGCTTGCCTCGGCCGCGCGGTCCGCGATCTTCTGCTGCAGCCGCTCGACGGCGACCTCCTGGCCGAAGGCGCGCACCTGCTGGACCTCGTCGGCATAGATCGCATCGTCGACCTGGAAGTGCGGCACCTTGAGCATGCGCATGGCGCGTTTCGATTTACCAAAGGTCTGGCCTGGGCCACCGCGCGGGCTGGCGGAGACCAGCATGCGGTTTTGTTCCTTGTCCTTCTCGATCGCGATATCAAGCGTGTCGATGCTGGTGGTCTGGAACAGCCCCATCTGGCCGATGCGGGAGGGCGTGTATTTGATCTCACGAAGCGCATCCGTGAGGCGCATGACGCTGAAGGCGTCCTGACTGAAGATATTGAGGATCGACATGGAAGGTCCTTTGTTACGTCGGTGCGCCAGTGACTGGCCACGCGGGATCAGCCTGCTGCCTAAAGGCGCAGGAGATCGGATTTGGAGTGTGTGAAGGTCAAGCGTGGCGTTACCGCACAGCAAGAGTCACGCGCGCTCAGCGCACGATAATGCCGACGCCCGCGAGATCAGCTTGGGCAGCGACCTGTTCGGCAGGCTGATCCCGGTCCGGATGATAGGTCAGGATCTTTCCGTTCACCTCGGCGTCCCGAGTGATGCCGGCAACCGCAACATCACTTGTGGTGGCATCACAGCCGTAGAGCGCGATGGCCACGGCGGTCTGGCTGCCATCAGTGGCACCGACAGCGCTGGCCAGGTATTTGCCGCTGGCGGTGATTTTACCCAGCACGGTGCCCGGCGCGATGATGCCCGCGCCACTGGCGATGGTGATGTTTTCCCGCGAGCGCTGGCCATTGGCCTCGGTCATCAGGAATTCGCCGGGATGCCGGCCTTCTGTGAGAACAGTCATGGTCTCGGTCTCCTCTTCAGCCGAAGCGTGCATTGGCATGGGTGATCGCTTTCGACCACCCGGCCACGCTGCGTTCGGCGCGGTTGCGTTGATCGGCCGGGGTTTCAGCCCCGAGCTCGGTCTCGTATGCGGCCCGGTCGGCGATCGTCGTGGGGACCGAGGCCTTGGGGGACGCCGTCATAACTTTCGCGGCATCCACAGCCGTCATCTCGGTCTCGAGGGCCAGAACCAGCGCTTGCGCCTCCCGGCCCTCGGCCTCGGGCGCTGTCAGGATGGACTTGATGCGGGACGTGGCCTCGGCTTTGCCAGCGGTGACACCGGCGGTATGCGCCTCAGTGCGGGCTGCATCGACAGCGGCTTGCACGTCGGCTGAGCTGATGGCCGTCGCCCCCATAGCTCCGGACGCGTTTGACGCGCCGCCCTGCGGCGCCTCGTTCTGGATGGTTCTGGTCATGGGTCTTCCCTTTCTCTGGGGAATTGCCCCGGAGGGCGGTTGCGAGAGCGCGGCGATAACCTCGTCGAGGCTCGCCATGCGATCGGCGAGACCTTGAGCAATGGCATCAGCGCCAAGATAGGTGCGGGCTTCTGTGGCCCGGATCGCGGCAGCGCTGATCCGGCCAGCACGTCCCTCCGCAACGAGACCGACAAACTGGTCATAGATTTTGAGGACCTCGGCCTGCAGATCAGCGCGCACCTCATCTGACAATGGCCCGAACGGGTTGCCGTCGATCTTGTGCGCCCCGGCATAAATGAGCGTCGGCTTCACGCCGCGGTCCTCAAGCTCGCCCGAGCGATCGAGATGCGTCAGCACAACGCCGATGGAGCCGACCATGGAGGTGGGCGACACGACAATTTCGCGCGCAGCACTGGCAATGCCATAGGCGGCGGAGGCGGCCACATCATTGACGAAGGCCACAACCGGCTTCACCTCGTTCACAGCGCGAACGAGGTTGGCCGTGGCGAACATGCCCGTGGCCTCGCCGCCGGGACTGTCGATATCCAAAAGGATCGCCTGCACATCCGGATCTGCTTGCGCCTCGCGCAACTGCGCGGCAATGCCCTCATAGGAGACCAGCCCCGAATTGGCACCGATCCAGGCACCGCGGTTCACAAGGCTGCCGACGATGGGCAGGATGGCAACGCCGTTTGCAACGCGCATGGAACCGACACTGCCATTGTCGCGGCGATAGCTGCCGACAAAGCGGTTTGATTGCGGGTCCGGAGCCGCCAATGGCTCGATGCCAATCCGGCCCTGCAGCACATGCAGGATCAGATCAGCCTTGTCCGGGTGCAGCAGCAGCGGCCGGTTCAGCACGCGGCCCGCAATTTGTGCCAGTGTTGACCCCACCGGGCTTTGAACGATTTCCGGTGGTTCCGTCACCTCACCCCTCCTGTTCCAAGCGCAAACCGCCGCGGGCCACGGCCCTGTTGCTGGGCACATTGCTCCTCAAACCCCCGAATGACGGTCAGCAATCTGTCGGGATAGGCCCGGTGATAGGTCACCGAGCGTTCCACTCCGTTCGATCCCGCCCGGAAGCGCACCTCCATAGCGCCTTCCCCCGCGACGAGGCGGAAATAGACCTGCCGCAGGCTGGCGGCCGCCGCGCAGGGATCGGCCTCATCAACGCTGATGGTCATGTCTCCGCCTCTTCGCTTGTGTCGTCAGTAGCTGTAGGACCACCGCCCTGCGCGCCCATCATCTGCGGCTCGGGCAGCCCGTATTCAGCCCGAAGCGCCTGTTCCTGCGCAAGTTGCTGATAAACATCGTCCACATCCGCCCCGAGATCGGTACAGATCATCGCATCAGACATGACGCCGAGCCGTTTCCACACCTCGTGCGCCTTGGCTTTTTTCAGATCATCGGCCTGCGGACGCGGGTCGCCGCGCCATTCCGCGCGGCATGCAGCCGTGCGATTAGCCATGAACCCGGCAATCCCGCCCGGAAACGGCAGGCTGCCCGCCTCGATCTCTTCCTCGAGCCAGGCCTCATAAATGGGCTGGCAGAACGGCGCCATGATATTGCGCCGCCGAGCTTTCGTGATGGCAAAGATCTCCGTCGTCGCCGCCTGCAACGAGGAATAGGTCGCGCCGACATTGTCGCCAGTGGCGCTTTCATAGGTCAGCCCCAGGCACCGCGCGAGTTCGCGCAGAAGATGCATCGCAAAGGCGGCATAATCCGACGATGGATGGTTTGATGTATGGAACTTCAGCTCCTGTCCCGGAAACAGATGCGCCAGGCGGCCATTGATCCCGACATCCAGCGTGCTGCCGTCATAATAGCCTGCGACCATTTCGATATAGGCCTCCATCGGCGAGATGCCTTGCGCCAGCATTTGCGCCTGTTCTTGGGGCGTCAGCAGGCCCTGCAACACCTGTTCCGTCGGTTCATCTGAGGTGATGGTCACCGCAAACAGCGTCTGCACGATTGCCGCCATCAGTGTGGCATCGGCCAGCTGGTCGAACTGCCGCGCAACTTGCAGCGCCGGAACCAGAGGCGAGATGCCCCGATGTGTGCCAGGCGCGCCTTCAAAGATATGAATGACGCGCGGTCGGCCCGCCGCATCCCGGGCGCGCACATCGTATTCCTCTTCATGCCGAAACAGGTCCTTGCGAATGGCGCGGTAGCCCACCGGCATGCCGTCGGCATCCGTGTAGACGCCGTTGATCAGCCGCCTCATGCTTTCCGTTTTGCGCGAAAGCCGCTGCGGCGGCAGCAGTCGCACCTTGGTGCCGTAGCGGTTCCATGGCCGCTTGCGCCAGGGCAACTCCGCGAGAATTTCGCCCGTCACAAGCCAGGATCGAAACGCCGCCGCCTGCATCTGGCCAAAGGTCCTCAAGCCCTGAATGTCGCATTCCTGCGCGCTGCGCGCCCAAAGTTCGAACCGGCGCTCCACCGTTTTCGCCCAGTCCGAGGCCTCGGCTGGCGTCATCCCAAAAGTCTCGTTCTCCGGCAGCGCCTTCAGTTGCAGCCCGGTGCCCACGGTATTGGCGACGCATTGTTCCATGGCCCCGGCCAGCCAGCCGCTGTTGTGCAGGAGGTCACCCACCCGCGCGGCCGCATCGTCCCAGGCCTCACCAATATCATCCTGGCTTTCCCGCAGCGCCGGTTTCCAGCCCGCAAAGGTGACGCCGCGCCCACCGCGCATATATTTGCCCGAGGGTTTAGGGAGGGTCATCCCCTCAGGCCCTGCCGGTTGAGGCAGCGCCTCGGCCAGCAGAGTCTTCAGCTTTGACATCACGGACATGTGATCTACCTCTCACTTCTGCTGTAACGCGCGAACATCAGCCGTTATTGCAGGGCGCTGCTGCCACCGCAGGGGTTTGGGAGGAGTCCTGCGATGCCGGCGGCAGCGTCACCTCAGCATTGTATAATTTCCATCGCCTCATCGACCTCGGTTCAGGGCGCTGCCTTGCCGGGCGAAACGCGTGCGAAGCGCAGTACCACTTGCACGGTTTTGCGGGGTCTGCGCTGCCGACTCGCTTGCCTCCCTTGCCGCATCCCCAACCCGACTGGCATCATGCCCCTCGGGCACCGCCGCCTCGATGGAAGTCTTGCGCTCGATGCCTTCCGGGATCCGCTGAACGTTGAATGCATAGCCGATGGCAGCGCAAAGCGCCTCGCAGTTGCCAACTATGATGGCCTTGCCATTTCGGCGCGCTATCAGCGTTCCGTTTGGCACGGTCACGCAATACACCATCCCGGAGTAGGCGACGTTTCTGAAAATCGGAGCGTTATCTGCTCGACGCAACGAGGCGGCAGGCGCCCGAATTTCAGAGACGTGATACTGGTCGACTGTGTTGGGCGAGGTCCGTCCGTTGATGGAGTAAGGCTTGGCATCGCGTCGGATGATATTTGCGCTCCGTCCGGCCTTGATAAAAAGCTCCTGCATATCGTCAGCCAGCTTGGCGCTGACCGTCGCATAGGCACGATACCCATTCTGAACCCACCCATCGCCTAGGATGGCGGCATCAAGGAACCGGTCGATCAGGTCGCTGCTCGCACGTCGGACAAAACCCGGAACGCGCCTAGAGTAGCAACGACCATCCTCGCCTGCACAGTCAGCCAATGCCGCCGCGATCTGTCGCGATGAAATGACGAACTGTCGCCCACCATGGATGCTATATTCGAGACCCATCCGATCAAGCAGAGCCGCAATGCGGTCTGCCTTTTCACCAGGGCCCTGCGAGATAACAACCCTGGCATAGTTGCCTTGGTGGGTGGTATGCCCGCCGCAGATGTACCAGCCAAGAAACTCACACCAGTCTCCGGCATTGAAAGATCGCTCTGGCTCACTCAACTCTCGCCAATTGGTCGCCTTGAGTGATAACTCAGGCAGGGTCACGACATCGTGTCGCTCACCTACCCAATTCGAGGACCGTTTGAGCGTGTGCCAAATGGTCAAATCCTTCGCCAAAGTTATGCGAGGGGTATTGTCCACAGGGTTCCTGCGCTGCGTCACCATCCGGTGGTTAGGCGTCACAAGAAGGTCCACTGCCCGACCTTTGATCTGGACCATCTCACCCGAATGCCAGCGCGAGACTGATTTGGTCGCGCCCTGATACTCGATCACATCGCTGTCCAGATTGACCGTTGCGAAGCGGCCCACGTAAGAAACCGCGTCCTCGACACGCATCCAGCCATCTTCGGTCAGAAGCTCGGTCTCGGGGTCGAAACAATCGAGGAAATGGTTGTTCCGGCTGCGCTTCACCCAGACCGGCTTGCCCTCCACGACCACCCGGGCCTCCGAGGTCAATTGCCTGCAATAATCTTCTGAGACCTGTTCGTGGACATAGAAAGCACCCGGCACGTCCATGGGCGTGCGGATGCGCGAGATCACCAGCGACTTGAAAAAGTCCGACGACAGCGTCACGAGGTCGATCGAGTAAAGCGCCCGCTTGCCGTCCGGTTTGACCTCGATCTTCGAGACCTTGTAGGGCGGGCTCTGGATATCCTTGCCCTTGGTCGGGGAGCACAGCCAGCTGTAGCGGCGGCAGAACTCGTAGACCTTGTGCTCGTTGCCTTGCTCCGGCTTGTCAGGCCGGAAGCCGCTGTCGATGAACACCTTTTCGATCTGCATTCGGCCAATCGGCTGCAACATAAGATCGGCCAGTGCGGACCAGACCTCATCATCCTCGGTGGGGCCATATAGCTGGCCGTTGTCGACCATCCACGACGATCCCCGAGCCCCAAAGGCCCGGATCACATAGACAAGGCTGAACTTCTGCACGTCGACGCCCATCACCAGCCGCAGGCCGCCCAAAGGGACCTGCCCAGGCTGATACGGCAGCCGCCGCTCCATGATTTCCTGCCATTCCGGCACGTCGCCCGAGGCGGTCATGGCGTAGCACTCGCCGAAGCTGGCGTTCATCGCCGTCTGGATCCGGTCGTGATCGCCCGATTGCAGTGCTGTCAGATAGGTCTCTGCCCGCTGGCCCCAGGTGACGAAGGGCGAGCACAGGCCCGAGGTCCACATCGACAAGGTCGAGTTGTCCTCAGGCGCACCTGTTACGTGCGGGGCGTCATTGCGCAGCTCCACACTCTGCCCAGGTGCCACCATTGCACCCCGAGCATTCATCCATGCCTTGTCCTCTTCGGTGTGGATCCCGCCGCAGCGTGGGCAGAACAGCGAAGCCGATCGCTTGGCCACCGAAGGTGTCGCCCGGTCCGGCCAGTGCAGCTGCTTGAACCGCGGCACAAAGTAGTCGTTGCAGTGCTTGCACGGCCACGCCCAGTGATGCCGCGTGCCCTCCTGAAACAATTTCCAGATCGGGCTTTCCAAATCAGCCGGTTCGGACCGCGACCAGAACTCAAGCCCGCTATCATCGTTCAACTCGATTTCCACAAGACCCCTCGCTGGTGTGCTGGTGATCGCGGTCACGAAGTCGGCGTAGGTCTCGCCACGGGCTTCAACGAGACCGAGCACATCGCCTTGGCCCCTGACGTTCGCCATCATCTCGTCAAACTCGTCGATCAGCGCGAGTGCGGCCGGGTCTGATTTCAGGGCCGAGGACGAACCTGCATGCGCAAGGCGAACGCGAACGCCAGCCACATGCTTGAGGGTTTTCTTCATGCGCCGCCCGCGGACGACCTTGTTCTTCAGGCTCTCGGCCTCATCAAGCAGACCCATCAGCCGCGGC
>Ga0222707_1000313_pt1 | contig 15687 bp, 14 predicted proteins | sample AntAcemetage1574_FD_179831 | JGI IMG/M metagenome (GOLD analysis project Ga0222707, IMG submission 179831) | Saline water microbial communities from Ace Lake, Antarctica - #1574 | ecosystem: Environmental > Aquatic > Non-marine Saline and Alkaline > Saline | place: Antarctica: Ace Lake...
GGTCAGGCAAAACCCGCAACTGGCAACCCGCCGGACCCGTCTGGCTCAACCCAGAAACCGAAATCAGCGCCCCTGAAATCAGAGACGCCGCATGAAATCGGCGGACAACATGTTTGACAAACACCGGCAATTGTCGACCACTACCATAACGAACCTCACGGTGGGCTCCTCCGCGAGACGCCTAATGATGCTTGGAAAAGATCGCAGAAATTTGGTATTGTTCAGCCTCCGCTCGCTCACGAACGTCGGTTGGCAACAGGATTGGAAGTTAATCGAAAAATTGGCAAGCACGGAATTTGGGTGCTGGGGATTCCGTTTGGAACTCCAGAGATCATTGAAAAATTGGCCAAGTTCGGGAGTGTTTCGGTCCGGGTTAAGATTGACGTCAACTCTCTGCGTGAAGTGACCGCATGGGTCGGGGGCGAACCTTATCGCCTAAAGAATCAATGTTACTCGCTTGCCCACCATAGTGTGCGGACAATTCTGGCGGCTTACAAAGCTATCAGGGACGGAAACCCCAAAGATAATCTGATCCGCGAACATATCTTGGCTAAGCACGCTCAACGCTTTTCTGATCAAATTGAGACGGCCATTGAGCGGCACGGATTGCCTTCGACAACCATCTCGGCAAAACAATTGGATCAGTTTGAAGATAGTTACATTTTCAAAACACGTATCACCAAGTCACCTGCCGCTTCTGTATCCGCTGACATGAATACCTTTCTGTCTGGCGGATCCGGTCCCGGTATTTATTCTGCCGCTGACTGTGCTGCGGAGCGCTCAACGAAGCTGGCGGAAGCGACCGCGGAAACATCTGATAATTTTGGCAGCGACGAACAAGCCAGCGATATTGGGGCTGACGTGACATCCGACACCACCGGGCCAGGCGCTAAGGCGCGTCAACCAGCCAAAAAACGAGAACCAACGATCTTCTCCGGTACACCAAAGGGAAAAGGATACTTTACATGACCGCCAATAGCATCGGTATCGAGGCGCCTAAGTCGCGCCTTCAGCTTCGTGTCACCTTGAAGTCGCAGTACTTCAGAATGTCGCGTGCAGATGATTTGGATCAGGCGCTTGATGCAGCAGTCGAAGACTTTGAGGCAGGGGTGATGACCGGGCGGCATTTCGAGGGAAGTGGAATTGTCGTAATCGGCGAAAGTGGCTCTGGGAAGACAGAAGAGATCGACGCACTGTTCCAGCGATTTGGCAACAAGCCAGAGGCCATGGAAAGCGGTCTTTCGCGAAAGTTCCTTCAGCACGCCTTGGAAGGGGAAACAACTTGGAAGGCACTGGGGCTACAGATGTTGCAGCTGCTGAAGTACCCCTTGAAGGCACCTCGCACAGAACACGAAATTTGGCATCGTGTCCGTTGGCAAATGAAGGAAAGGGGTATCTGGCTTCTTCACATCGACGAATGCCAGCACATGTTTCAAACGCTTGGAAGCAATGAGTCTAAAAAGGTTATTAACTCGATCAAGACCTGCATGAAGGACCGGGAATGGCCAATCTTGGTTGTCATGAGCGGCGTTCCGGAGTTGTTGAACGTTGTGAACCTCGATCCGCAGCTTCGAAACTTGGTTACGCCAATCGCCTTTCGAACCATTGACGTCGCAAATGACTTGGCAGACTTGGATGCCGCCTTCGTTGGCTATGCGGGGGTTGCAGACGTGAATGTCGATAACCTGCGGCACGGAGAAATCTATGAACGCATGGCTCACGGACACGAATATCTGTTCGGACGCGTTTTTCGATTTATGGTAGATGCTTTCGCGACCTTGCCCGAGGGGAAATTTAGCATGACAGTTCAACACTTGGCGGATTGCTACGCGCGCAAGACAGGATGTATCCCCGGCTTCAATGTGTTTCTAAAAGATGACTTCCTGAGCTGCGATGTTTCAAAGTTGATGCCATCGGAATAGGTGCCGATGTTCGTGATTTCTGGTGATCGTCTACGCTTCCTGCCGAACCGCTGTAGTTCCTGAAAAGTTCGTCCGCACGATTAAACAATAGCGAATTTGGCTACAAAAGACTTGTCGATCATATCCATAGTCTCCAGAAGTGTATCTTAGGGGCCGCCAGCTCAACACTGCCAACGCCGTGCCGCGGCCCACATCGAAAAACCTTCAGGGAAGCAGACATTCGCTGCAACTTGCACCGAGGTCTGCTGAGCGGACGAAGCTGCCGTTCGACCTTTTTGTCCGCAGCTTAACGCCATATGGTTGCATCATGATCTCTCGGTTGAAAACGACGAACCCTGACCTTGCGGAGCAAATCAACTCCGCGTGCTTTGCTGACGCCAAAGCGAAAGTAATGGCCATCTTGGTAGAGATACTGGTGAACTTGCCGGACGAGGCCGTGCGACTTCTTCCGAAACATTCTTTAATTCAATGGCATAACGTTTCGCAGAATCAAATAGATGCGCTTGATGATCGCTACTTCGACTCCGAAGAAGGAGGCGACGCTGAAACAGCGGTTGCATCATTTATTGCTGCGCGGTTTTTGACCGCTGTGAAGTTTTGGCAAACCGCTGCCAACCAATTTGGGCTATGTGAAGCAGCCTATGAAGCGAGCTTCGCCAGCGAACAGAATAGGTAGGCTTGGGCTCGAACCGGACATTCGCCGCGAGTTGCATGAACGTCCGGTTAAGGCTTTTATGTCCGCCTATCGTAGCGTTGGGTGGCCGCCACCCGATCGACATGCTTCCGTCTGCGGCGAGGACTGCGTTTGCTGGGCAGCACCTGACGCGGATGGAATACTGGGTGGATACCTGACGCCGCTTCCACCGCTTCTAAGAATTATGGAGCTACGGTTCTGGTGCCTCAATCAAAAGCAGCTTGTCTCGTCATCAGACCGGCGAAAGGGGCGTACCGCGATGTTGGCCGGTCGAGCTTACCGTCGATTGCGGTCATGACCTACACTTGAAAACTGGACCACAAAATTTGGCTTTAAGTTTCATGGAAAGCTTATGCAGTCATGTGGAAGACATATGCTAAGAGTGAACGGCAATTTTTCCTTTAAAAACAAGGAACGGTTTATGAATTTGGAAAAGTTTTGATGTAATCAACATTGTTGTGCCGATAACCCATAAGAGTGCGCAAAATGGCCGTTTTCATGCGCACCCCTGTCAAAAACCATTCTCTCATTTTCGTTAAACACCAGAAAATAAAAGAGCGATGTGTTGATTTACAGGGCGAATTTACCCGTTTTTTCATTTCGAGTTGCCCCCTCTGGCTTATGATAACCTTATGGGAAGGCAGCGGAATTAATGACAGCTGGTGGGTCACGACGTTTCGGAAAACTGGGTCAATTTCTCGCACAATTTAACACGGTACTATAGCTGAGCCCGCTAAGGTCGTGCGTCGTATTCCGCGTTTCGGCTTGGCCTGCCGCAGCACCCCAATCATCAGCACCTTCAACCCGCCATGTGGTTGAGCGTAGATTGCAGCATAGATCGCTTCGTGACTGATGCGCTGACTGGGATCATCCGGATGCATAAGCCGTAGTCTGGCCGCGATCTGCTCTGGCGACCAGCGCCAATGGATCAGACGGTTGCGCACCCAATCATAAAACGGGGCATCAGGAACCAATTTCCGCGGCCGACCAGAACGTCGCTGCGCAGTATGATAAGCACGCCGTGCCACCTGAAGGTCGTAGCCACTGGGCACGACGCCTCGCTTCAATTCATGTCCGATAGTGCCGTAATGCCTCCCCAGAAGGAGGCCAATCTCACGCAGGCTTCAGCCCCATTGTTGTTCTGCAAAGATTACGCCGCGTTCCTCGGCGTTTAAGTGTTTGTAGTGGCTTTCCACAGCAACAGCCTATGCCCTCGGGGCGGAAAGTGTCGCACTTCAATCTTGAGCCTAAGGCCTTGATCTGCCTCTTTGAAGAAGCGCGCCAGTCTTTCTCGAATTCCCATTGTTCATCTCCTGACACGCCTCTGATCAGTGATCGCTTACTATTCGGTAGCCTTCAGCTCGGTCACAATCAGCGTATCAGCTTTCGTATCCTGCACACCTGATGGGTCAGGCTCAGCTGAAAATGCTCCAATGACAGCCGACAGGCCCGAGCTAATGTAATACTGCGCCATGAACACCGCGGGGACCGTCAAGACGATGATGACTGTTCCGAACAGAACACCGTAACCAATAGACACAGCCAGCGGGATCAAGAACTGCGCCTGCAGAGACGTTTCCATGATCAGTGGGTACACACCGAGGAACGTGGTCAACGACGTTAGCAATATCGGGCGAAAGCGTTGCTTGGTGCCCTGCACAACCGCTTCGCGCACATCCATGCCTTGGGCTATATATTCGTTATACACGTCCACCATCACCAACGAGTTGTTAATGACAACACCGGCCAAACCGATGATGCCAAAGACCGACAGGATAGTAAGCGGGATACCCATGATGTAATGCCCCGCGACCGCACCGATCAAGCCCAGCGGGATCGCGACCATAACAACAATCGGCTGCACATAGGATCTGAACACCAAAGCCAGCAGCGCGTAGATTATGAACAACGCAATGCCAAGCGCCTGCCCCAAAGCAGATTGCGCGTCTGATTGCTGACGTTGTTCGCCGCCAGAACTGATCAAAAGGTCGCCATATTTCTCTTGAAGAGGTGGGATCAATTCAGACTCAATAATCGCGTTCACCTCAGAGCTAGTGGCCACGTTAATATCAAGATCCGAGATCACAGTCGTGACTTGACGGCCATTGCGGCGCAGGATCTGTGTTGGCGACAGCCCCTCTTCGATTTTTGCTACAACATTCAACGGAATCTGGTCGCCATTGGGTGTCGCAATCCATGTGGATAGCAAGTCGGACAAGCTATCACGTTGATCGGCTGGATACCGCACCATGACAGCCACGTTATCAGCACCGCGCTGAACGGTCGTAGCTTCGATACCAAAGAAACCGGCACGGGTTTGGTTCGCAAGATCGGACAAAGTTACACCGTAAAGGCGGGCCTCTTCACGCAGTGCCAAACGGTATTCGATACGACCAGCCGATTTGTCATCTTGGATAGCAAAGACACCCGAAATTTCTCGCAGACCCGCGCGTAGCTCAGTCACGAGAGGTGTAATGTCTTGTCCGTCAGGTAGTGACAGCTCGATTGAGACAGGGTCGCCCGCACCGATCAATTCAGCTGAGACGCTCAGTGTCTTCACAGAGGCCACGGCACCAATTTCGGCGCGCCAAGCAGCCTCAAACTTGCCAGAATCCCAATCACGCAGGGTTGGGTCAGTAAGCTGCACGACGACGTTCGCAAGCGTCGCACCACCAGCCGCTGAGCCGCCCTCGGGGCCACCAGCGGCAACACCCTGCCCCACTACCACGTTCACACCAACGATGACGTCAGGCGCGTCGTTTGACAGCTCTGCTTGGATGTCTGCCCCGGCCTTTACGGCGGACAGGCGGACATGTTCGGCCACTTGCTGTGTCATGACGAACGTGGTGCCGTCGTTCATCTCAATACTTGCCGTAACAAAGTCGCTTTCGATGGAAGGGAAAAAATTGAATTTTACGTATCCGAAGGACAGCAGGCCAACCGTCATGATCATCATCGCAACAGAGAATGCGATTGGGATCAGCACGGCAAAGCCCTTAGTCGTGAAACGCAACACGGCATCAAGCGGATTTTGAATGAACCATTGAAGCATGGCGTCAACTCCGGCACGGATCACGTTCAACAAACGGAACACAAGGTTCGGGCGATATGTTGGCGAAACATCAAGGCCCGACAGGTTACGCGGCAAAATCAGCAGTGCTTGCAGCAGTGACAAAGTCAGAACCACGATTACGACAATCGGGATGTCCGTCAGGAATTTTCCCAGCGTACCGGGCAACTGTGTGAGCGGCCAAAACGCCACGATAGTCGTCAGAGTGGAAAAGATGACGGGAACCGCGATGCGCTGCGTGCCTTTCACAGCTGCCTGCGTGGGTGACAGACCGTCTTCGCCGTTTTTATAGATATTCTCGCTGACAACAATTGCGTTATCCACAACGATACCGATGGCAAGGATGAAACCAAACAGCGAGATCATATTGATCGACATGCCCAGCGCGCCCATGATAATGAATGCACCCGCAAACGATACGCCAATGCCCACAGCCGACCAAAACGCCAGCCGGATATCAAGAAACAGCGCAAGGCACAGGACGACCAGCGCAAGCCCAATGGCTGCGTTGTTTACCAGCAGATCCACACGGTCTTGCAAGTCCTTGGAATCGTCCTGCCAAACGGTAGCGTTAATCCCATCCTCAAGCGTTGGACGGTAGGTTGATGCCAGATAGGCGCGCGCCTCTTCGACAATAGTCAAAACCTGCTCGTCGCCGACGCGGAACACGTTTACAGAGACCGAGCGATCTCCATTGAAATTGGCCGACAGATCAGCATCCTCGAACCCATCAACCACTTTGGCGATGTCACGAAGATAAACGCGACCACCTTTGTCGTCAGTACGCACAATGATGTTTTCAAAGTCACTTTGGGTATAGTTTCGGCCTGTTGTTCGGATCGGTATCGCGACAGTATCCGTATCGATTGAACCGCCCGGCAATTCGATCGAATTTTGACCAATCACAGTTGCTACTTCGGCCATCGTGATGCCGTAGGCCCGCAAAACATCACGGTCGACGTTGATTGAAATCTCGTAGGCGCGGATGTTGCCGACCTCGACAAAGGAAATGCTGTTCAGCGCGGTCAGCTCGTCCTTAAGGCGCTCGGCCTCTTCTTTCAGAATCTGCTCGGACACGTCACCGTGGATCGCGATTTCAAGGACACGTGTGCTGTTGCTGCCTTGGATGACAACGGGGTCATTTGCATCTTCTGGAAACACAGAAATACGGTCGATCTCGGTTTTAATTTCGTCCAGCTTTTCTTGGATGTCTTCGCCACGCAGGAACGAAACGGTGACCCCGCCCCGTCCCTCGCTAATAGAGGCAGTGATACTGTCGATGCCGTCGATACCAGACAACTGATCCTCTATTGGGCGCACGATACTATCTTGGATCTCAAGTGGTGAGGAACCCGGATAGCTGACCGAAATGCTGACCGTATCCAACGTAAATTCAGGGAACGTTTTCTGCGGCATTTGGAATGCTGTTAGCAGCCCAACGACGACCACAAAAACCATCGTTAAATTGGCCGCGACAGGATGCTCTGCCATCCACTTGATGAGATTATTCATGACCAATTATTCCGATGCTTCGGTTTGGTTTACCGCGACTTGATTGGTGTCGATCACGTCGCGCAATTGCATGCCCGCTTGTGGAGTAGAAAGCGCCGTTGTGATCAGTCGCGCGCCATCGGGTAGCTCCTCGGCCCGCACGTAAGATGTTTCGCCATCCACATGCACAAGTTCTGCAGGAACTATCACAAGGGTGCCACCGCCCCCTGATTCAGGCTCGAGCAACCAAATCTCTTCTCCGCCACGCAATGCGGTTGATGGTATCGTGTAAATCGCCTTTGGCTGCGGGCCTTCAATCACGACTTTCGCGAATGAGTTGATCAGCGCTGGCGGCTTACCTGACGACAAAGCACTAGTCGAAGTTGCGCGGGCACCGTCGATGTCGTTCAGCTCAACCGTGACGGTCAGCGTGCGCGTGCGCGAATCCAGTGTTGGAGAAACACGAGTCACACGCGCACCCCACTCAAATCTTTGACCCGCAAAACGCACAGACACAGTAGCATTGGGTGAGGCACCCTCAAACAGCCCTGGTATCAGCGCTGCGTCCGCTTCGCGAACAGGCACGTCGATTTCCATACGGCTTTCTGTGTAAATTTCAGCGATGGCTTGGCCAGCATTAATAACACTGCCAATCTCGATCTGCTTGGTCAGTACAGCGCCATCAAACGGAGCCTTAACGAACTTTCGTTCAAGGCTAAGCTGTGCAGCACTTTGTGCAGCGGTGAGGCTGTTCAGGGTCGCCGATAACTCGGCGTTCTGACTGCGGGCTTGGTCCAAAGCGGCTTGGCTGGCTGCACCGCTCGCGCGAAGAGTCTCGGTCCGCTCAAGCAGAATTTCATTCAGGTCCAAGCGGGCACGCGTGCCGTCAATATTGGCCTGCGTTTGCGACAGTGCCGCGAGCTCAGAGCTGTCATCAAGATGAACCAGCACTTCGCCATCTTTGAATGAGCCACGGTTTGTGATCGCTGGATGCAATTTGATGACCTGCCCACCAACTTGGCTGGCAAGATCAGCAAGGCGGAATGGCTGCATGAACCCTTCGCCACGAATTGGTAGCGGTGCGTTGATAAGGGCAAGTTCAGCAGTCTCAACCAAAGTGATCGGACGCTCTAACACTGCAGGCTCTACGACCTCACGATTTTCGCCTAGATAACGGAACCCATTGATGCCACCGAATACCACTGCAATTGCGACAACGATCCAGAAAATCTCGCGTAGACCTACGCCAATGTAACCCAATAGCTTCTTCATGGCGTTCCTTCTGTCACTGGATAACCTTAACTAGTGCAGCTTGTATTAAATCAAACGTTTCAGCAGTGTCTGTATCTGTCACATACGGACGCGACGATCCTTTGTGAACGCGAAACTGATACGTGCGGTACTCCCTAACGGATCACAAAGAAAAGGGCAGGTATTAATCATCACGTTCAGTCAGACACGGCGGTGCTGTTAGACAAATGCGAACCAGTCTCAGTTATCCAGCAGCCTCAATCTGTCAGGCTGCGCCGCTGACGCCGTTCCAACGCGTGCTGGCCCATCCCGCCGTTGCCCAGGTCGCCAAAGATGCGCTTGTGGCGCAGTTAGAGCAACTTGATCCGGTCGTTCTGCCTCACGACATTCGCCTCGGTCAGGGACGATTGACGGCACTGGCTGACGCAACGCCATTCGCTGACAACGTCGGCAACCCCAAAGCTGACGTCGATGCTTTCCTTGATGGTTTGCGCCATGCTTGGAAAGAGGGCGAAATCAGACCTACGTTACGGAAAAAGGCATCAACGCCCCGAGGGCGGCGGCGCTCCGACCCGCTCGCCAGGGTCACTAAAGACCTCAGGATGTGGTTCGATGAGGACCCGTCCCAAACTGGGCACGAGCTTTTGTGCAGGCTTCAAGCAAATCACCCTGATACCTATCCCGACATGTTACTACGAACCGTTCAGCGTCGTGTCAAAATCTGGAGGGCAGAATTGGCAAGATCATTGGTGTTTGGCGTCAGCGGAGACGCACACACCCCGATGACCGTCTGACGCGCTGCGCAATATCGAACCTCCGCGCGCCAGACGGTCATCAGCAACCGTTCGAAACAGATTATATGGAGGTCAGACGCGACGGGAACATTCGATTGAGGCAATGACACGATTGCTCAGGAACATTCTTGGGTGAGGCAATACGTGCTATCATGCAAATTGTCGCGCTACACTCTTCAGACAGTGCGATGATGTCCTCGGTCAACCGTGCTTCGTCCGGCAGACCGCAGGGCACCTTGCGCTGCGTCGAGCGATGCTGACCCAATGTGCGGCAAACCCTGCGCTCCGATACGCTGAGGGTTTGCCGCACATGATCAATGCATTGCCTGCGGCGGGAAGGGCTTAGAAGTTTCCCCGTGCAGCCTCGGCAGGATCATCTTGTCCAAGGTCAGATCCGACACCGCGCGCCTCAGCCGGGTATTCTCCTCCTCCAGCTCGTTCAAACGCTTGAGCTGATCGCGGCTCATGCCGCCACACTCCTTGCGCCACCGATAGTAGGTCTGAACCGGCACACCGATCTGCCGCACAGCCTCCTGAACTGATTTGCCTTGCCCTTACAGCACTTCAACTTGTCGCAGCTTCAGCACGATATCCTCGGGCTTCTCTCGCTTGCCTGCCATCTCGTCGTCCTCCTGAAAACGGGATAATTCCATCCCAAAAGGTAGACCACTTCAGAGGGGGCATTCCATCATCACCCCGAGGCGGATGATGTTTGGGCTAGTTTTGAAATAGCGGAAAGGGCTGTGTTTTGTCATCAAGAAAGGCTAGGAGCTCGCCCCGCCCACCTCAAGAAGAGGTCCTCTGACAGGGCCCTAAAATCGTTTGCAACTGAGACACCGAAGCACGATGGCGTGATAAATGGCACTTTTAGAGCGGCTGGTGGATTATGAATGTTACCATCGCAAAATGGTTCATAAAAGACCGATGATTATAGGGAGGTTCAAATGACTTATCTTGTAAAAGGTGTTTTCATCGCGGCACTTGCCGCATCCCCACTGACAGCGCAGGAGACTGCACCGTTTGGTAGCGACGCCGATACTGCATACGCAGCAAATTTATGGGAAATGATGGTCGAGGCAAAGCTGGCTGGAGAGGACGCCATAGGCGCCTATCCCTATCCTGGCACTGATCCACACGGGATGATGCTGGAAACATTCTATACCCGCGCAACCATCGGAGACCACGATGGTGCACTGGTCATAAAGCGCAACTACGGTCCCGAAGGCGTCACGGCGGACGAGGTTATTGGGGATCCCGCTGGCCACTTGGGCGCTATTACAATCATGTTTCAACGCGAAGACGGATATGACGCAGACACACGCAACTGGTTCTACGCAAAATACCTGTCGGACGGCACAATTGATAAGAACCCCGCAGGCATGTCACTTGCAGGGCTGGTCGGCAAAGGCGCTGATGCCGGTTGCATCGCGTGTCATCAGAACGCCGGCGGAGATGATTACTTATTTACCACGGATGCCGACCTAACTAGTGCCGATAACCCATAAGAGTGCGCAAAATGGCCGTTTTTCGCGCGCACCCCTGTCAGCAACCATTCTCTAAATTCCGTTAACCACCAAAAAATATAAGGGCGATGTCTAAAAAACGCGTTGGCAAGATTGCACTGACTTTGATCGACAGCGTTGATCGGCTTTCGTCGGACAATATTAATTTGGAAACATAGAGGTTGAGGGAGATTCACGGCTGATTGTGGAGGCTGATCGCTTCAAACTTCGAGCGATAGACCGCAAGGACATCTGTGCCCGCAGACCTCTGGATATCTCGTCCCGATCGATCAAGGTAAGCGCGAGGCGATACCGTACGCGATCTGGTGGACGGATGCCGCCCGTGCGCGAAGGGAGCGGGTAAATTGACGATGACCCCCTATCAAACACCCGACCAATAGAGCTCATCGAATTTCCGCGTTGCCATCTGCCCTAAATCACCGACTTCTGCTTGCCCGTAAAAAATATGCGGCGACGATACTTCATTTTGATCAGTCCATCTTTGGCCAAAAACTAAAGTGTTGCGTCGACCCGTTGAAATCGCTGCGGATTGCGGACATTCGCCGCAAGCGCAAAGAATGATTGGATGCACCCATTTCGCGTGACAATTCCCGTTACTTCGTTGCCTCCTTCCCGAATAGCTTGATGGACTTCGGCGACGGCGGCCCGTTGCAGATCAACCATTTTCCCAAAAGGCCTAGACCGGAGCATCTTCCCATGGACGTCATTCATAGTATCGATACATCGAACACTTTCGGCCCCGACGTGCCCTTTGCTCCGTTTCCAGCTGAAGATGTGGCCAAATGGATCAGGCGTTATGCGCAGATAGCTGCGATCGCTTTTGTCGCGCTATTCTATGCGCAGCCTGTGACGGCACTCGAACTGGTTTCCAGCTTCGGCGAGAATCCGGGCGATCTTATGATGTATGTGCATCGGCCCTCTGACTTCAGAGAAGCCTTGCCTCTGGTCGTGGCCCTGCATGGCTGCACACAAACCGCGACTGATTTTGACGATGAGCCAGGACTTATCGCACTGGCAGAAGAGATCCCATTCCTGCTTTTACTGCCGGAACAACGCGCAGAAAATATGCCCCGCCTATGTTTCCGTTGGTACGACACGCATGACAATCAACCCGGGCTGGGAGAGAGTGCATCAATCTTGGCTATGGTTGATGCAGCCATTGAGGCAGAAGGCGTAGACCCCGGCCGCGTATATATTCTGGGTCATTCTGCCGGTGGGGCCATGACAGCAGTCATGTTGGCGAACTATCCGAACCGCTTTGCGGGCGGCGCAGTTATTGCGGGCCTGCCGGTCGGCTGCAATCGACCCTCGGGTGCTTTCGATCTGGTTTGGAATTCGCTGCAAGTCAAATCTATTGCGCCCGATGGTGCCGATGCAAGTTATGCTTGCGGGATCGGAGGCTTCGATTTGACGGATCGCGACGGCGTGGAATGGGCCGGATATGTGACCGATAGCGCAGAGACAGTGCCGAAAAGCTGGCCTTTGCTGTCACTTTGGCAGGGCACCGCCGACACGATCGTCAACCCCGACAATCTTCGCGAACTGACGGAACAATGGACAACCGTTCAAGATATCGGTCCTGTCGCGGATGAACGCGAGGTCATTGGAAATGCCATTCGAGAAGTTTACCGCGACACCGCCGGGATAGCGCGCATTGAAACTTGGTCATTGGATGGCTTCGATCATGCCGTGCCAATAGATACAGCAGGCGATCGGGCGGCATGTGGAAGAGCAGCGGATTACGTCACACCTACGGACCTATGTGCCGTGCGGCGGATCGCCGATTTCTGGAACCTGCGGTGACATGGCCGCCGACTGCGGTGGCGCTGGCGACCATATCGACTGATGGCAATTCACAAAATTCAATAGCCCTGTGGTGTGCCCCCATCGTATGGTCCAGTTTGAATGTTAAAGCATGATCGGCCTTTGGTCTATCGGGACGACGCTTTTGGGCTCTGGGGGACGGTAGCCCAAGTCGCTGTGCGGCCTGACCGTATTGTAATGGCGGTGCCACCGCTCGATCAGAACTTGCGCCTCGTGCAATGTGGTAAAGACTTCGCCGTTGAGCAACTCAAGTCCGCCTTTGCCGCGGGCATCTGTGAATTACGCAGCACTCTTCCATTTCACCGGAGCAACGTAAACGATGTTATCACCAACACTAATCATCACATCGCCGTCCTGAATGTTGATCTGGAGTTTCATCGTGCGGCTTGCCAGTTTTGCAAGTTCGCCTGTGTCGTTCTCGGAAAGATTTATCACCTGAAGATTATCAAAACGGGTGATGCTGTTTTTGATCTTTTCCCACCATATCTCGGCCGTCCTGCCGCCGTAAGGGTAGACAATTACCTTGTCGGCTTTGCCACAGGATTGACGCATCAACTTCTCGCTTGGAAGCCCCAGGGCCACCCACACATCAAGCTCGCCGCTCAAGCTTTTTTGCCAAATGTCTGGTTCGTCATCCGCTGAAAGGCCCTTCGTCATTTCCAAATGCTCATGGGCATTTAGCGCAAAAGCCAAAATGCGCACCATCAGCCGTTCATCCGTCTCTGAGGGATGCTTAGCAACGGTCAGTTTATGGGTCTCATAATAGTGACGATCCATGTCGGAAACTGAAAGTTCAACTTTATAGATGGTTGATTTTTGCGCCATGATTTGTCCCAAAACTTCGAAGATTAGGATGACTACTGCGTCTGATGACCGTATGAAAGCATATAAAAAAGGCCGCGAATAAAGGCAATCGAACAAAGGTCCGCAACAGTTAAGACCGGCTATGTTACACGAATCCAGGATGGATTCATGTCGTGAATCCAGTGTGGTAGCTGGCCTTCAAGAGCAAACCGACATTACCTACCTATAAGACGACGAACTGGGCTGCTTACAACGCGGCGCGAAAGCGCCGCGGGTCACTGACGATCTGGTTCGATCCCAAAATGAATTGGGGTGCCGAACCTTCCGGCAAGAGGGGTAGGTCGCGGACATTCAGTGACGCTGCGATCCAGACCTGTTTGACAATGAAGGTGCTGTTCTGGATGGCGCTTCGGCAGACAACGGGCTTTGTAGAAAGCCTCTTGCGGCTGACGGCACTCGATTGGGACCTGCCTTAATCCAGCACCATCTGCCAACGCCAAAAGACACTTGCGGTGAACATTCCGTATGGCGGCGCGAAGGGCCCACTCCACCTGCTTATCCCTTCTCTTGGTTTGCAAGCAAACCACTGCCGGGCAGTGGATAGCACCGGCATCAAGGTCGAAGGGGAAGGCGAGTGGAGCGCGCGCAAGCATGGCGGCCCCGAACGACGCGTCTGGTGCAAGATCCACATCGGCACTGATGAGCAGACGTTGGAAATTAGATCGGTCAAAATCACCGGCAGCAACACTGGGGACGCACCGATGTTACCTCACCTGCTCAACCAGATTCTGCGATCAGCACATCGACAGCGTGACCGCGGACGGCGCATACGATACGCGCCGATGTCACAACGCCATCGCCGAGCGCAGTGCGGCTGCGGTCATCCCGCCACGCAAAAATGCTCAGCCATGGAAGCCAACCACCACCGGTGCCATCGCCAGGAATGATGCGCTCCGCGCATCGAAGTATCTGGGCCGGGCAATCTGGCGCAACTGGAGCGGATACCACCGACGGAGCCGCGTCGAGACAAAGATGCACTGCATGAAGCTGCTGGGCCAGCGCCTGATGTCGCGCGACTTTGACCGCCAGGTCGCGGAGGTTCAGGTCCGCACCGCTGCCATGTATAGCTACACCGCTCCTGGCATCCCTGTCACAAAAGCCGTTGGATAAATCCGTCTGGGGTAAGGGGAGATCCGTTCGTCAGCTGATTTACGCAACAGAGTCGTGGAAGAGCAACACGCAGCAGCTAGGCTGATTCTCCATAAGTTGTACGCCACTTTTGCAATAGATAGCGGCACCAGCCCCGGAGCAATTCATGAAAAGACAGCTGTAAAATATCTGTCTTATCCGTGGCGTTCATCAACACAGTACAATGCATCACGAAGGGACGTCGTCAAATGACGACGCCCCTTCAATCAGGCGTTAGCTAAGAATGCGCTGCAGTGTTGGGGATGCGCGCATCACCGAGGCAGTCTTGTCAGGATCGGTAAGATAGTAGCCTCCCAGATCCGCCGGCCGACCTTCTGCAGCAGAGATTTCGGCCAGAATTGCATCTTCATTCTCCTCCAACGCTTTTGCGATGGGAGCGAAATGAGCAAGCAAGTCTGGGTCCTCATTTTGGCTGGCCAATGCCTTCGCCCAATAGAGGGTGAAATAGTAATGACTGCTGCGATTGTCAGCCTGCCCAACTTTTGCGGCTGGAGACTTGTTGTGATCCAGCACGCCTTGCGTGGCGAGGTCAACAGCATGGCCCATGATACGCGCCTTGTCGCTGGCTTTGGTTTCAGCGAGGAATTTCAGGCTTTCACCCAGCGCACAGAATTCACCCAGCGAATCCCAACGCAGATGGTTTTCTTCTACCAACTGCTGCACATGTTTCGGGGCCGATCCGCCTGCCCCGGTCTCGAACATGCCGCCGCCGTTCATCAACTTGACTATTGATAGCATCTTGGCAGAGGTGCCAAGTTCGAGAATGGGGAATAGATCTGTCAGATAGTCGCGCAGAACATTGCCAGAGATTGCAATGGAATTGTTGCCTTTACGTATGGTCTCTAGCGAAAGGCGGGTCGCTGCGCGGGGTGTCATAATCTGGAACGTGTCCGCAACACCGGCTTTCGCAAGAATGGGCCGTATGTATTTAAGAAGCTCTGCGTCGTGGGCGCGAGCTTCGTCCAGCCAAAAGATCGCCTGACAGCCTTCCGCTTTCTGGCGGCTGATTGCCAACTGCACCCAGTCTTCAATCGGGGCCTGATTGGTAGACGCCGAACGCCAAATGTCACCTGCCTCTACGATATGTTCATGCAGAACATCACCG
>Ga0222707_1000315_pt1 | contig 15575 bp, 15 predicted proteins | sample AntAcemetage1574_FD_179831 | JGI IMG/M metagenome (GOLD analysis project Ga0222707, IMG submission 179831) | Saline water microbial communities from Ace Lake, Antarctica - #1574 | ecosystem: Environmental > Aquatic > Non-marine Saline and Alkaline > Saline | place: Antarctica: Ace Lake...
GGGTGAGAACCGCCACGTAGACGGCGAGCACGCCATCGCCGGCGGTCAAGCGCACAGCACCAGCATCATCAAGGCGCAGGGCACGCCCGAGCAACACCGAGAGATCATGTGCGGCGGGCGGGGCGGTGAAGGTGAACGAGAAGCTCATCACTCTTAGACTACGCGTGTGACAGATGCACCCAGCGACCCCGTCGCCACCATGTTGACCGCCCTCACTCTCACCCCCCTCACACCCGCCGCAGGTTCTCACCAGGGCGAAGACCTTTTCAGTGCCCCCAGCCTGTGGACTCCGCAGCGTCGCGTCTTCGGCGGTCAGGTTGCGGCGCAAGCGATCCTGGCGGCGATGCGAACCGTCGACGCTGACCGGTTCATTCACTCAATGCACGGATACTTTTTGCGGCCCGGCGATGACGAGCAAGACATCACCTTCTCGGTCGACCGTATTCATGACGGGCGGTCGTTTTCGACTCGGCGCACGCAGGCATACCAAAACGGCACCCCCATCCTGTCAATGATCGCCAGCTTTCAAGACGTCGATCCGGGCCTCGAACACCAAATCGAGATGCCCGCCGACATTCCCCCACCCGAAGATTTGCCGACTGCCCGAGACCTCCTCGGGCCCATCGACCATCCGGCTGCGCAGTACTGGGCGAACAGCCGCCCCTTCGACCTTCGACACGTGGATGCCCCGGTCTACCTCACCCCTGACCCCCAACCGTCGGCCCGCCAGGCCGTCTGGTTTCGCAGCATCTCGCCGATGCCCGATGACGAGAACGTGCACCGAGCGGCCCTGGCCTACGCCAGCGACTACACAATTCTTGAGCCGATTCTGCGCCGGCACGGCGCAACCTGGGCGACACCGGGCCTAAAAATGGCCAGCCTTGACCACGCAATGTGGTGGCACCGTTTCGCCCGTGTCGATGACTGGCTGCTCTATGTGCAAGATTCACCGTCCGCGACCGGCGGCCGTGGGCTCGCTCAGGGGCACATCTTCACCCGCGACGGAATACTGGTGGCAACCGTGGCGCAAGAGGGCATGGTGCGCATTCGGTAGCGCACTGCATCACAGTTCCTCGGCCGCACGGTTCAGCAGTAACCCACGAAGAACGCGACGTGATGCAAACTCACATTCTCGTAGCGTATAGTGGAGGTTCCCGATAGGCCGCGGATCTCACCCTCGCTTGAGCAGGGTGAGTCGACGTATGGTTCATTGGCGGGATTGGCCGGAAGATCCGGCCAATCCGCGACGATCGCCCGCCGAAACATGAAGCGGGTACGGTGTGTCGCCACCGTCACTAACCCGGACCGCAACCCGCAGACAAGCACCCCACCCGATGGTGGCGGCGTCTGCCAGGAGACCGTGACCGATTCCATTGCCGTCAAGGTAGAGCATGTCTACAAGGTGTTTGGCCGCCGAGCGGCCGACGTCGTCACCCGCCTTGAGCGAGGCGAAACGCGCGACGAAGTGACCCCCTTGGGCACTGCAGCTGTCATCGATGCGAGCTTTTCGGTGCGCGCCGGAGAAATTTTCGTCGTGATGGGGCTATCAGGTTCGGGCAAATCGACCCTCATCCGCATGCTCAACGGGCTGCTACCAGCGACCAGCGGAACAGTAACCATCGGTGACGATCTCATTACCGATATCAGTCCCGCGCGACTGCGCGAAGTGCGGCGGCGGCGCGTGTCAATGGTTTTTCAACACTTCGCTTTGCTACCCCACCGCTCAGTGCTTGACAACGTCGCCTACGGGCTAGAGATTCAAGGAGTCGCACGCGCCGAGCGGATTGAGCGGGCTCGCGAAACCGTAGCGCTCGTGGGTCTGGACGGCTGGGAGGACAAGCTTCCCGACGAGCTTTCTGGCGGAATGAAGCAGCGAGTGGGGCTCGCCCGCGCGCTCGCAACCGACACCGACGTGTTGCTCATGGACGAGGCGTTCAGCGCGCTCGACCCCCTGATCCGTCGCGAGATGCAAGAGCAACTGATCCGCCTTCAAAGCTCGCTGGGCAAAACGATCATCTTCATCACGCACGACCTGAACGAGGCCATGTTTCTCGGTGACCGCATCGCTGTTATGCGCGACGGCCGCATCGTTCAAGTTGGCACGCCCGAAGAAATTCTTACTGACCCCGCCAACGACTACGTCGAGCAATTCGTGCATGACGTCGACCGGGCCCGAGTGCTCACCGCCGCGAGCGTCATGGAGCCCGCGCGAGCCATCGTGGGCCCGGCATCCGGCCCTCGCGCCGCACTGCGACTCATGCGCGACCAGCAAACCTCTGCCGCCTTCATGACCGCGCGCGACCGCACCCTCCTGGGCGCAGTACGCGACTGGGACGCACTCACTCTGGCCCGCAACGGAGGCCGCGACCTCGAGACGATCCTTGACAGAGACGTGACACCGGTGCGCTCTGACACTGCCCTTTCCGATCTCTTCGTACCCGCCGTCGAGAGCGCGCTTCCGCTGCCCGTTGTCGACGAGAACGGTCGCCTCGTAGGCGTCATTCCGCGGGTGACACTACTCGCAGCTCTTGGCAATGTAATGCCAACCGAAGAGCTCGCCGTCATTGAACAACCACCATCAGTAGTCGCCGACGCAATCACTGATTTTCTTGAACAGCCGACATCTAGCGCCGAAGAGGTGGCAGTGTGATGATCACCACATTTCGCTTGCCAATCGGTGACGCCGTCGAGTCTGGTATCGAGGCGCTCACGGAAACTTTCGGGTGGTTCTTCTCGTTTGTCCGCATTCTCTTTCAGGGCATGTACGACTCTGTCGAGTTCGTCCTCCTCACGCCGTCGTTTTGGATCATCATCATTGTCGCGGCCCTACTCGGCGCGCTGGCGCGGGGCCCCCTCTTCGGGCTCGGCACGGCCGTCGGATTCACACTCATCGTCGGTGTCGATCAGTGGGACGCGTCAATGGAGACGCTGGCGCTCGTTCTCGTGGCTGCAGCAATCGCCATTCTGCTGAGCGTACCCATTGGCATTTTGGCCGCGAAGTCTCGCATTGCGTCGACCGTGATTAAGCCCATTCTCGACGTCATGCAAACAATGCCGGCATTTGTGTATCTCATACCTGCTCTCATCTTGTTTCGGGTCGGCGTTGTGCCCGGCATCGTCGCCACAATCATTTTCGCGATGGCTCCCGGCGTGCGGTTGACCGAGCTGGGAATCCGTCGAGTTGACCACGAGATTGTCGAGGCCGGGCAAGCGTTCGGCTCGACTCCTGGTCGGATACTGCGCCAGATTCAGTTGCCGCTGGCCCTTCCCACGATCATGGCTGGCATCAACCAGGTCATCATGTTGTCGCTCTCGATGGTGGTCATCGCCGGCCTCGTCGGCGCGCAAGGGCTTGGCGGCCAAGTGGTAGCGAGTCTCGGCCGTATCGATATAGCGCTGGGCTTCGAGGCCGGGCTTGCTGTCGTCATCATCGCCATTTTTCTGGATCGCGTTACCGCGTCGTTCGGCACTGGCAAGGGCCTCTTCATCATCATCCGCCGCCGCTGGGCTGCATCTGCAGCTTCGGCACCCACAGATGTTGTGCCCGTCAAACCCTAAAACTCATGACCGAATCCTTCGGTCATGTCATCGCGCCCTGCCCTTTGGGGCGCACCGTCAACCCCCGCGCGCCATCACCGGCGCTCAGAAAGGACGACTCGCATGAGAATGCGCCATTCCGCGGCTATTGCCGCAGCAGCAATCACCACCCTCGCGCTCGCTGGCTGTGCCACCGACGCCAACGAGGCTTCGCCCACGACAAACGGGGCAGACCAGAAGAACCTCACCATCGCTGTCTTCAACGGCTGGGATGAAGGTATCGCCGCTTCTGAGCTGTGGAAAGCAGTTCTTGAACGCGAGGGCTACGACGTCACTCTCCAGTATGCCGATGTCGCCGTGGTCTACGAGGGCCTCACGACTGACGACTACGACGTAGTTCTCGACACTTGGCTGCCGATCACACACCAGGACTACATGGAAGAGTACGGCGACGAACTCGTCGACCTCGGCGCCTGGAACACTGAAGCGCAGTTGACGATCGCCGTCAACGAGGATGCCCCCATCACCTCACTCGAAGAACTCGCCGCCAACGCCGGTGTGTTCAACAACCGACTCATCGGCATCGAAGAGGGCTCGGGACTAAACCGCATTACTTCCGAGGCAGTCATTCCTGGTTACGGTCTTCAAAATATTGATTACTTGACCTCGTCTACCCCCGCGATGCTTGCTGAACTCACAGCCGCAACCGAGGCTGGCGAGAACGTCGTCGTCACGCTGTGGCGGCCGCACTGGGCATATGACGCCTTCCCCATCCGCGACCTGGAAGACCCGCAGGGTCTGCTGGGCGAGGCCGAGGGAATCCACTCAATCGGCGGCGCAAGCTTCGAGCAAAACTTTCCGACCCTTGCCGGGTGGCTCCGTGACTTCGAAATGAGCTCAGAACTGCTCTACTCGCTCTCGAACGCCATGTTCAACGAGTACGACGGTGATGACTACGCTCCTATCGTCGAGCAGTGGATCAGCGAGAACCAAGAGTATGTCGACAGCTTGACCGCCGGCTAACACTCAGTACGTTGTGACGGGCTGGTCTCCTTTGACAGGGGCCAGCCCGCCGCTTATTTACCAGCAGGAGCTCAGATTCATAGCTCCAGCCGTGGCTCTGGCTGCGGCCTACGCCGAAGAAGACCGGGTCATTGCAGTGCGCGCGGCGCCACACACGCCGCTCGTGCGTCGAGCACTCGCTGCACCTCAAACTCTGACGGCGCGTTTGCGTTGTGCGCGTCGACCAGTCGGTCTGCAGCCGCCATCAGTGACACTCGATCGTGTGGTTGAGCGGCCCGCGCCGTCACCCGCTGCACCAGCAACAAGGCTCGGCACACCACAACCGTGTGACCGACCGCGTAAGGCTTCACGACATCAAGCGCGTCAACGGTCAACTCAACGACTCGCCGACGCACAACGCGCACTCGCACGACGCCATCGTCGTCGAGCAGTATGGGCGCAGCGTCGGGCCGCGCGATGCCGTGTGAGAGGGCCGCAGAGAGATCGTCGAGGGCATTGATCGCGGTGAACGGATCATTCGTTCCCGGGCTCAGGGCACGCACGGCGAGGTCGATAAGTTGCCGTACAAGATGCTCTAAGTCTTGGTAGGGGGTGCGTTGGTCATCGATCGAGATGGCGCCAGTCACAGCCTTCTCGAGTTCGCGTCGAGCATCGTCAGCTGGATGCCCGCCCTCAGCGCCCGATATCAGCGCAAGAGGGTCGCCGGTGACGACGTAGGTTCCTGGCTGAATCACAACGTCGACACGCAGGTTGCGCTTTCTCGCCGCCGATACGAGTTCATCGATTGCGACTGAACCAACGTAGCCGTCACGTTTCGACACGACCGCCACTCCGGGCGACTCGAACCACTGCCTCCCAGTGTCGGCGTCGGTGTCGGCGTCAGTGTCGGCGGGGGCGACGGCACCTTCATCGGCATCGGCATCGGCATCGGGCGGAAACTGCTCGTTGATCAACTCGATCAGCTCCCTCCGCACCTTCGACGACAGCGTCGAAACCTGAATGTCAGTGGCAATGTGGTGAATAAAGTAAACGAGTAGTCCTATGCCCCCCACCAACAGCGCGACTGCCAAATTGACGGCGAGATGCGGCACAAAAGGCACTTCGCCGTCGGTGACTATGCGCACGTGGCGCACAACAAGCAGGGCGTAGAGGGCAATTGAAACGAGACCGCCTAGAACGAACTGGTTGCCGCGATCGGCCATAAAGTTGCGCACCAGCCGTGGCCCGTAGTTCGACGAGGTGAGTGCCAAGACTGCGATGGTGATCGAAAACATTGTGGCGGCCGCGCCGAGCATCGACCCAGCGATGGCGGTGAGTAGACCCCGGCTGCCGTCGGCTCCGACCTCGAGAATGACACCGTTTGCCCAATCTGGAACCGGTACGAGCCGGTCGAGCAGCACAACCGACTCAGCCAACACAATCGATAGTGCGACGCACACCCCCGGCAAAAACCAAAACGAGTCGCGAACACTGGCAACCAGATGGGATGCGCGAGTCGCCATGAACGTTAGTCTCGGGTCAGCTTGCGGTAGGCCGAACGGTGCGGTTTAGCGGCCTCTGGGCCCAGACGCTCGATCTTGTTCGCTTCGTACGATTCGAAGTTGCCCTCGAACCAGTGCCAATAGCTGGGGTTCGCATCCGTGCCCTCGTAAGACAAAATGTGTGTCGCGATGCGGTCAAGAAACCAGCGATCGTGGGTGATGACCACGGCGCAACCCGGGTATTCGAGCAGCGCGTTTTCGAGACTGCCGAGGGTTTCAACGTCGAGATCGTTGGTCGGTTCGTCGAGCAGCAACAGGTTGCCACCCTGCTTCAAGGTCAGAGCCAGGTTGAGACGGTTGCGCTCACCACCGGAGAGCACACCGGCTTTCTTCTGCTGGTCGGGGCCTTTAAAGCCAAACTGCGAAACATATGCTCGCGACGGAATCTCGGTTTTACCGACCTGAATGTAGTCGAGGCCATCACTGACGACCTCCCACAGAGTCTTCGTAGGGTCAAGGCCACCGCGACTCTGGTCAACGTACGAAATGTCGACCGTTTCGCCAATTTTCAGAGTGCCCGAATCGAGCTGTTCAAGGCCGACGATGGTCTTAAACAGAGTGGTCTTGCCAACGCCGTTCGGGCCGATGATTCCGACAATTCCGTTGCGTGGCAGGGTGAACGAGAGACCGTCAATGAGTATGCGCTCACCGAAGCCCTTCTTCACTTTCGCGGCTTCAATGACTTGGGCGCCCAGACGCGGCCCCACCGGAATCACGATCTCTTCAAAGTCGAGCTTGCGCGTCTTCTCGGCCTCGGTGGCCATCTCTTCATAGCGCGCCAGACGCGCCTTCGACTTGGCCTGTCGACCCTTAGCGTTGGAGCGAACCCAGTCGAGCTCCCCCGCCAAACGCTTAGCCAACTTGGCGTCTTTTTTGCCCTGGATGTTGAGGCGTTCAGACTTCTTCTCGAGGTAGGTCGAATAGTTGCCCTCATACGGGTACAGCCGACCGCGGTCGACTTCGGCGATCCACTGTGCGACATGATCGAGAAAGTACCGATCGTGGGTGATGGCGATGACGGCGCCGGGGTACTTCTGCAGGTGCTGTTCGAGCCACAGCACACTTTCGGCGTCGAGGTGGTTAGTGGGCTCGTCCAGTAGCAGCAGGTCGGGCTTCTCGAGCAGCAGCTTGCACAGTGCCACGCGACGCTTTTCTCCACCCGAAAGGTGGGTGACCATTTCGTCGGCGGGTGGGCACCGCAGCGCATCCATCGCCTGTTCCAGTTGACTATCGAGATCCCACCCGTTCTGAGCGTCGATGTCTTCTTGCAGCGAACCCATTTCTGCCAAAAGGGTGTCGAAGTCAGCGTCGGGCTCGGCCATGGCCAAGGAAATCTCGTTGAAACGGGTCAGCTTGTCGGCCAGTTCACGCACACCGTCTTGCACGTTTTCGAGCACCGTTTTGGTCTCGTCAAGTTCGGGCTCTTGCATCAGGATGCCTACTGAGTAGCCAGCGCTAAGTTTCGCCTCACCATTGGAGGGGGTGTCGAGGCCGGCCATGATTTTGATGATCGTGGATTTTCCGGCGCCGTTCGGGCCAACCATGCCGATCTTCGCGCCCGGAAAGAACGACATCGTCACATCATCGAGAATGAGCTTGTCGCCCACCGCTTTGCGCGCACGGACCATGGTGTAGATAAATTCGGCCATGCCCCTCAGTCTAGAGAAAGCGTGCGACCCACCAAACATTTGCCGGTGCCCAGAAGGCCAGCCAACTCTGTGGTGACCGCTTCTTCGGCGATCTGCCCCAGCAGGCACTGCCCGCTGACAATCACGGCGACCAAAATGGAGTCAGCCGGGTCACCCACGCGAGTTTTCTCTGGAGTGACCGCCATGGCGGCACGCTCAAAACCTGCTGCCTCCAGAGTGTCGACGATCTCGAGGCTGGCTGGCTCGGGCGACGCCTCAACCAGCGTTGACAGCACGAAATCAAAGTAGGGGCGATTTTGGCCTGCGGTGCCTCCGGGGACGAGCTCCGGGTCAGGAATGGGAGTCTCAGCTGGCGTCAGGGTCGGGGTCGGGGTGCCAGTCAGGGTTTGCGTCGGCGTCGGTCTGTTGTCAACCGGTGCACACGCCACGAGCGTCAGCGCGGTCACTAGCAGTGCCCCCGCCACGCCAATGAGGCGAATTCGTGCCGCGTGTCGTGCCATCATCCGTCTGCTTCTCCTTCTGGCGCCGCTTGCCGTAAGCCAGCACAATGGTACGACCACGCGCCACAGGAAGGCCCTGCCCACGCACCCGCGCCCCCGGCGATGCAGAAGAGGTCAGGAAGCCGCACAATGCGGGTTGTTCGAAATGCGAACACGGCCGAAGGGCGATGCTTGCGCTCATGAAGAGGCTGAGCATAATTGCAAGAAGAAACGCCGCGAGTGGTGGTCGGGGGATCACCAGTAACTCGCCGAAACACTGTGATTCACACTCGTTCGGGTCGAGTGGTCATATGTGAGATTCGCGGTCGTTCCTGGCCTCTTCGGGTGAGACCAGGAACGACCGAACTCGTTAAGCCCCAGAGTGGTACGGCAACCGCAGTACGCCACACTAGGGGTATAACCCCTAAGGCGGACGCAGCGGGCTGGCCCAGAGGGCTCCGCCGCTTGTTACATGCGAAGGCGGATTCCCGATGACTATCCGCGAAGCACTGGGTAGCCCAGCATCACCGCAATGGATCGTCTTTTTTTGGCTGACGCCCGTCGTTATTCTGCTGGTGATTCTTCAAGAAGCCGTCACTCCTTTCCCCTCCTGGTGGTGGCCGCTTCTGTCTGCCCTTGCCCAACACCTGGTCGCCGGCCTGGTGGTGGCGATCGGTGATCGCATCGCCCGACGGCGCCACGACATCGTTCCCGTCATCACGGTGCTGCTGATGTGGATGCTCGCCGCAGCGTGCCGTGGCATCGTCGGCGGGGCGGTGGCTGAGTCGGTCGCAGGGGTGAACCCTGATTACGTGTTGCGCATAGCGGTGTGGGTTCTCATCAGTGCGGTTTGGCTGGTTCCGATGGTGTTTGCTGTGGCGCAGTTTCGACGCCGCCGTTCGCTCATCGCCGCTTTAGATTCAGCACACTACGAACAGACTCAAGAACAACTGCTGTCGGACGTGTCAGGCGCTGAGATGCAGCGTCAGCTGCGAAAAGCCATTGCCGAATCCCTCGATCCGGCGCTGCGCCAGCTGCAAGCCAGTCTTGCGACATCACGTGGACTGCTGAAGCCCGGAGCGGTGGCCGAGCTCAGCCTGCGAATCTCTCAACTCGATGACGACGCGGCTGACCTTTCAGAGTCAGCTCGCGCGCCTCTGGTCGCATTGCCGCCCGCACGCGCTCGCCTCTCCCGCATCATCGATGTTGCCCCTCGTCAACCGGGTCTCAGCGCGGTGTTCGTCTGGTTCGCCACGATCGCTCTGCTGCTGGTCGACACTTGGCGCATCTTTGGCCCTCTCGCCGCCCTCGAGGTTGTCGTGTCAACGTCAGCCGCTGCCGCAGTTCTTGCCGTGCTTCCGGCCGCGGTGAGAGCGCTGCGGCCGGCAATATTTGCCCGACGCGCTCAGCGGGTCAGCGTCGCTGCCACGACGCTTGCGATCGGCGTCGGTGCATACCTCATGCTCAACAGTGGCATTGATCCCCTCACCTGGCACAGCGCCTACCTACTGCCGCTTCTCGTAACGGGTCTTGTGGCAGCAAGCGCGACGTACTTTTTAGCGATCGGACTCGCCGACGCCAATCGCGAGGGTGGCGAGCAGCTCAGTGCGCTGGATGCTGACCTAGGCCACTTGCGCACTCGCAACCTCGACCTGCTTGAGCGTGAACGGCGCCGTATGACCGACCTCATGCACGGCCCCGTGCAGGGCCGCATCGCGGCCTGCGTGATGGCGCTGAACTTTCACGTCGCCAGCCAGCAGGCCTCAGATCAGCACCCGGCAGATCAGCACCCGTTTGATGCTGAACCTGTTCTTGAGCACCTGCGAGCAGTGTCGCGCGATTTGAGTGTGATCACAGCGAGCGTGAGCCGCGCTCGGCCCTGAGGGCGGTGCGGGCGGTGGTGCGGTGCGTGCGGTGACCGCGAAGGCGGCGGATAAGCTGCCCGCTCTGGTGCTCGCGAACGTGACCGCCGTACACTGGCGACATGTCCCGACCCGAAGGGGCACCTGTATCGGTGCTCATTGCCGACGACGACACGCTCGTTCGCACGGTTCTGCGCATCGCGCTAACCCAGGCCGGATACGACGTGACGGAAGCCCGCAACGCGATTGAAGCTGTTGCCTTCGCGCGTTCACACAAGCCTGACCTGGTGGTGCTCGACATCAACATGCCTGGCGGATTGGTCGGCGACACCCTGAGCGCTGTGCGCGCCGATGACCCCGATTTACCCGTTTTGTTGCTCAGTGGCGAGTCGGGCCTGCCCGCTGAACTGACAGGCGCTAGCGTCGAATTTGCCCGTAAACCGATCAGTCTTGATGAACTGTTGACCAGGGTCTCAACACTGCTCAGACCCACGACGGAGGTGTCACGGTGAGTGAAGACGCTGCACGTCAATTGAGGGTCGTGGTCGCCGACGACGATGGGTTCACGGTGTCGATGGTGAGCGGTGGGCTGAGGGCGAAGGGATTCTCTGTAACAACGGCGACCTCGGTGAGTGACGCGCTCGAGGCGGTGCGCTCGACTGACCCACATGCGATCGTCAGCGACCTGAACTTTGGCACGGTTGAGACTGGTTCTGAGCTGCTGCAGCAGGTTGCCGAGGAGTTTCCGTGGGTGGGGTTGGTCGTATTGACTTCGCACCGCTCCCCTGAGTTGGCGGTCGCGACGCCTGAAAAGATCCCGGCGAGTGCTGTGTACCTGGTCAAGTCGCAACTCGGCAGCATTGACGACCTCGCTGTCGCCGTCAACCGCGCCATCTGCGGTGACGACGTCGTGCCCGATGACGCCTACGACCCCACACACGACGAAGGGGTCGCACTTGTCACGGCGGCACAGGCCGAATTACTCCGATTGTTGGCGAAGGGCGCCTCAACTCGAGCGCTCGCCGAAACGAGAGGCACCACCGTTCGCGCGGTCGAAACCATGCTGAATCGGTTGTTTATCGCGCTGGCACTGGATACCGGAGAAAACGCGAACCCCCGCGTTGCCGCCGTAACGATGTGGCAGCGCGGAGACATTCGCGTCCGCCCCCTACAGGCCGAGAGCTCGAAAACGCGGGCAACTGTTCAGAACGGTCTTGACGCCCCGGCTGAGGAAAACTCAGCCTCGTCATCAGCATCAAGGGCCTGATCGTCGTCTTGTGACCCACTGGCGAACTCGTCTGCGTCGTTGACTTCGGTCTCGGTGACAGTGAAGTCAGACCCGCTGGCTTCAGACCCGGTCGAGCCGGGCTTGGCCGTGATGATGCTGCGGGTGAAAGTTGCACGGCCCCAGGTGAGGTCGTGCCCGATGGCGTCTGCGTCGATCTCTATTGTGGTGCCGCTCTTTGCACCGCTCTCCCAATCGCGAATGCGCACGCGGCCGGTGACAATGACGCGTTGACCCTTGTCAACTGAAGTGGCCACGTGGGCGCCCAGCTGACGAAACGCGGTGACCGTGTACCAGTTGGTGTCGCCGTCGATCCAGCTGTTCTGAGTGCGGTCGAAGCGTCGCTGGTTGGAGGCTAGCCTGAATGAGGTGATGGCGAGACCCTCGGTGGTCACAATGTGGCGCGGGTTGGTGGCGACCAACCCGGTGAGGGTGATGGTGTCGGTCATGGTGTGCTCCTGACGTGTCGGTGACGGCTCCGGCGCAAAAGGTGGCCGGGTGGGCGTCGACGATTCGTGCCGGAGAACGCCGACGCCCACAGTCAGAGTGCGCGTCAACGGGGTGCTTGTGGCACGGCTATGACCATCCGCGCCCCTACGACCGCGAAGGATGCGCTGGGGAGGAGAAGTGCAGGGCGGTAACTAACGCGAAGCGGCGCTCAGGAGGCCGAAATGTACGACGCGTACGACGCGCGAATCTTGTTGACCTTGGGTAGCGCGACTGCCAGGCAGTAACCCTGCCCCGGGTTTTTGGCGAAGAAGTCTTGGTGGTATTCCTCGGCGACGAAGTAGGTGGGCAGGGCGGTGATCTCGGTCACGATGCCACCATCCCAGTACTCGGCGGCACGATCGCGAGCGGCTTCAAAGAGGGCCTTCTGCTCATCGTCGACGTAAAACATGGCTGAGCGGTACTGCGTACCCACGTCGTTGCCCTGGCGGTTGAGTTGTCGCGGGTCATGCAGGGTGAAAAAGACGTCGAGTATGACGTCAGCCGGAATGACGTCGGGGTCGAAAGTGACCGCAACTGCCTCAGCGTGCCCGGTCGATCCGGTGCAAATGAGCTCGTATGAGGGGTTTTCGATGTGACCCCCGGTGTATCCCGAAACAACATCGTGCACGCCGTCGAGTACACGGTAGACCGCGTCGAGGCACCAGAAGCATCCGCCCGCTAAATGAAAGGTTCGCATGCACGAATACTAGGCCGCCCACTGGTGCAAAACCCGGGTGTGAACCGGTCGTACGCTGTACGCATGGCTGACACGCATGACCCCTATCTCGCCGCCTCGAATCGCTACGAGTTGCTCGACTATGCGCGGGTGGGGCGCAGCGGCGTACGCATCCCACGCATTTCTCTGGGCCTGTGGAACAACTTCGGTGGTGACCGCCCGATGGAGACACAGCGTGCCATTCTGCGCCGCGCTTTCGACCGAGGCGTCACCCACTTCGATTTGGCGAACAATTACGGCCCGCCCGCGGGTAGCACTGAAGAAAACTTCGGCGCGATTGTGCACCAAGACTTTGCGCGGTACCGCGACGAGCTCATCATCGCGACGAAGGCCGGCTATTACATGTGGCCGGGGCCGTACGGCGAGTGGGGCTCGCGCAAGAACCTGCTGAGCTCGCTCGATGCGAGCCTGAAGCGCATGCGCCTCGACTACGTCGACATTTTTTATTCCCACCGGCCCGACCCCGAGACTCCGCTGGAAGAAACCATGGGAGCCCTCGCGACCGCAGTGTCGAGCGGCAGAGCGCTCTACGCCGGTATTTCGAATTACGATGCACAACAAACCCGCGACGCGCATCGCATTTTGGGCGAAATGGGTGTGCCGCTTCTCATTCACCAGCCCCGATACAACATGTTCGACCGCCGCATGGAAGATGGTCTGCTGGATGCCCTCGCTGACCTCGAACTGGGCAGCGTTGTCTTCTCGCCGCTGGCACAGGGTTTGCTGACCGACCGGTATCTCGCGGGTATTCCGGCAGACTCGCGCGCCGCTGAGGGTCGCTGGATCACGGGCGAGAACATCGACGACGACTACCTGGGCCGGGCACGGGCGCTGAACGCCATTGCCGAGGCTCGCGGCCAGTCGCTCGCCCAACTGGCGCTGCTGTGGGTGCTGCGCCACCCGCAGGTGACCAGTGCGCTCATCGGCGCCAGCAGCGTGCGTCAATTGGATGACAGCCTCGACGCGCTCAACGCTGCACCGCTGAGCGCCGACGAGGTGGCCGCGATTGAGCCCCACGCCGTGCACGGAACCGGCACCGGCGCTGCCGCAGCCTCCGCAGCCGCTGCCGCAGCCGCTGCCGCAGCCGCCGCGAGCCCGGCGAAGTAGCTCCACCACCATGGGTTACGTGTACGCGCTGCTCGCCGCTGTGCTTTTTGGTGCCAACGGGAGTGTCACCAAGATCACGATGGAGGCTGGGCTCACCCCGGCTCAGGTGACCGAGTTTCGGCTGGTGGGTACGGCCGTAATTGCCGGCCTGGTGCTGTTCATTGTCGATCGACAGGCGTTTAGACTGCCCCGCTCACAGTGGCCAGTGATGCTGCTGCTGGGCATCGTCGGCGTGGCACTGTTGCAAGCCACCTATGCCGCAGCCGTGCAGATTTTGCCCGTCGGCATTGCCCTGCTGCTGGAATACACCGCCGTACTTATGGTGGCACTGGTCGCCTACTTCATTTTCAAAGAGCCGGTCAAGGCGCGCATTTGGGTCGCCATTGCCCTTGTACTCGTCGGTCTCGCCGTGGTCGCGCAAGTCTGGTCAGGAACCCTCAACCCGGTGGGCGTCGCCCTAGCTCTCTCGGCCGCTGTGTGCCTGGCCCTCTACTTTTTGGTTGGCGAACGTCAGGTGGCCCGCATGTCGCCACTGGCGGTGTCGTTTTGGACGATGAGCATCGCCGCCGTGTTCTGGAGCTTCGTGAGCGGGTGGTGGGAACTTTCGCCCAGCATCCTCATTACGCCCGTCGACATTGGCGGCGCTGCCGGGGTTCTGGAAGTGCCAATGGCCGTGCCCCTCGCCTGGAACATCGTGCTGGGCTCGTTCGCCCCGTTTCTGCTGAGCCTCGCCGCCCTCAGGCATTTGCCGGCCACCGCGGCCGGCATTGTCGCCTCGAGCGAAGTGGTGTTCGCGTTTGTCGTGGCCTGGCTGTGGTTGGGCGAAACCCTCAACGTCGTGCAGATTGTCGGGGCGGGCGTGGTGCTTGCGGGCATCATCCTGGCTCAGACTGCACGCGCCGGAAAAGTAATCAATGCCGACCTTGCCCTCATCACCGGCCCCATTCGCATGATTCGCGTAGCCGACGAAAGCGCGTCGCTGTAGGGTTTCGCGCTCATCGGCGAGTACTGTCTGAGAATGACCTGGGGAAGCGACATCGCGCAGTGGTTGGCATCTGATGAAGGATCGCGAGTGCTCACAGGGGCGATCATTCCCGCCGTCGCGATCGTAGTGGCCGGCATTGTTGCCGCTCTTATCGGGCGTGGATCAACGAAACGCGTCATCGCCGTACATGAGCGGGATGCCCTCGCCGCAGCACTCAGCGCGTTTCTGCTTGCCGGCCGACGGGCTGCCACCTGGAACACGCTCAGCGAGACCGAACGCGCTCACTTCGAGCACCTCGCCGCTGAAGCCGAAACTCGCATTCGTCTGCTGCCGCTCGCCGGGGCAAACCTTGCCGCCACCTGGGCGGGGCACGAACTCACCGCCATGAAGCGCGACTCGGCCGGTTTTCAGTTTCAAGCTCAGCAGACTCTCGCCGATTACCGCGACCACTTGATCACGTGGAGCAAAAAGCCGCGCACCGCCAAAAAGCTGTTCGGCGCCGACCTGGAGCGCTGGCAGTACGAAGTCGCTGAGGTTACTCAAGTTGCTGGGGCGCCTGAGGCTGCTGCCAGTGAGCCCACCGTGCCAGCGGCTGCTCCGGTTGCGACGGCCGCGGCTGTCGAGCCTGCGAGTGTTGCAGAAGTGCAATCCACGTGGGTGCCCGTGAGTAGCGCTGCTGAGCGTTCGCCGCTCACGCCTGAGCCTCCGACCGCGGTGGCAACAGCATCCGGAACCATGCCACTGATCGTCACACCCGTGCCTGCCGCCACCGTGCGCGAGCGAGTACGACCCGACTCGGCCAGCGAAGAGCTGTAGGGGCAATTTATTGCTCGGCTCAGCCTAAGAGCGCCCGGCGCGGTGACTCAATGGGCGAAGTCGTAT
>Ga0222707_1000318_pt1 | contig 15510 bp, 19 predicted proteins | sample AntAcemetage1574_FD_179831 | JGI IMG/M metagenome (GOLD analysis project Ga0222707, IMG submission 179831) | Saline water microbial communities from Ace Lake, Antarctica - #1574 | ecosystem: Environmental > Aquatic > Non-marine Saline and Alkaline > Saline | place: Antarctica: Ace Lake...
TTGTCCGCAAACCACCAAAGCCGCCCAAAATCCCGACTGCTGTCTGGATCAACCCACCAAAGACAACGGAGGAAAATCAAGCCTAAAGTCCAAATGCCACTGTCTCAAAGTTGTTGACACGTTCCGTGACGGCGTCGATCGTTTCTTCAGCCGCCTTTTGACCGACGGAGGGATCATCTCTGGGCAAGCAAGAATGCCGGTCACATAGCCGCCGAGTTCGCTGGGTGTCATGGGCAGGATATCAACCGGCAGCGCATGTAGGATTTCGCTCAAACGATCCTGCCGTTTCGATTCTTTGTCCTTGCCCCTCCTTTTGTGGCGAGCCGGTCTTATATCCACACTGCGCTAAGGGTTGAAGCATGAGAGCGCCGACAGCAATTATCGGCACCATGGCCATCAAACCTTCAACAGATCCAACAGTGGGTCGAAGGCATAAAGTGCGGCTCTGCGCCCAGCGGAAGGCTGCAATGTCCTTAGCAGTCCTGCTTCAACAAGCCGCCGCGACAATAAGCGGGCTGATGTCGCGGGAATGCCCGATCTCTCGACGAACCGGTCATTGCGGAATACGGGGCTTGCAAACACGAAGTCCAGCGCCTGATCGTGAAACTGCGAGTTCAGCTCTTCGCGGAAGCGCTCTCGCATTTGGGTGTGCAGATTGAAGATCGCATCGGCAGTCTGGATGTTCACCGTGGCCTGCTCATGCATGGCATGTAGAAAGAAGATGACCCAACCGGTCCAGTCTCCCTCTGCGGAGACGGCCCGCATCCGTTCGATGTATTCGTCCTTATGGGTCTCGAAGTATCCAGAAACAAAAAAGTTAGGCTGACTGAGCACGCCCAGTCGCCAGAGCATGAGCGTAATCAACATGCGCCCGATCCGGCCATTGCCATCCTCAAATGGATGAAGCGCTTCGAATTCAACGTGTGCGAGCGCTGCGGAACGTGTCAACGACTTTGAGACAGTGGCTTTTGGACTTTAAGCTTGGTTTCCCTCCGTTTGCTTTGGTGGATTTATCCAGACAGCAGTCGGGATGTGAGGCGGTCTGGGTGGCTTGCGGACGAAGCGCTCGGGCGTGCTGATGAACGCAGTATCGAGGGTTTCCTGGCGTGCGGCATAGATAGCCTCGGCCTGTCCGAAGTGGACCTGATCGGGGGTCATCAACCCGATACCTGCGTGATGATGTTCTTCGTTGTACCATGCAAAGAACCTGCGGCAGAAGTCGCGGGCCTGCTCGATAGTTTCAAATTTCTTGGGGAATTCAGGTTGATATTTCAACGTCTTGAAATGGGCTTCTGAGAACGGGTTATCGTTTGAGGTATGAGGCCGGCTGTGGGATTTGAGCACCCCGAGATCCACCAGCATCAGGGCAGTTGTCTTTGCTTTCATTGGCCCGCCACGATCGGCATGCAATGTCAGCTGATCGCGTGGCACAGCGTTTTTTCCCATCGCATCGATGAACAGTTCCTTGAACTGGCTGGCACTTTCGGCGTGCTCGATGCGCCAGCCGACAACGCGGCGGCTGAAGATGTCGAGGATGACATAGAGATAGAAGTAGGACCACTTCACCGGTCCCATCAGCTTGGTGATGTCCCAAGACCAGACCTGATTGGGCGCCTCGGCCAGCAATTCGGGCTTCTGATAGACAGGATGGCGACGCTGGCGGCGGCGCTCGGTAACCTCTCCCTGAGCGGCCAGGATGCGATACATCGTACGGATCGAGCAAAGGTAGGTGCCTTCGTCGAGCAATGTAGCAAAGACTTCTGAGGGCGTCTGATCGGCGAAACGCGGGGTCCGCAGTTGAGCAAGCACCTGATCACGTTCGTTTTCCGGCAAGGCACGCGCTGAAGGAGGGCGCGGTTTGACCGCGCGTAGCGGGGTGGTCAGTGCGGAGCGGTGGCGAAGAACGCTTGCCCGCGACAAAGAGAGCGCAGAGCAAACGGCTGAGGTCAGGCCGCTGCCTGAGGGCAGAGCACTCGCGGCAGCCATCATGATTTGCCACTGCGCTCTGGCGTCTGCTCCATCTCGTCCAGCAATGCCGCCACTTTTTTTTGGATTGCAATGATGGCTTCCGCCTGGTCCAGACGCCGCCGTAGCGCTGAAACTTCACGGTTAGCCTTGGCCAGTTCAGCCTGTAACGGGTTAGCTGGTGCTTTTTGCGGGCCACGTTGCCGCGGCTGCAATGCTCCCAATGAGCCCGCAGCGCGCGCCCGACGCCAATCCGTTAGCGCAGAAGAATACAGCCCTTCGCGCCGTAAAATGGCTGTAACACCACCGGTGTCTGCTGCTTGGTCCGCCTCATCAAGAATGCGCAGTTTATATTTGGCTGTGAAATTCCTCCGCTTGGGGATAGCTGTCAGCTCGGATGTGGGTTGAACTGGCGCTGTCACCATGCGGGTTGGCGGTAGCGTGAGTGCTGTATCGTCAGACACAATATCATCAGAAAGCGGTGTCTTCGAAGGCATAACCATGGGTTCGTTCTCCTACACCCTCAAGTGTAAACTTCAGCCACTCAATTGTCTCACTCGTATTGGCACGGAGGGCTGTGCGTATGAGCGGGCGTGTCGCGCCTGCGTTGATGAACTGCACAAGGGCCGCCATCGCAGGTTCAAGCTGTTCCGGGGCGATTGGCACGTAATAGATCTTTCCGCGGCGCTCGTCCCCGATGTAGTTCTGCTCGATCTTGTAGCTTCCTGGGCGCTTGGTGGCGCCGCGCCCGACGGAGAGCAACTGTTGATGTGCAGAACGGATTAGGTGTTCGCCAAGCGGCATGCCTTCAGAGAGGGCTTCCTGCGCAGTTCGCAGAGCTCGCGAATACAGGTAAGTCTCGACATCGTCGTTTCGTGCGTCGCGATAGAGGTCGGCGCTCCCGGCATCCTCCTCCGCTTCCAACCGGTAGAGCTCCTCGATCGTTGAGATCGTGCCCTCCATCCGGGACGAGGTCACAGCATCCTGACGGCGCAACGGGGCGAGAAAAAGCTCGCCATTTACCATGCCCGAAATTTTTGCGTCATATCGCGCAAGGGAGGCCGCAGCTTCTTCGAGAGGGCCCAGCAGTCGTTCGTAGTCAAGCGCCTCGGGAGGGAAGGCGTCCTTGTGGTAATGAACTGCGTCTGTCAGATCGAAGGGGCTAGCGACCATTTTTTGCCTTTGGCTGTTGTCAAAAGAACTTGATAGCAGACTAGCCGCGGCAAGCCACTTTGACAACCGAATCTATACACAGATTGCCATCAACGGGATTTGATTGCTCCCCGCTGTCATCAAGGCGTTTTGGCGGCAAAAATATACAGAACTCTGCCGTCAAATAATTGAAAGTTGCTTTCTGGAAGTGCTTGGCCAAAGTTGCTACCCAATCGTGGCAGCCGCGAAGCTCGAACCTGTTGTGTGTCGAGTTTCTTTCCCTTGATCTTAGTGGTCTTAACAACGTCCGGTGTCGGGGTCTCGAAAACAGCCTTTTGCGCAGCTTGAAGCCCAGTGCTTCCATCCGACTCAACAAGCGGACCTGCAGATGACAGGGCACGGCGAGCTTCGCGCTCAGACCTGCTTCCCCTCAAATGAAGTGCGGCAAGTTCGCATTTTCGTAAATATACATCTCAACCTCTGCAGATTGCGCGGTGGTTGTGGGCTCCATCCGATACCGGCACACAGCTTTTCTCAGTGAGAAGTGCGGAGAAAGAGCGCGTATTCTCCGCACGACCGCGAACCCACTTGTTTGCTTTCGGGCTGAACCTGAAGGCCGAAACGGGCTATGAGCATCAATCGGACGTCGTCAAAATCGCTAAAAATATCCCAAAAGCGACGCTAAATAATGTAATGCCGACACTTTTGGACCTCGCACCTACGACCTTCAGGGTGAACCCTGAAGCCGTTTTTTGCACTGTTTCTGGCTGATTTTACCTCTGAAATGGACAAAAAAAGGCAATTCACGTCAACGAAGCGCAACCAACGTCAATGTTAATCTATTGAAATACAACGAAAAACAAACAACTAAAAGTTGTGCCCTCTCATAACCTGAAGGTCGTAGGTTCAAATCCTACTCCCGCAACCAAAAAACGCCAATAAATCAAACACTTAATTCCCTAGTAAAATACTGGGGAATTAAGTGCTTGCGTTTACGTCAACACTACGTCACCAAAATGGCTGGTGGAGTGATGCGGTCGCGGCCTTTCACTTGCCGCCACGCCGAGCCCGTTTCACCAAATCGCTCCAATCCGTCGGCGGATCTCCAGCCGCAAGACGTTTCTGAAAAATCCTGTAAGCGTCGGTCTTGCTGCCGTAAGCTCTCTTCGTGTCCTTGTCGTTCACCCAAGCGTAAACGATGATCTTGGACTTCGTGTCGTAGCGGAAGAAAAGGCGGAACTGCTGGAGAAACTTGGCACGCTTCCAGGCTCGATGTTCCGGGCCGATCGTGTTCCCCATATCGAAGGCAGATGATGTCGGGTCTGCAGGGATGATGACCTTCGTCAATTTCTCGATGGCAGCGAGGATCTTCGTCGGCGCTTTCTTCTGGTAGGTGTCAGGATGCTTCTCCCGGAGCGAATCGACGGTCGCGACCAGATCTTCATACGCCTCCTCAAAGGCTGGATCCTGCAAAAGGGTCCAACCGTTGATCACAAGTGCGCCGGGGACATGGCCTTCGCTCATGCGTCGTCGAGCGGGGCGTCCAGATCGATGTCCACACCATCCACCAGCTCTGCTGCCCGTCGGGTTGTCTCACCGCCGAAAGGCTTGAGGCGTTGCGGGTTCGCGACCATCTCGCGCTCGAGGAAAGCAAGGAAGGCCTGAACCGCCGGATCGGCCTGGTCTTGCTCCGGCTCTACTTTTTCCAAAATCACCTCGCCGCCCCGGATGACGTAGGCAACCTTGTCGCGCTTCTGGAGGTGGAGCACTTTGCGGACCGCGCTTGGGACCGTGTTCTGATACTTGTCCGTTAGCGTCGCCTCGAAGCGGGGGGCTTCCACATTGATCATGTCACAGCTCCTGTGAATTTTTCTAATACATAGGTAATGTAAAACCATTACCTTTTCAAGATGCCTCGACAGAGTGTTGCAGTGTGCACAATGCGGCGTATTGCTTTCGCAGCCACGGGGGCGGATGTATTCAGTGATCTCAGCTCGGAGTTCGCGTGGTCCACGCTGCATTTTTGACACCAGGTGGAGCGCGTGACCCACGCTAGCCCGAGATGCTGCGCGTCCACTGCGACCTGGGTTTCACCGCCCATAATTTCCATAAGCATCAAAACGCGGAGGTCGGGCGTGATGGGCTAGAACTTGGTGATGAACTCCGCAAAGCGGCCTTTGGACGGTACGATCCACTTGCATGCGCTTGGGCTGAACCTGAAGGCCGAAACACGCTGTTGGCACCATGTGGCGGTCGCCAAAATAGCCCAGAATACCTCCAAAGCGACGAAAAATGGTAGGATAGCGACACATTTTGATCTCTTACCTGCGACCTTCAGGGTGAACCCTGAAGCCGTTTTTTGCAGTGTTTCTGGCTGGTTTTGCCTTCAAAAAGCGCAATTATAAGCAATTTGCATCAATAAAACGCAACTAACGTCAATGCTAAGCTATTGAAATACAACGAAAAACAAACAACTAAAAGTTGTGTCCTCTCATAACCTGAAGGTCGTAGGTTCAAATCCTACTCCCGCAACCAAAAAACGACAATAAATCAAACACTTAATTCCCTAGTAGAACACTGGGGAATTAAGTGTTTGCGTTTACGTCAACACTACGTCACCAAAACGGCTGGTGGAGTGGCGGACGGCTAGGCGGATGCTGATTCCGTTGGCTTCGCAAAGAATATCCAAGAACCAGGCTATGATCCACGCGTGCCGGGCGGCACGCCGCTGGCTGCGAGTCTTCACTACGGCCGCTGAAACCCCAATGATCGCTACGAAGGTGACTTCGAAGACTGGAAGCCAAGCTGGAAGTCGTGCACAAACATGGGACGACCACGAAAGGTCGTCGTTGCGGCCTTTGAATAGCCGAGCGATCTAAAATGTGGTGGGAGCAATACTCGAATGAATGGGCAGTTTGTTATTTCACTGGATTTCGAGTTGCTCTGGGGCGTTCGGGATCATGCCGACCGGGACAGTTACGGGGGAAATGTACTTGGCGCGCGGGATGCAGTGCCGAAGATGCTGGAGCTTTTCGCAGAGAAGGGAATTAGCGCAACATGGGCGACCGTCGGTTTTCTGTTTTGCGAAAGCAAGGAGGAATTACTGGCCTCTTTTCCCAGTGAACTCCCGGCCTATTCAAATCCGCGTCTGTCAAACTTTTCTTATATTGACGAAATCGGCAAGGACGAGCGTTCTGACCCCTATTACTTTGCGCCATCACTGATTTCGGCGATTCATCAAACGCCAGGACAGGAAGTCGGGACACATACGCTTTCACACTACTATTGCCTTGAAGATGGTCAAAATAACGCAGCTTTTGAGGCGGATATTATCGCGGCAAAGAAGCTGGCGGCCGCGCGCGGTATCGACCTGCGGTCCATCGTGTTCCCGCGCAACCAGTTTGCAGCGGAGCATCTGAACATCTGCGCCAAACAAGGGATCACCCATTATCGAGGAAACCCCACCCCTTGGGCCTACCAAGCCGCGAAGGGCGCCGAGCAGACATCGATGCGCCGAGCCCTCCGTTTGCTTGACGCCTATTCTGGGGCCTTGGGATCACAAGCCTTTGAGGTTGGTAGTGGGCAACCAAAGGATGTTCCCGCCAGTCGCTTCCTGCGGCCTTGTGCGGGTCGTTTGGCGCCGCTTCATCCTTTGCATATAGCCACGATCAAGCGTGGCATGACAGCTGCCGCGCGGGACGGGAAAGGCTATCACCTTTGGTGGCACCCGCATAACTTCGGACAGAACCTCGAGGCAAACCTCGACGGGCTTTCTCAAATCATCACGCATTTTGCGAAGCTGCATGACCGCTTTGGTATGCAGTCTTGTGCGATGGGAGATTTTAAGTGAGCGAACCAATCATTTCCATCGAGCCGCTGAGCGACGAATTAATGGACGCATATTTGGCGTCTGGGATGGAGCGCGGAAAATCAGGCCGTTTCGCGGTCGAATGGGCTTTTGGCGATAACCCAGCTCCTTTTGCTGTCGCAAGGCATGATGGTCAGATCGTCGGGATTTCGGGGTACATTCAATCCCGCATGCAGTTTGGATCGGAAACCGGTGTCGCGTTTCAGGCGGTGGATTCTTTCGTGTCAGAGAGCATGCGCGGCAAAGGTATCTTCACTCAGCTGGCGCGCGCCTACGACGCGCATGCCACCAGTTCCGGTGGCGATCTCGTCTGGGGGTTTCCGAATGACAATGCCGCACCGGCCTGGTTCGGCAAGCTTGACTGGCACAGCCACGGGCAGGTTCCTTTTTTGATCAAGCCACTGCGCGCTGGTTTTTTCTGCCGTAAATTTCGTCTGCCACTCGACTTTCCTCTGACCCGTGCGCGTGACCAGAATCTGCCCCCCATTACTGAGGTTGGTGAATGGGGCGATGCCCTTTGGGACTCCGTTGCGTCAACTATTGGTGTGGGCACGGTGCGTGACAGAGCATTTCTGAACCATCGCCTGTTCAATAGCCCACAAGCGGGGAACTATCGGGTCGTAGCGTCTTCCGATCAAGCTGCCCCAGCCATCGTCGCCACGCGGGAGGCGGAAAAGCATGGGGGCCGGATTGCTTATGTTATGGAGGCGTTGGGTGGGTCGTCTCTCGAACCTATGATGATGTCCGAATTGGGACGCCTTGCGTCGCGAGGTGTTGAACTGGCGCTGGCCTGGTCGTTTCCATGGTCTCCAAACTATCGCACTTTGCGCAAGGCGGGCTTTATGCCTTTGCCTGAACGCCTGCGCCCTATCCACATCTGGTTCGGCAGCAGACCGAAGTCGGGTCTGGCCGCCCCTGCTGACCAGCAAGGCCAGTGGTATCTCAGCTATCTCGACAGCGATACGGTGTGATCCTTGTTAGCTTTTTACGCCTGGCGATGGGCCTCTTTACGCGCTTCAGAAAGGCGATCCCATGCACATTTTGATGACGGTGAATGCCGCCTGGAACATCTGGAACTTTCGGCGACCCGTGGTCGAGGCGCTTCTGGGCGATGGTCACCGTGTCACGGTCCTCGCGCCTCCCGATGATGCCGTGTCTGAGCTTGAAGGCTTGGGCTGCCATATACGCCCGCTGGAGATGAGCGTGAAGGGTCTCAATCCGCTTGAGGACATGAAGCTGCAGCGCCGTTTCAAACGCATATTTAGTGAAGAGCAACCAGACGTCGTGTTGAGCTACACCATCAAGAACAACATCTTCGGCGCGCGGGCCGCCCGTACGGTGGGTGTGGCGTTTCTGCCCAATGTGACCGGACTGGGCACCGCCTTTCTGTCTGGCAAGCTGCTGCAAACCGTGACCGAGCAATTGTATCGACGATCATTCAGCGCGCTGCCGGTGGTATTTTTCCAGAATGAAGACGATCGCGACCTGTTTTTCGATCGCTCAATGATTCGCGCAGATCAGGCCCGCCTGCTGCCCGGCTCGGGCATTGATCTGGTCCGCTTTGCGCCCGCCGCGATGCCGTCCGCGGAGGGCGCGCCTGTCTTTTTGATGATCGCCCGGCTTTTGCGCGACAAAGGTGTTCTGGAATTTGTCGACGCGGCCAGGCACATCAAGGCGCGCCATCCGAAAGCGCGATTCCAGCTCCTCGGAGCGGCCGGGTCGGAAAACCGCAGCGCAATTGATCGCGCGACACTCGATGCTTGGGTCGCGGAAGGCGCGGTGGAATATCTTGGGACCACGAGTGATGTGCGCTCTGCGATTGAGGCGGCCTCTTGTGTGGTTCTCCCTTCCTACCGGGAGGGCGCGCCGCGGACCCTGATTGAGGCGGCCGCAATGGCCCGGCCCGTAATCACCACCGATGTCCCAGGCTGTCGGGCCGTGGTCGACCGTGATATCTCGGGCTTTCTCTGCGAGGTACGCAGTGCCGAGAGCCTGGCTGCCGCGATCGAGCGGTTTCTGGCGCTGCCGTCTGAGGCGCAACAGGCCATGGGCCAAGCTGGTCGCGCCAAGATGGAACGAGAATACGACCAGACCATTGTGGTGGACGCTTATCGCGAGGCGATCACGCGCCTTGTGAAGACCCGGCAAGGTCAGTGACGATGGATACGGTTTTCTTCATCGCCTCGAAACTGATCGGTGCGCTTCTGCGTCCGGACACGTGGATCATCATCGCGCTGGCCATCGTGGTGCTGGCGATCATCATGCAGCGCCGACGGCTGGCGATCTGGTTGGGCAGCCTGACACTGGTTGCACTTGCGACGCTGGCGATCCTGCCACTCGGCAGCCTGCTTTTGCAGCCGATCGAGCGGAGCTATCCCGCAAACCCACCCATGTCACAAGTCGATGGCATCATCGTGCTGGGCGGCGGTGAAGATGCCCGTGCCAGTGCCTATTGGGGCCAGATGCAGTTCAATGAGGGCGGCGATCGCTTCGCAGCTGGACTTTCCTGCGTATTCCGGAGCATGCGCCCACCCATTCCGACAACATGCGCCCAGTTGTTCCGGGGTATCCGCCCACCAGTGACGCGTTGCCGTGAGGCAGCGTGTTTCGGGTATCAGGTTTGAGGTATTTCGTCATCCACTTTGGCGATGGTCTTGCGCATGGACGCGCCCTCCAGCTCGAGGCGGTAAGCGTTATGAACGATGCGGTCGAGAATGGCGTCGGCGAAGGTGGGCTCCCCGATGACGTCGTGCCACGCTGTGATGGGCAACTGGCTGGTGATCATGGTCGAGCTGCGGCCATACCTTTCTTCGACGATCTCCACCAGGTCGCGGCGTTGCGTGGCGGTGAGCCGGTCCGGCCCCCAATCATCCAGGATCAATAGCTGCGCCTTGGTGATGCTGCGGAACAGGCGGGGAAAGCGTCCGTCGCCATGGGCCAGTTCCAGCTCTTCGAAGAGGCGGGACATCCGCTTGTAGACCACGGTGACGCCGTCGCGGCAGGCCGCCTGCGCCAGGGCACAACCGAGCCAGGTTTTTCCCACGCCGCAGGGGCCGGTGATGATCAGGCTGCGCTTGTCTGCGATCCACTTGCCTGTGAGCAGGCTTTGGAACAGCCCTTTGTCGAGGCCGCGCCGCGCACGGTAATCGACATCTTCCGGGCAGGCACCCACATGGCGCAGCCTGGCCGAGCGCATGCGGGCTTCAAAGCGCTTGGTTTCGCGGCTTGCGACCTCGCGGTCGACCAGCAGGCCAAGCCATTCGGCGTGGCTGAGGTCAGCAGCACCGTCCTGAGATTGCAGTTCGAGGAAGGCTTCGGCCATACCATCGAGCCGCAGGGCCTTCAGGTTATCGAGGGTTGGATGGGTAAGCATGACGTGTCCTTTCAATGGAAGTAATCGGCGCCACGGATGTTGGGGTGGTTGATGGCAGGCTGCTCCGTGGCACGGGTGCGCGGCCTGCTGTCCAGCCCATTCTTCAGAATGGATTGGACCGACGAATAGGAGCGCGCGTTGATTTCGAGCGCCCTTCTGCATGCCGCATCAAGGCGGTCCCGGCCGACCCTGTCGGCCAGCCGGATCACGCCCAGACAGGTGCGATAGCCCTGTTCGGGGTGCTTGCGGTCGCGCATCACGACCTCGGCAAAGATCGCAACGTTCGGCCCGATACGCGCAGCCCAGGCCTGGATGCGCTGCGGCGTCCAGTCCTCGCGGAACCTGTGGTGCGCGGGCATGTGATCGCGCTGCGTGGAGTGCTGCCCGTTGCCGGAGGTGCGCACATGGGAGGCGACACGCTGCCCGATATGGAAGACTTCGACCGTCCGGGCGGTGATGCGCGCCCACAGCTCTTTCTTCAGCAACTGATGGGGCACGGAGTAATAATGCCTGTCGATCGCGATGTGGTAATCGAGCCCGGCGCGGCACTTCTTCCATTCGGCATAGACATAAGGCGCCACCGGCAACGGCTTCATGGCGGGCTTGTCGAGCTGTTCGAACAACTGCCTGCGGCTGGCGCCAAGGTGGCGCGAGACCTTGTCGTTGAGCCGGTCCAGAAGCGGACGAATGGCAGCGTTCACGTCCTCAAGGCTGAAGAACTGACGGTTGCGCAACCCCGCCAGAACCCAGCGCTCAATCAGCAAGACCGCAGCTTCGACTTTTGCTTTATCCTTTGGTTTGTGCGGCCGCGCAGGCACCACGGCCGTGTCATAATGCGCGGCCAGATCCCCATAGGTCCGGTTGATCACAGGGTCGTAGAAGCATGCCCTGGTGACCCCGGCCTTCAGATTGTCGGAGACGATCTGAGCCGTCACCCCTCCGAGAAAGCCGAAGGCGCGCACATGGCTCGCGACCCAATCCGGCAGCGATTGCGTCCAGGTCGCCTCCGCAAAGGTATAGCTCGAGGCCCCGAGCGCCGCGACGAACAGCTGTGCCGGGCGCACTTCGCCGGTATGGGGGTCGATCACGTCAATCGTGTGCCCGGCGTAATCGACGAACAGCCGCTCGCCCGCCGGATGACGTTGTCGCATCACGGGCGACAACTTGCCTTCCCATCGCGTATACAATTCGCAGAACCGGGAATAGCCGTAGCCCTCGGTTTGATCGGCGCGATACTCCTCCCACAACAGCGACAGCGTCACGCCCTTGCGGCGCAGCTCACGGTGGACATACGCCCAGTCAGGCTGGGTCGCTCGGTTTGAAACATCACGCGCCGTCCGGGGGTAGATTTGCCGTTCAAGGTCAGTGTCGGAAAGACTTGGCGGCAGCGGCCAGCTCAGACCCAACTCATCGGCACGCTCAAGGTAGCCCCGAAGGGTGGTGCGCCCGATCGCCAGGCTTGCTGCAATCTGGCGCGTCGATAATCCCTCGGCTGATAGCCGCAAAACGTCGCGTATCTTCCGCATCGGCAATCTCTTCATCGGGCTTCCTTCGTGCCAAAAGGGCGAAAGGTAGCCGGTTACAGATTGCCTCGCAGCAGCACGTCACAGGGGTGGGCGGATACCCCGGAATCAGTGGGCGGATGAAATCGGAACGGGTGGGCGCATCAAATCGGAATCGGTGGGCGCATCACCCCGGAATACGCACTTTCCCTCGCGCGGCAGTTTTCCGATGCGCGGCTACTTTTTACCGGCGGCAGTGGCGCGCTGCGCGACTTTGCTGGGGCCACTGTTTCCGAAGCCTCCATTGCCGAGCGTTTTTTCATCGACTAAGGTATTGATCCAAACCGCCTCATGCTTGAAGGCCGCTCTCGCAACACCGCTGAAAACGCCAGCCTCAGCCTGGCACTCGCCAACCCCAGTGCCGATGAGACTTGGGTTCTGGTCACCAGCGCTTTCCACATGCCCCGCGCGATGCGGAGTTTTGAGGCCGCCGGATGGACGGGGCTCATAGCTTGGCCCGTCGATTATCGCACAGCGCGGTTTACCGATGACATCGGCTGGGATCTGACGCGGAACCTGCAGGTCCTGAATACGGCGATCCGTGAGCAGGTTGGCCAGCTGGCCTATCGCCTCATGGAGCGATACGGTGGACCTCGGTTCTGAACACACTACAGATTATTTACAGGATCCGCTCATCTGGCGTTAGTCCACCAGGCTGCGCAATCAGCTTGATATTAAGCGAGGCCAGGACTTTTAGAACGGTGCCGAATTCTGGATTTCCGTTCGAACTGAGTGCGCGATAAAGGCTTTCGCGACTAACACCTGCATCTTCGGCGACGCGCTTCATGCCTTTGGCTCTCGCAACAACACCGATCGCATCAGCAATGAATGCGGGATCTTGTGTTTCGAGAGCATCCGACAGATAGCCCGCGATCATTTCATCGTTGTCGAGATACTCGGCCGGATCGAAATCGGTGACTTCATGTTTCATTTCCAAGTTCCTTCCAGATGCGCTGCGCCTGTGCGATGTCTCTCTGCTGGCTTTTCTTGTCCCCTCCGCACAGCAGAACGATGATCTCATCCCCTTGCTGACGAAAATAAACGCGGTAGCCTTTTCCCTCATGGATGCGCAGTTCACTCACGCCATGGCCTACAGGTTCGACATCGCCGAAATGCCCGAACTTTAGGCGCTGCAGCCGACCGGTGATCTTTTGCTTAGCCCGCTGGTCCCGCAAGCCGCGCAGCCAGGAAGAGAAAGTGTCTGTTTACCTGATTACGTACATGCCTTCATGTAGCCCGTAGGCTACAGATTTTCAAGAGCCTTGTCGTGCGTCGGCCCCTCGGAGCTCGAATCTCTGAGGTCAGCTCTGCCCAAGACTTGCACGCGCGTTGATCTTTTGAGCTGCCGCCGCAGACGCAAACCAACCACGTGCCGCATCAAGCGCGTCTCGCACCTTTCCTGAATGTGCCTCCAAAGCAGGCACCATTTCCGAGGCACGGTACAGACCGCCCAAGGATGGCGGTGGCATGTCCCTCTTTTGAAGCGCTTGACGAGAAACTTACAGGCGAGCCGCGACGTCCGCCAGGCTGACAAGGTCAGGTTTGACTTCGCGCAGCTGCGCCCCTTTGGGCAACGCAGACTGGACTTGTATGACAGCGTCAGACATAACCGCTTCGGCATCTTCACCGGCACGTGTGAAGCCCAAGCCAATGATGCCAGAGGCCCCTAAGCCAACAACAGCATCATCGCACCCGGCCTCAAAAAGGGCGTCAATGATGGCGTCCTCGTCTTCAGCGCCTTTCGGCAGCGCGACAACGATATCGAATTCAAACTCCACATCCTTAACCATCATCGTTCTCCTTCATCACGCATCCCGAAGCAGTTCGCGCGCATGGTTTCGCGGACTGGTTGGCGTGCTCCAAACTGATAATCTGACTAAGGGGCTTGAGCACCTTCGGAGACAGCAGCTTGTCCTACGCCACATCCAATGTCGGCACCTGACTTACATCGATTTCCCGCTCGGCATGCCACGCGTCATACGCGCCCTGCATCCTGATCCAGAACAATGATCCATTGCCGAACAGCTTTCCCAAGCGCGCCGCAACAGGTGCGCTGACGGGTTTCTTTTCATTTACGATGTCATAGAAATGCTGCCGAGAAATGCCAAGCATCTTTGCAAGCTGCGTTTTGCTGTACTCAATACTCGGCAAGATATCGTCCCGCAGCAATTCACCCGGATGCGTTGGGCAGCGTTTGCGATCTCTCGAGATCATTTTCCGTCCTCCTCAGTGATATTGCTCGAAGTCGACACGGTAGGCGTCGCCGGCATCAAACTCGAATGTGATTGACCAAGGCCCGTTTACATGGATTGTGTAGCGCTTCGGGTTGAACCCAAGCAAACCGTGAAAGTTGAACCCCGGCAAGTTTACATCCTCTGCATCAGATGCCGCATCCAAGGCGTCCAACCTTCTAAGAACGCGCTTCTGGAAGCGGCCGTCAATCTTGGACCGTTTGCCCTCCCACAGGTTCTGCAGCTCCTTGCTTCGAAACGACTTGATCATAACTTTATGTAAGCTGATCGCTGACAGATTGCAAGGTCCATCGGGTCTGATGGCTGCACCATGCACCTCCCTGATCGGGCAGGCCACTGATGCTAAAAAGCGCCGTCACCAACAGCAGTTTGCGGAGGTGCGCAATTGTCGTCGAGTTACACCGTGCGCAGCTGATCCGCCGTCACCGCAACCCGGGTCTGCCCACCCATGATCTCCATCAACACCCAAACGCGGCGGTCCGGGGCGATGGTCTCGATCGTGGCAACAAAATCCGCGAACGGGCCGCTGGTCAGGCGCACCTCATCACCGGGTTTCAAAAGCTTTGGCGGTAGCAGTTTTCCATCGGTATCGCAGCGCAGCATGAACTGGCTGACGATATCCAGCGGCACCATGGCTGGCTCCTTGCCGAAACTGACCAGCCGCGTGATGCCATAGGTGGACTGGATCTTGCGCCAGTGTCCGCCCGCAACATCAAAGGACACGAACACATAACCCGGAAACATCGGCCGTAGGGTTGAGACGAACCGGCCCTTGCGGTTCTGGGTGCCCTCCTCCATCGGCAGGAAGGTTCGGAAGCCCTGCTGCTTGAGATTACGGTCGGCGATCTGCGCGCAGTTCGGTTTGAGCTGCGCCAGAAACCAGCTGTTGCCGCGGTCGTGGTAGGTCATCGCGTCCCTCGGGTAGTACTTCGATCCCTTTATTGCTCAAGTTCGAGCAAATGCAAGTCGCAGTTTCAGGAAATTCTGCGGAGATTAGGTGGCAGCCACATGCGCTGATCGCCCAGACTGTTGATATTATGCGATAATCTCCCACTCTCGAGTTGATAGCCCGCGCCACCTACGCAAACGTCCAGCCAATGAAAATTTGAATTGGAGGCTGAGTTGGACGGGAGTGGCGAGATTACCGAGTTTCGGGCGGCGCAATATGTCCGCATGTCCACGGAGCATCAGCAGTATTCGACCAACAACCAGGCGGACAAGATTAGCGAATACGCCGAGAAGCGCGGGATCGAGATCATCAAGACCTATGCCGATGATGGCAAAAGCGGGCTTTCCATCAGCGGGCGCGCGGCACTCCAGCAGCTGATTGCTGATGTT